>Ga0209692_10000099_pt1 | contig 297711 bp, 227 predicted proteins | sample tdDd472_FD_187129 | JGI IMG/M metagenome (GOLD analysis project Ga0209692, IMG submission 187129) | Marine sediment microbial communities from the Atlantic coast under amendment with organic carbon and nitrate - tdDd47.2 (SPAdes)... | ecosystem: Environmental > Aquatic > Marine > Coastal >... | reverse complement strand
TGACCGCCGCTGGTGGTGGTGTGGTGGGTGATGGCGTAGGGCGTGGGCTCCGCCGCGTCGGTCTTGTTCGCTTTTGCGGCATCCGGTTGCGCGAGAGCACGCGTCGACACAAGCGAGCAAAGAACGGCAGCGAGGCAAGCGGCGAGGGTAAGACGCATGGGCGGGTTCTCCGCTAAGTGTGTGCTTTGGACTCAGAAGGAGTGCGGGGAGGCTCAACCGGAGCGCGCCTGCAAGATATCAGGATCCGGCGAGCTGCGCCGCGTCCATGGCCTCGATCAACGCCTGCAGCGACTGACGGATCCCGTCGTGCCCCCGATCCAGCGTTACACCCAGCGACTCCACCGCGGCCTTGCTGAACGAGTTCTGCGGAAGGGCGGGGCTGGACATGTCGATCTCGGCCTCGATCCCCAGCAGTTCGGCGGCCATCACCGCCCAGTCGGCGTGGCGGGCGTAGCAGTCGACGAGGTTGAAGGGCTGGCCCGCCGCCGACTCGTTGCCGACCAGCGCCCCCACCACCGCCGCGACGTCGTCCACGTGGACGCACTTGCCGCCGCCGGGCTTGTCGTAGCGGCCGGTCTCGCGGAGGGTCTTGATGACCTGGTAGCCGTGCGAGCGTTCGAGGTTGGGATCGAGGCCGTAGACAGCGCAGGGGCGGACCGCCGAGGTGTGCCGGCCGCTGCCGAAGTGCTCGGCCCACAGGTGGGCCTCCATCGAGGCCTTGTACGCGCCGTAGAGGCGCGAGGGGCGCAGCGGGTGGTCCTCGGTGACGAGGTTGGTCCCGTCGGCGGCCTTCTCACGCGGGAGCATGTCGTGGTGAACGGCGATGGTGCTCAGGAAGATGAACTGCCGCGGGGCCGAGGCGTGCAGGAAGCGGATCGAGGCGTCGAGGTTGGACCGCAGGTGGCCGTCGAGATCGACGGGCGTGGCCTTGAGCGGCTGCCAGTTGACGCTGTTGTGGACGACGCAGTCGGCGCCCTCGAGCAGGTCGTCCCAGCACGACCGGTCGGCGTGGTCGCCGACAACGAACCGCTCGACGAAGGGCTCGACGTGGTCGCGCCGGCTGGTCTGGCGGACCAATCCCGTGACGGTGTGTCCTGCGCCGTGCAATTGCCGCGCGATGGCCGAGCCGATGAAGCCTGAGACGCCGGTGAGTGCGATGTGCATGCCGCAGCGTACGCACGGGGGAACGTCGGCGGGTCAGTCCGCCGGGCCGATGGCCTTGCGGAAGCAGCGGATATCGCAGATGCGTTCGAACCTGAGCGCGGCGTGCGCGCGCAGGCTGACGTCGTTGTCGAGTTCGGCGTCGGAGGCGAACTCGGTGCACCCGTGAGCCGCGGCCCATGCCTCGCCCGCAGCGACCAGCCGCCGCCCCACACCCAGGCCGCGTGCCTCGTCGGCGACGAACCAGCCCTCGAGGTAGCCGACGGGGGAGGAGAGGCAGCCCTCGGCGAACTCACGCAGCGAGACCTCGGCGAAGCCGATAGAGATTCCTGATCGTTCGGCGATAAGCACAACGTGGGGCAGACCCTGGATCGTGCCTTTCTGGAAGTACTCGTCGGTGAGCGCGGCAAAGTCTTCGGTCAGCCATTCGGGGCCGAGGCTCTGCCGCATCGCTTCCCACGCCGCCCGGTCGGCCGGGCGGGCCGGCCGCACGATGATGTCGCTCTGCGGTGACTCCATCGGGGGTGTCCCTCCTGAAGCGGGCCGGGTCAGTAGTTGGGCGTCGGTGCGCGGTAGTCGGCAAAGTCGATCGAGCGGAACCACGAGACGGTCCGCATCAGGCCCTCGCGGAGCTCGATCGAGGGCTCCCAGTTGAGCCTCGCTTTGGCGAGACTGATATCCGGGCACCGCTGGCGGGGGTCGTCCTCGGGAAGGGCCTTGAAGACCAGCTTGCCGCCGCTGCCGGTGAGCTCGAGCACGAGCTCGGCGAGCTGCTTCACGGTGAACTCGTGCGGGTTGCCGAGATTGACCGGGCCAACGAAGTCGTCCGGCCCGTCCATCATCGCGATGAGCCCGTTGATGAGGTCGTCGACGTAGCAGAACGAGCGCGTCTGCGAGCCGTCGCCGAAGAGGGTGAGGTCGGTGCCGTTGATCGCCTGGCGGATGAAGTTTGAAACCACACGCCCGTCGAAGGGGTGCATCCGCGGGCCGTAGGTGTTGAAGATCCGTACCAGGCGCGTGTTCACGCCGTTCTGGCGGTGGTAGTCAAAGAACAGCGTCTCGGCGGCGCGCTTGCCCTCGTCGTAGCACGCGCGGGGGCCGATCGGGTTGACGTTGCCGCGGTAGCTCTCCGGCTGGGGATGGACGTCCGGGTCGCCGTAGACCTCGCTGGTCGAGGCCTGCAGCACCTTGGCGCGGCAGCGTTTGGCGATGCCCAGCACGTTGATCGCGCCGAGCACGGAGGTCTTCATCGTCTTGATCGGGTTGTACTGGTAGTGCCCGGGCGCGGCGGGGCAGGCGAGGTTGTAGATCTCGTCGACCTCGAGCCAGAACGCGTGCGTCACGTCGTGCCGGATGAACTCGAAGTTCGGCCGTTTGAGCAGGTGCACGATATTTGACTTCTGGCTCGTAAACAGGTTGTCGAGGCAGATCACATCGTGACCGGCCTCAACCAGCCGGTCGCACAGGTGCGAGCCGAGGAACCCGGCGCCGCCGGTAACCAGAATCCGTTTGATATTCACGCGGCATCTCCCCGGCGGTCTGTGCTGTCTGGCGGCTTCATTCGTCCTCTCCATCGCCGAGCACGTTGGCGCGGGAGGGTATCCGGAGCACCTGCCCGATCTGCAGGTCGTCGATGCTCTTCATCGAGTCGCGGTTGGCGTTGAAGATCACGTCCGCGTACCGCAGGCTGCCGTAGAAGCGCTGCGCCAGCGCCGAGAGGTTGTCGCCTTTGACGACGATGTACTCCATGAACTCCGGCGTCGGCAGGTCGGTCGCCTGGCCTTCCTCGGGCCGGCCCTGCACGTTGTCCGGCGTGGCGGGGATCCGCAGCACCTGGCCGACCTGCAGGCTCGTCGGGCTCACGAAGGGGTTGGCCGCGGCGATGGCGTCCGCGTGGCGGATCGTGCCCCAGAACCGGCGGCTGATCCGCTCGAAGGTGTCGCCCGCCCGCACCGAGTAGTCCTGGAAGCGCGGGGCGCTGTCCTCGATGGCGGGCTCCAGAGCCGGGGGAGTCGGCGCAGGTTCCTGCGCAACGACCACGGGGCGAGCCTCGGGCAGCGGTTCGGGCTCGACCGGGACCGGTGCCTCGGTTGTTTCGACCTCGGCCGGTGCTGCGGATTCGTCGGCGAACGACAGCCGCGGCGACCCTGTCGGCTCCCAGAGCCAGTACACGCCGATCCACACCGCCACCAGGGCGAGAAACCCGGCTCCGATGCGGGCGCTGGGGGCGCTCATGGCTGGTCGCTCCGTCAGGTCGTGGTGATGGTCGAGCCGGGCGTGACCACGTTGTCCTTCTCGGTGTGGCCCCTCTGCCAGACGAGCGGGGCGGCCACCGCGATCGACGAGTACGTCCCGACGCCAACGCCGATCAGCATCGCGTAGGCAAAGCCGCGCACGCCCTCGCCGCCGAAGGTGTAGAGGATGAGAATCGCCAGGAGCGTCGTGCCCGAGGTGATCACCGTCCGGCTGATCGTCATGTTGATCGACTGGTTGATGATCCGGTCGGTGGCGTAGGGCAGCCGGCCCTTCATCTCGCGGATGCGGTCCATGACGATGATCGTGTCGTTGAGCGAGTAGCCGATGATCGTCAGCAAGGCCGCGATCATGTTCAGGTCGATCTTGAACGGCTGGATGCCCAGTGTCGCGACGATGCTCTCCGCCGCCGGCAGCTTGTACACGATCTCAGAGAGAGCGATGAGACCGATGCACGTCAGACAGTCGTGCATCAGGCACGCGATCGCGGCCAGCGAGTATCGCACCGAGCCGAACCGCACCCACACGTAGATCAGGATGAGCATCAGCGACAGCACGACCGAGACGACCGCCTTGGCGCGGAACGTCCCCGCCATCGCGGCGCTGAAGCTCTGGACACTCGCCAGCGTGGTCGTCTGCCCGAGAGCGTCGCGCAGAAGGTCCCACTCGCGCTGGGCCAAGTCCTGCTCCCAGATGTCCTCGTTCTGCAGGTAGTTGATCGCTTCGTCGCTCACCAGCACGACAGCCGACTCGACCGCGCTGTCCGTGCCTTCGAGCACGACAATCTCAACTACTCGCCCAGCGGTGTCGGAGTAGTCCGGTTGCTCACGCAGGCGGTTGAGCCGCGCCTCGAGCCCCTCTTTCGTGGTCACGGGGTCGATGTTCTCGAGAAGTATCGCCACGCCGCCAGCGAACTCGCTCACATCGTTTAGATACTGGGGACGCCGGATGTCGGGCCCGAGCAGGCCACGCGCATTGCTGAGCGGGAACACCGGGGCCTGCGCGAGGTCCTCGGCCCTCTGGCCGGCGAAGGTCAGCGGCGGGCGGTTGTCCAGCTCGTCGGCAAACGCGACCATGAGCGACTCGATGACCGCCTGCTCGTTGGTCACCACGCTCTTGATCATGAACCGATCGGAGCGGACGCCCGTGGAGTCCGGGTCCAGCGGCAGCACCTGTGCGCTGGCGAGGTCGGCCAGCGGCGAATCCGGTGCCGCTGACTGTGCGATCGCGACCACGCGGTCCTCGACCTCCTGGCGCGTCAACGTCACCCGATCGCCTTCGTCGGGTGTGGAGTCATCGGTCTTGAACTGCAGCGTCACCTGCGTGCCGCCGCGGAACTCGGTGTCCATCATCTCGCCGCGCTGCATCACGATCATGAAGACACCGAGGCCCATGTAGATCGTGGACACGAAGATGAAGATCCATCGCAGGCTGAGCCAGTTGATCCCCGGCTCGAACGCCCGCTCGACCGCCGGCACCGACGAGGGCAGCATCCGGATCTTCTTCATGAGCTTGAGCTCGAGGAGCACGTTGAAGACCAGCCGGCTGGCCACCAGGGCGGAGAACATCGTCGTCAGCACACCCACGCCGAGCGTGATCGCAAAGCCCTTGATCTCCTGCGTGCCCACGTTGGCCAGCACGATACAGACGATCAGGTTGGTCACGTTACCGTCGACGATCGACGACATCGCCTTGGAGAACCCGAGCCTGACGGCGGCCTTCGTGTCTCGCCCCTCACGCAATTCCTCGCGGATGCGCTCGAAGATCAGCACGTTCGAGTCCACCGCCATGCCGAAAGTCAGCACGATGCCGGCGATGCCCGGGAGCGTAAACGTCGCCGAAAGGGCCGACATCGCTCCCAGCAGCAAGAGGGCGTTGCAGCCCAGCGCAACCACCGCGATCACGCCGCACCGGAAGTAGTAGACCACCATGAACAGCGACACGCTGATCAGCGCGATGATCCCCGCGCCGAGGCCCTGCTTGAGATAGTCGAGCCCCAGCTCCGGGCCGATCGCGTTCCGGCTGATCGGCGCGGGAGAGAGCTTGTTCTGCAGCGAGCCCGCGTTGAGCACGCGGATGATGTACGCCAGCTCGGTGGGGCTGAAATCGCCCATGATCTGCCCGTTGCGGGAGATCCGGCTGTTGAGGTTCGGCGCGGTGTAGATCTCGTCATCGAGCAGCACCGCCATGCTGTCCCCCACGTGCGCTTCGGTCAGCTCTCCCAGGAGCGACGCGCCGCGTGGGTCCATGAGGAAGTTGATCGCCGGGCGTCCGAGCTGGTCCTGACCCTGGAACGCCTTCGAGACCTTCCAGCCCCGGCTCGATTCCGGTGTCAGCTTCGAGCCGCGGATGTCCCACGCGAGCATGTAGTACTCGCCGTTGTACTCCTCGACGATGTAGTCCCGCCCGGCGAAGAACCCGACCGGGTCGCGGCTGAGGAAGGCCAGCTGCTGGGCGTTGTTGTACCACCCGTCGATCTTGTTGAGCTTGAACCACGCCATGTCCGGCGTGCGCGCAGCACGCGGACCCTTCTCCTGCAGATCCGCACGGAGCTGCGCTTCCTCGGGGACCGTCCCGGGGTCGACCGTGATCCGGAAGCTCAGCACGCCGGACGCGCGGAGCAGCCGCTCCAGGTCGGCCGGGTCGTCGAGCGTCGTCCGAATCGACTCGTACTCCTGGTACTTGGTGAGCAGCGCGTCAAGCCGGTCCTGCTGATCGGGGTAGTCCTCCCGCAGGCGGTCCAGCGCCCGCTGCCGGGCGCTCGGCAGCTTGACCTGCTCCTTGGTCTCTTCGTCAAACAGCCGCTTGCCCTCGTCGGAGAGCCGCAGCGCGCGACGCACCTCGTCCGAGCTCAGCGAGCGGGACGCAATCCCTGCGCGCGCAGCTTCGTAGGCTGTCTCGGCTTCGGCCGCCTCCATCGCCAGAGCGACCAGTGCGGACTCCTCAGCCCCCTGCTGCTCGGCCTCTTCAAACGCACGCCGCTTGTGGGCCGCGGCGTCCGCGACCGCAGAGAGCGACTCGAGCGCCGCAAGCTTCGAGGCGTCGCCGTCGGCGAGCGTCTCGATCGCCGGCCCGCGGTCTGACGCGGGCATCGACATCACCCGGTCGATCCGCTCCGGAGGGAGCCGGTCGGCGTCGAGCTCGGCGAGCATCGCGTCAAACTCGGCCCGCTTGGCTTTCACATCCTCGCCGGGCAGCGGCATCGTGATCTCGATCCGGTCCCGCCCCTGCGGCACCATGGAAATCTCGAAGAGGCCTCTCGGGTCCACACGCTCTTTGAGCACGTCGATCACGCTCGCGAGAATCTCGCGGGAGTTTTCGCCGGGACGCACCTCGACCGAGTAGACGAGCGTGACGCCACCCCGGAGGTCCTTGCCCAGGCGGAGCTTCTTCGACGGCGGCATCGCGGCATAGAGCGACAGAAGCAGCAGCGCGATCACCAGCGCGATCTTGGTCCAGTACCTTTGCATACGTTGCACGAACTCCGAAAGAGGAAAGAAGCCGAACCTGTTCCCGATCCGCCCGACCCGGCGCCACGCCGGCATCTGCTGGCGTGTGCCTGTTAGTTATCGCCCTCGGTGCCGTCCGCCGCGAGTTCCTTGACCCCGCCCTTGGCCGACTTGACCACCTGCTGGATCGCGTGCTTGGCGAACTGCACCTTGGTCCCGCTGACATCGTCGATCTTGAGCACGACCGCGTCGTCGCGGACCTCGTGCACCGAGCCGAAGATCCCCGCTGCGGTCAGCACGCGGTCTCCTCGCTTGAGCCCGCCCAGCATGGCGGCGGTCTGCTTCTTGGCGCGGCGCGCGCTCATCATCGACGAGACGATCATGAAGACCAACAACAGGGCCAGCATGATGAAGATGGAGTTGCCGAACGGTTTGGCCGCGGGGGGCTGCCCGCCGCCCGCGCCCGCGGGATCGCCCGGCGCACCGGTCGTGCCACCCGCCGATGAACCGCCGATCCCCGGCACGGCGTTTGGCAACGCCCCGTCCTGCATGAAGCCGAGGCTCGGCGTTGTCGTCCAGAGGAAGCTGTGCTGCATAAAGACCAATCTCGCTGTGAGTTCCGACCCGCGTGTATTCCGATCCGCCGACCGCTACCAATCAACCACCGACCGTCCGAGAACCCGACTACACAACCCCGTCCCCTCCGGGAACGGCGGCCGCGACCCGGGGCCATTTCTGGGCAAACCCGGGCCAATCATCTTCCGCGATCGCTTGCCGGATGTCCAACATCAACGTCTGGAAGTGCCAGAGGTTATGCAGCGTGAGCAGGATCGGCCCGAGCATCTCTCCGGCCATGAAGAGATGTTTGATATAGGCCCGGCTGAACGGCTGCCCGTCCGGCGTCGCCCAGCCGTGCCCCGCGGGGTCGCACGCGGCACATCCGCACCCGGCCTCGATCGGGCCGAAGTCCCGCTCGTGACGGGCGTTGCGGAACCGGAGCGTCCCCTCCCGCACGAACGCCTGGCCGTTCCGGGCGTTCCGCGTGGGCAGCACGCAGTCGAACATGTCCACCCCGGCCAGCACCGCCGCCACGATGTCCCATTCGTAGCCCACCCCCATCAGATACCTTGGCTTGTCCTCCGGCAGCAGTGCCGCGGTGTGGCGCGTCACCGATGCGATGTCGTCCTGCAGTTCCCCCACCGCCACGCCGCCGATGGCGTAGCCCGGCAGGTCGATCGCCGTGATCCGCTCGGCCGACCACGCCCGGGCCTCGAGGTCTGTCCCGCCCTGAACGATCCCGAAGAGGGCCTGATCCTCTGAACGGGCGTGGGCCGCCTTGCACCGCTCCAGCCACCGCACCGTCCGCTCGTTGGCGATCCGGAGCCGCGCGGCGTGGTCGTAGACCCCCTTGGCCCCGTCACGGATCGCAGCGATGCGTATGCGCGTCTGATTCGTCGGACCGACTGTCGGGTCCATTGAGGGCGGGCAGTCATCGAACGCCATGATGATGTCGGCGCCGATCGAATTCTGCACCTCGATCGAACGCTCCGGCGTCATCCGGATCTTCGAGCCATTGACGATCGACTTGAACGTCACGCCATCGTCGTCGATGTCGTTGATGTCCGCCATCGAGTAGGCCTGGTACCCGCCAGAGTCGGTGAGGATCGGTCCCGGCCACCCCATGAACCGGTGCGCTCCGCCCGCGGCCTCGATCGTCTGCTCACCCGGCCGGAGCATCAAGTGATACGTGTTGTTGAGCACCACCTGCGTCCGCGTGGCCGCGACCTGCTGAGGCATCAGGCCCTTGACGTTGGCCTTGGTGCCCACGGCCATGAACGCCGGCGTGTCGAACGCGCCGTGCGGCGTCGTCACCCTCCCGACGCGGGCCGAGGAGTGCGGACATCGATGCGAAATCGCAAATCGCAGAGGAGATGCCACGGTCAGGGCGTGCCCCCGCCGGAGCCCAGCTCACGGCGTTTGCGCTCCGTGTCCTTGGCCAGGAGCTTCTTCTCTTTGGCCGTCAGACTCCCGATCCCCTCGTCCTGGATCTTGGCCAGAATCGCGTCGATCTCCGCCTCCTCCTGCGCGAGCTTGGCGTACTCGCGGGGCTGCGAGGACCTGGCAGCCCGCTTGCCCCCGCTCTTCCGCGGCCGCTTCGTCCCGCCGGCCCCCTTCGACCGCGAGTCGTTCAGCACGTCGAAGAAATCCAGTAACAGGTGCGAGTTGCGGATGAAATAGGCACCTGCGATCGCGCCACCCACGTGCGCCGCGTCCCCACCGGCGTTGCCCCCGCCCAGCAGCAGGTTCAGCACGGCGAATCCCACGTACAGGTACGCCATCATCTTCATCGTCAGCGAGATCGGGATGAGGATGAACTGCACCCGCATCGTCGGCGCGACATACGCACACGCCATGATGACGCCGAACACGCCCGCCGACGCCCCGATCAGCGGGGTCTTCGGGTTGGCAAACAGGAATCCGGGCAACTGAAACGGCAGGAACGCCCCCGCAAGATTCAGCAGCAGGTACATCAACCCGCCGAAGATGCCGCACACCAGATAGAACGCCAGATACTTCCGACGCCCCAGCGCCTCCTCGACGATCCCGCCGAAGACCCACATCCCGAACATGTTGAACACCAGATGCATGATCGAGCTGGGATCGTGCAGGAACTGGAACGTCACCAGCCGCCAGACCTGAAGCCTCTGGAAGCCCTCGTAGGTCGAGAAATGCCCCCATTGGTACAACTGCGGCAGTGCGGTGTTCGCCAGCACGTGGATGACGACATTGACGATGATGATCCACATCGTCACAGACAGCGCGTTGAGCCGACCGAAGTGGAACCCCCCGCCGGAACCGCCGCCACCACCGCCGAATCCCCGCGGCTCGTCCCTGTAATACCCGCGATCAGCTAGGCCCATGTGGTGCAGACGCTCCGTGTCTGAGAGTCGTGGACGTGTCCCCGAGCCCCGGGCCAGTCTCCCGGACGCGGGCAATGCTAGCGGCCGCGGAGGCGGTCTGTGGCCTCACGCAACGTCCGCTTCTCTGCCCGGCTCAGACTCCCGATGCCCGACGCCGAGATCTTCGCCAAGATCCGCTCGACATCCTCGCGGTCACGGGCAGGTATTGGGTCTCCGTCCTCGCCGCTTTCGTCCGTCGGCAGGTCCAGCACGGCCCGCCACCGATCCACACCCGCCGGATCGACCGCGAACCGCTCCTGCTGCCACACGTGCCAGCAGTACACCCCGCCGCAGAGGCCAACACTCGCCACGATGGGGAGCCCTGTGAGCAGCCCGCCGGCCAGCAGCCCGACCGCCGTCAGCAGGCCCAGACGGGGCGCCACCGCACGCGAGCCCCCACGATCGAAGACCGCCCGAACGAGCACCCCTTCGTCGAGCGGCAACATTGGCAACAGATTCATCGCCAGCACGTACACCGCCGCGGCGTAGACCTGCCAAATCGCGACAAGCCCGACCGTCGCCGGCGTCGAGCTCCCACTGATCTCGGCCATGACCAGACCCGGCCTCAAAGGCTCAAACACCAGCGCGCGCGCCGAGCCCGTGACCAGCGTAAACGCCCCGCCCGCGGCCGCCGAGACCACGATCAGCATCCCGAGCCCGACCGCCGCACCGACCCCCTCTGACCGCGCCCCACTCCGTTCGCCCCCATCATCGAACCGCCAGACCCCGCCAAGGGGCCAGAGCGTGAGATCCACAGGGCGCCTGCCGAACCAGCGGACCAGCGCGTGGCCCCGGGCGGCCTCGTGCAGCCCCACGACCGCCGCCAGCGCGACCAACCCCGTCGCCACGTACGTCGGTCCGAGCCCGTTCCACACGGCATACGCCAGCACGGCCAGCGCGAACACGACCGCGACGACGTGCACCCGCACGCGGCAGCCGCCGAGCGTCACCAGCGGCACCGCCCACCACACCGGCGACTCGCCCTCGCCCAGGACTCGCGCCAGCAGCGGCGTCGGCTCGCCCCCCGGCAGGCTCTCTTTCGGCGCTCTGGGCATGGCGCGATGCTAGGTCCGCTCCGCTTCTGGTGCCCAAAAAGAACAGCCGCCCGGCACGAGACCGGGCGGCTGCGTCAGATCAGGGTTGATCCGCGGTCAGCGTCGTATTAGCGACGACGACGGATCGCGGCGAAGCCGCCGAGGCCGAGGAGGGCCATGGACGCCGGGGCGGGAACCACGGTGACCTTGAACCACACGACGGGCTCGTTGCCGGTGTCGAGGTTGCCAGCGACCTGGCTGCCAGCGAAGGCGCTGTTGATGTTGAGGACGATGTCGCCGAACTCGCCGCTCTCGAACTGGGTGCCGGTGATGGCCCAGCCGTCGGCGAAGTCACAGTTGAACTCGGACGAGCCGAGCCAGTACATGCCGGCGGTCAGGTCGGCGTTGACGAGGCTCCAGAGGCCGTCGCCGCCGTCGTCGTCGTTGGCGAGGAGGGTGCCGGCGTTGTCGTACAGCCCGAGCTCGGTGTCCATGTCGAACTGGCCGGAGGTCATGAACGACCCGTTGGTGTCGAAGGTGTAGTTGCCTTCGCCACCGATGACGCCGAGGTCAAGGAAGGTCGAGGGCTGGGCGGCGACGGTGCCGGCGGCGGCGGCGAGGGCAGCGATAGCGAGAACGTTCTTCATGGTCAGTCTCCTCCCCCACGTTGAACGTGGGGATGTCTTCGCCCGACCTCTCCGTGAGGATGGGCATGTCTCTCTGGATGTACGAGGAGGGAACAACTCCCTCATCTCTCCTCTGATGCCCGGCAGGAATCAACCCACCGAACAGCTAGAGACAGTACCAGTTTGCGAAGGGTATGTCAATAGCGTGTTTTTCGATCTGCAAGGAGATTCTGCCAGAAAGTGGCGATAACGACCCGTGAAGCTCCAGAATTACCCAGATTACCGAAAGGCGGGCGATCCGATCAGATTCCGCTGCCGTAACGGCCGGTGAGGCCAAGCTCCTCGGCGATGCGCAACAGCTGGTTGTACTTGGCGTTGCGGTCCGATCGGCAGGGCGCCCCGGTCTTGATCTGGCCGCAGTTGGTCGCCACCGCGAGGTCCGCGATCGTCGAATCCTCGGTCTCGCCGGAGCGGTGGCTCAGGACGCACCGGAACCCGTTCGCAATCGCGTAGTTCACCGCGTCGAAGGTCTCGCTCAGGGTCCCGATCTGGTTGACCTTGACCAGCACCGCGTTGGCCGAACGCTCGCGGACACCCCGCTCGACGAACTTGCGGTTGGTCACAAAGAGGTCGTCGCCCACGAGCTGAACCGTGTCACCCAGTTTCGCCGTCAGCTTCGCCCAGCCGTCCCAGTCGTTCTCCGCCAAGCCGTCCTCGATCGAGCGGATCGGGTACTTCTTGCACCAGTCATCCCAGATCCCGATCAGGTCGTCCGACGAGATGATCTCCTGCGACGAGCTGAAGAATTTGTACCCGGTCTTCCCGTCTTTCTCCGCCTCGTTCCACAGCTCGCTGGTCGCCGGATCGAGCGCCACGAAGATCTGCTCTCCCCAGCTGTACCCGGCCTTGCCGGTCGCCTCCTCGATGATCTTCAGCGCATCCTCGTTGTCTTTGAGATCCGGCGCGAAGCCGCCCTCATCGCCGACCGCCGTCGAGAGGCCCCGCTCGCTGAGCACCTTCTTGAGTGTGTGGTAGATCTCCACCCCGGCCCGCAGCGCCTCCCCGAAATCGTCGAAGCCCCACGGCTGGATCATGAACTCCTGGAAGTCCACCGTGTTGTCCGCGTGCTTGCCCCCGTTGAGGATGTTGAGCATCGGCACGGGGAGGGTCCTGGCCGACGAACCGCCCAGATACCGGTAGAGCGGCAGCCCCGTCGCCTCGGCCGCGGCCTTGGCCACCGCGATCGACACCCCCAGGATCGCGTTCGCCCCCAGCTCGGCCTTGTTCTCCGTCCCGTCGAGTTCGCACATCAGGGCGTCCACACCCTCCTGATCGCGGGCGTCCATCCCCTCGATCGCCGGACCGATCCGCTCGATCACGTTGGCCACGGCCTTCGTGACCCCCTTCCCGAGATAGACGGATTTGTCGCCATCGCGGAGCTCTACGGCCTCGTTCTCGCCGGTCGAAGCGCCCGAGGGCACCGCCGCCCGGCCGACGACGCCGCTCTCGAGCAGCACCTCGCACTCCACCGTCGGGTTGCCCCGCGAATCAAGGACCTGGCGGGCGTGAACAAGCTCGATCTGAAAGCTCATGCGTCAACTCCGTGGATCAAATCGGTCAGGACGGCGGTCAGGATCTCTTTGCCGGCCGAGTCGCGGCCGGGCCGAACGCCAGAAACAGGAGCGTAGCCCGCACCCGTCCCCACCGCCGCCCCACTATCATGCCAGTCCACCCCCAAGGGGAACTCACGATGGCAGCACCGACCAGCGGTTTCACCATACAACTCGACGCGATCAGCAAGACGCTCGTCGAGCAGGGCCACCGCGTTGCGGCGTTGTACGAGAGTGCCTGCGACGCCGTGTTCTCGATGGACGTCCAGGCCGCCCGTGCCGTGGTGGACGCGGACGACGAGATCGATCATGTCGATATCGAGATCGAGCAACGCACCGTCGCGCTCCTCGGCGAGGTCGCCAGCCGGGCCGAAGAGGTCTCCGCCGGCGAACTCCGCCGGATGCTCACCATCGTCAAGGTCAACAACGAGCTCGAACGCACCGCCGATGCCGCCACGGCCATCGCGGCGCTGGCCCCGCAGTTCGCCGAGATCGGGATCGCGCTGCCCGACACCCTCCGCGTGCTCACCAACAGCGTCGCGGGCATCCTCCGCGACATCACCCGCAGCATCGAACGCGGCGACCCCCGACTGGCCAAGGCCGTCCTCGACGCCGAAGACACCGTCGAGGCCTTCAAGTCCCAGCTTCTCCGCGACGCCGAACGCGGCATCGCGGAGGGCGAGGTCTCGGTGGACTACGCCTTCGCCGTCCACGAGCTCACCAACCAGTGCGAACGCATCGCCGACCACGCGACCAACATCGCCGAGCAGGTGATCTACGTGAAGACCGGCGCCATCGTCCGTCACACCGACGCGGGCTGGATCGAGCTGCCCCGCTCGTCCTGACGCCTCGGCTTCCTCCCAAAAGCCGCGCTCTCCGACGCGATCTCCGCCAGGCACGCACAGGCTGCGCGCACATCGTCTCTCGTCGTCATCGGCCCCACGCTCAGCCGGCAGGCCCCGCCCGTCGAGGCCGTGCCCATCGCCTCGTGGGCCCCGGGAGCGCAGTGCAGCCCCGACCGGCACAAGACGCCCGCGCGGGTTTCCAACTGCCTCGCCAACTCCTCAGGTACGACGGTCTCGTGCGTGACGGCAAACACGCCGACGCGCCCGGCCGGATCTTCCGGTCCGTGCAGCCGATACCCCGCGTCCTCGCCGGGAAAGCACTCGAGAAAGGTCCGGATCAGCCCGGCTTCATGCGCGCGCACCTCTGCGACCGACCGCTCCAACAGCCACTCCACGCCCGCCAGCAGCCCCGCGATGCCCAATGTGTTGTGCGAGCCCGACTCGTAGCGGTCCGGCATCTCTGATGGCTGGGTGTCCTGCTCGCTCCGGCTGCCCGTTCCGCCCTGTCGTACCGGCTCGATCCGGCGTTCGAGCCCCGGGCGGATGTATAGCCCTCCCGTGCCGAGCGGCCCCATCAGGCCTTTGTGACCCGGGAACGCCAGCAGATCGATCCCCAACGCCTCGACATCCACAGGAACGTGCCCGAGCGACTGGGCTGCATCGACCAACAGCGGCACGCCCCGCTCGCGGCAGATCCGTCCGACCGCGCCGACATCCTGAAGCGTCCCCGTCACGTTGCTGGCGTGCACCATCGCCACCAGCCGCGTCGTCGGGCGGATCGACGCGATCACCTCGCCGGCGTCTACGAGACCCTCAGCATCCGCGCCCACCCGCGTCACCTCAACGCCTTGCTCAAGCAACTCCGAGCACGGCCGCAGCACCGAGTTGTGGTCCATCGCCGTCGTCACCACGTGGACGGATTCCGCGGGTTCATGCCGCTGCCACCACTCCACCGTGCCGTGGATGGCCAGATTGAGCGCATCGGTGCAGTTGAGTGTGAAGACCACGTGTTCCGGCGACGTCCCGCCGAACAACTCGCACAACCGCTCGCGGCACCTCGAGAGCAACTGGGCGCTCTGCTGCGACTCTGTATAACTGCCTCGCCCCGGCGAAGCGCCCAGATCGGACGAGTAGTCCACCATCGCCCGGAGCACGACATCGGGCTTCGGGAAGCTCGTCGCCGCGTTATCGAGGTAGATCCGCCGCCCCGTCATGCGGTCGCTACCGGCTTCGACTCGGGCTTCGGTGCCTTGTAGAAGGGCATCGGGACGATTGTCCCCTCCAGCTGCGCACGCCCGGTGTCGACTGTCAGCGTGGAGCCGATCTCGGTGTGACGCGCATCCACCAGCGCCATCGCGATCGGGTGGCCGAGCGTCGGGCTCAGGCATCCGCTCGTGACCGTGCCGATCGCTTTCCCCTCGGCCAGCACCGAGTTGCCCGCTCGCGGCGTCCGCTGTCCCTCAAATGACAGCCCGACGATGCGTTCGGCCGGACCACCCTCCGCGATGATCTTCTCGAGCGCGTCCTGCCCGACGAACCGCTCGCCCCGTTCGGCCTCGTGTTTGTCCATCTTGATCGCAAAGTCCACACCGCACGAGAGAGCGCAGATCTCCTCGCCGAGCTCGTGCCCGTACAGCGGCATCCCCGCCTCGAGCCGAAGCGTGTCCCGCGCGCCCAAGCCCGCCGGCTTGATCAACGCCTGCGCCTGGGTCATGTCTACGTCCTTGAGGATCAGCTTCAGGGCCATGTTCACTGCGCCGGCCGGCAGGATCGCCTCGATCCCGTCCTCACCGGTGTAGCCGGTCCGCGAGACGATGACCTTCATCACCAGGAGGTTCTTGACCGTGAACCGGTAGCGCTTGAGCGAGGGGATCTCCTTGCTGAAGCTGGAGACCAATTCCATCACCTTCGGGCCCTGCACCGCGACCATCGCCGTCGATTCGGTCTGGTCTTCGATCTTGACCTTGAGGTCTTCCGCGGCCCGGACCTGCTCGAAATGCTCGAGCAGCTTGGCCCGGTTCGAGGCATTCACAACGACCAGGAAGTCGTCATCGTCGAGCCGGTAGACCAGCACGTCATCCCGCACGCCGCCCTGCGCATTGCAGACCAGGCTGTAGCGGCACTGCCCGCTCTGCATGTCCGTGATCCGCCGCGTGCACAGGCGTTCGAGCAGCTTCCGGGCGTGCCGCCCCTGCACCTTGACGCGTCCCATGTGCGAGACGTCGAACACCCCGCCGCTGTTGCGCACCTGCTGGTGCTCCTCGCGGATGCCGGCGTACATCATGGGCATCTCCCAGCCCGTGAAATCCACCATCTTGGCGTTGTATTCGAGGTGAAACTTGTGCAGCGGGGTCTTGAGCATGGACAGCCTCCGGGCGAGAATCGGCTCTCGCAGAGCAAGCCTAGCCCGAGCGGCCCTCGCCCGCAGGACCGCAGCCGCACGGGTCGCTCACGCAGGTGTCGGCCACGGCCCGTTGTCGATCAGACGCACACCACCCACGCGTGCCGCCACCAGCGACCGGCAGAGCCCGCCCGGCATCGGCGCACCGAGCGTTGCGGCGTCACGCACCGCGGCATACTCCAGATCGAGACCCGCCTCAGTGATCAACTCGGTCATGAGCGTCTCGGCATCCCCCGGCGAATCGAGCCCCCCCGCCTCGCGGATCGCGCGCGAGATCACGACGGCACGCGCGCGCGCATCGGCGTCCAGCAGCCGGTTCCGGCTGCTCATCGCCAGACCGTCCGCCTCGCGAACCGTCTCCCCCGGCACGATCCTGACCCCGAGCCCCTCGCCCTCCGACATCGCCCGGATCACCTGCAGTTGCTGCCAGTCCTTGGCCCCGAACACGCCGGTCGCCGCCCCGGTCAGGACGAATAGGCGGCGCACCACTTGGCATACACCCTCGAAATGCCCGGGCCGGTACGCGTCCTCCAGCCTCGGTGTCGTCGCGACGGCCGGCAGCGGCCCGACCGGGACGTCCTCGCCCTCCGGATAGACAACGTCCACCGCCGGGGCAAACACCACATCCACTCCGAGTTCCTCGCACCACCGGCAGTCTTCCTCGAGCACGCGCGGATACCTGTCAAAGTCGGTCCGCTCGTTGAACTGCGTCGGGTTCACGAAGACGCTCACCACCACCGGGCCCGACCCGGCGTGTTCACGGGCGAGCCGCACAAGCGCGGCGTGCCCCTCGTGCAGAGCGCCCATGGTGGGGACAATCGCGCAGCCGGAGATCCCCGCCCCAGCCAACTCCGCACTCGTGGTCACAACTTGCATCACCCAAGCATGCGCACGCGAACCCGTGAATCAAGCCCCCTCACCAAACCGTACAGTGCCGTCATGACACGAGGTCTCCAAGAGTGGCGTCAGCAGATCGGCTCGGTGACCACCGCTGCGATCCGCGGCACCGCCCTCGAGCAAGCCCTCGGGGCGACGCCCGAGCAGCGGCTCGCCTTCGCGACCACCTTTGCCGACGACGCCGGGCACCGCCGCCCGGTCGATCTCCCCCTCCTCGCGTGGGTCCTCAGGCTCGGGGACTCTCCAGGCTCTGCGCCGAGCACCGCAGCGGACCGCCCGGACCTCGGTCTGTGGCGAGCACTCCAGACCGCTGCCGACGATCCGCACACCCTGATCGCGACGTCGACGGGCCCGATCGCTCCTGAGTGTCGAGGCGAGGGCATCGAGGTGTGGACCGAGGTTGAACTGGCCTGCCTCCATGCCCTTTGGTGGCATGCGGCACTCCGAGATTCAGAGAGCCTGCGCGACCGCGCCGAAGACCACGCCCGTTGGCTGATGGACGAGATCCAGCCCGACAACGGCACCAACCACGCCTGGGCGGTCGCGGCGTTCGCCGAACTCGCGGCCGCGGGCGAGAGCGATGCCGCGCTCTACGCCGAGACGCTGCTCCACAACTGCCAGGTCACGCTCGGCAAGGCCGACCGTTTCTCTGCTGTCTTGCTCGTTGATGCCTCGCGCTACCTCGACCGACTCATCGCCGACGACCCGCGCTGATCAGCCGTTGGCCAACTGCCGCTGATACTCCAGCGTGTCGAACCACCGCCGTGCGTGGGGGTCGCTCTCCAGCCGCTTCCAGTTGTCGGCATCGTCGATGTACCGCTTGCATAGCGCCGCCGCGACAAGCCCCATGAACATCGGCTGCGGCCGCAATGGCCGGCTGGTCAACTCCGGATGGAACTGCGCCCCGACGAAGAACGGGTGCACCACGCGGGGCTTGCCCGCATCTGCGGTCATGTGCTCGGGCAGCGTCCGCGGCAGCTCCAGCATCTGCATGATGGGCTGGCTCGGGTGCCGGCCGGAGAAGATCATCCCCGCGGCCTCAAGCCGCTCGATGAAGCTCGGGTCAACCTCGTAGCGGTGGCGGAATCGCTCGCGGACGGTGTTCTGTGCCGAGAGCTGCTCGCGGTAGAGACCCGCCAGCAGCGAGCCCGGCAGCACCGAGACGTCCTGGGCCCCGAGCCGCATCGTGCCGCCGAGTCCCTCGATCTTCTTCTGCTCCGGCAGTTCGCTGATCACCGGGCGCTGGCAGTCCGGGCAGAACTCCGCGCTGTCGGCGTCCGACATCCGCAGCACATTCCGCGCAAACTCGATCACCGCGACCTGGAACCCGAGGCAGATGCCCAGATAGGGCAGCCCCGACTCCCTGGCATACTTGACGGCCGCGATCTTGCCCTCGACACCGCGCGACCCGAACCCGCCCGGCACGATCACGCCGTCGAGTGTGCCGAGCATCTCCGCGACGTTGCTGTCGGAGAGGTCGCTGGCCTCGACCCACCGCTGCTCGATCTGCGCGCCCAGATGCGCCCCACAGTGCTCGAGCGCCTTGTCGATCGAGGCGTACGCGTCTCTGAGTTCGGCGTACTTGCCGACGACGCCAACCGTCAGGGGCAGCTTGCCAGGCTTGGTCAGACGGCGGACAAACGTCCCCCACTTCTCACGCCCGCGGTCCTCGGCCGCGACATCCACCCGGTCGTGCAGCCGGAGCAACGAGAGAATCTCCCGGTCCAGCCCTTCGAGCCGCATCTCGTCCGGAATCGTGTAGATGCTGTCCCGGTCGTGCATAGAAAAGACCCGCCGGAGCGGGACATTGGAGAACATCGCAATCTTTTCCATCACCTGACGCTGCACGGGGTTCGACGCCCGGCAGGCGATGATGTGCGGCTGGATCCCGGCCTCGAGAAGCCGCTTGATCCCGAGCTGCGCCGCCTTCGACTTCTGCTCACCAAGAGTGGCAGGCTCGATCACGTACGTCAGCGCGACAAAGCACACCGACTCCGGGCCCTCTTCAAAGGCAAGCTCGCGCATCGCCTCGATGTAAAGCCCGTTCTCGTAGTCGCCGACCGTGCCGCCCACCTCGACGAAGACCACGTCCGCGGGGCGCTGCCCGTCGCCCCGCAGCGCGAGCTCGCGGAGACGGCGTTTCACCTCGCCGGTCACATGCGGGATCATCTGGACATCGCGCCCGAGATACACCCCGTGCCGCTCGCGGTCGAGGATCTCGGAGTAGATCCGCCCGCTGGTCGTGAAGTTGTGCGTCGTCAGGTCCTGATCCAGCATCCGCTCGTAGGTGCCCAGGTCCATGTCGCATTCGGTGCCGTCGTCGAGCACGAATACCTCGCCGTGCCGGTACGGATTGAGCGTTCCCGAATCGATGTTCAGGTAGCCCTCCATCTTGATCGGCGCGACGCAGAGGCCCTTGTCCTTGAGCATCTTGGCGACGCTCGAGGCGAAGATCCCCTTGCCCAGCCCGCTCATCACCGTCCCGAGCACCACGACATAGCGGTGACGCCCCTTGCGGTAGCCCGCGGGCATCGGCGAATAGAACTCGGTGGCCTGAGTCGTCTGCCCCAGCGAGGCCAGCAGATCGCTCCCGCGACGGTCCGTCGTCTCGCCGCCCGAGGCATCAGATGGTCCGTCGGAGGTGCCCCTCGTCGCTCGGCCTCCGGAATGGTCAGCAGAGCGGCTCGGCCTGCTCGCGTCGGTGCGTTGCGGTTGGCCGTCCGTGGTGGGCATAAGACATCGTACCATGTTGGCCGCCGACGACAACCCCGACCCGAGGCTGCGCCTTCAATGCCGACGCAGAGAATTCCTCCAGTGGAGATACCCATGCCCCGCCGATTCCGCCGATCCATCGCCGTTGCCGTGCTCCTGGCCTGCGGATCCCACTTGCCAGTCGCGACCGCCCAGTCAGGCGGGTCCCTCCGCTTCGACGAAGAAACCGGCCGCGATCTGGCCAACTACCTGCCGCATCGAGACTTCGACCACACCCACATGCTCCTGGAACTGGACTTTCCCGACTTCGAGAACGAGGCCCGGGCCACCGCCCGCTGCACGCTGACCATGACCCCCATCGGGACGCCCCGTAGCACCATCCGCCTCGACGCCACCGACTACGCCATCAATGGCGTCTCCCTTAACGGCCGCCCCCTCCGCTACGACTACGACGGCGAGGAGCTCCTCGTCACGCTCCCCCGGGCTATCCCCCTCGGCGACTCGGTCACCATCGTTATCGACTACGAACTCGCTCCCGCAAACATGGTCCCCAATGGCAGGGCCCTCTCCTGGTCGCCGCCGACCCGTCGCCCGAGCGACCCGAGCGAAGAGGTTCCCATGCTGCACTCCCAGGGGCAGCCCGACGACGCCAGCGGCTGGTTCCCCTGCTACGACCACCCCCTCGAACGCCTCTCCACCGAGCTCATCGTCACCGCCCACGACGGCTACGAGGTCGTCTCCAACGGCGCACTCCTCAGCCGCGAGGTCCAGCCCGACGGCCGCGTCCGCTGGCACTGGGATCAGAAGCTCCCCCACGCCCCCTACCTCGTTTCCCTCGTGATCGGCAAGTTCGACGTCGTCGATGTCGGCGGCCCGGCCACCGCACGCCCCGGCCTCACCATGCCCATCTACGGTCCCGTAGGCCTCGGCGAACGCATGCGCGACGTCTTCGCCAAGACCCCCGACATGGTCGCTCACTTCGAAGAGCTCTTTGACGAGCCCTACCCCTGGGCGAAATACTCACAGGCCATCGTCCGCGACTTCGCTGCCGGCGCGATGGAGAACACCTCCGCCACCACCTTCTTCCCCTTCGCGTCCGCTGCCGAGCCGGGCTCCATCGACAACATCATCGTCCACGAGCTCGTGCACCAGTGGTTCGGCGATCTCGTGACCAACAGGAACTGGTCGCACCTTTGGATCCAGGAGGGCTGGGCCACCTTCGGCGAGGCTCTCTGGGAAGAAGAGGCAGCCCGACAGGACGCCATCGACGCCGGCAAGGATGACGCCGAGGCCGCCGCCGCGGCACGCAGGGCCTACATCCGCCACATGCGCGGCAACTTCCGGTCGTCCGCCATGGGCGGCACGCGCACCAGCGCCCCGGAAGACCCGGCCCTCGCGTCAAATCTCTGGAACAACCCCGACCTCAACTTCATGAAGCCGAACAATCCCTACGCCCGCGGCGCGTGTGTCCTGCACATGCTCCGCGAGCGGCTCGGCGACGAGGTCTTCTGGCGCGGCATGCGCCTCTACCTCGACCGCTTCAAGTTCGACGCGGTCGAGTCCGACGACCTCCGCCGCGTTCTCGAAGAGGTCTCCGGCGAGAGCCTCGAGCGGTTCTTCGATCAGTGGGTCTACCGCGCTGGTGCCCCGAGGGCCGATGTCGAGCTCGACTGGCAGCCCGCCTTCGAGGACGACGACGACGGCCCCGGCACGCTGACCATCACCCTCCGCCAGGTCCAGACCATCAACGCCGACAACCCCGCCTACGCGATGGTCGTGCCGATGTACTGCCGGTACGACAACGGCTCCGGGGATTACCTCTACCTGGTCACCGAAGAACGCGAGGCCTCCGTCAGCGCCCGCCTCGACCGCGCGCCCGACGAGGTGAGGGTGGACCCCTACCTCTGGAACATCCTTGAAGCACGGATCACGAAGGACCTGAACGAGCCCGAAACAGCGAGCGAAGAAGCAGCAGTCGAAGGCGAGTAGCCCTCGGCCATCGTTCATCCCTTCGTCGAAGCTCGCCACCTCGCGACAAACGCCGCGTACTGCGCCGGCGTGTCGATCCCGACGTGATGCGCTTCGGCCACCGCCACGGCGATCGTGTGCCCGTGCTCGAGCACCCGCAGTTGCTCCAGCCGCTCGGTCCGCTCCAGCGGCGTCTCAGCCAAGCCGACGTACCTCCGCAGAAACCCCGCGGTGTATACATACAGCCCGACATGTTTGAGCGGCCCGGCCACTCCACCACCGCCGCCCGCCCCGTCCCTGTCGAACGGCACGAGGCTCCGCGAGAAATACAGCGCCCGGCCGCGGCAGTCCACCACCACTTTCACGATGTTCGGATCTGCCGGATCCTGCCCCGGCCCGAACGGCGACCCCACCGTCGCCACATCCGCTCCCGAACCGACCAGCGCATCCACAGCCAGATCGATCAACCCCGGATCGATCTCCGGCTCGTCGCCCTGCACGTTGACCACCACGGCGTCGTCGGCCAGCCCCAGCACGTCCGCGGCCTCGGCCAGCCGCGAAGAGCCGTTGGGGTGCGACGCCGACGTCATCACCGCCTCGCCCCCCGCCCCGCGCACCGCCGAAGCGATCCCGTCGTCGTCGGTCGCCACCACCACGCGCTCCAGCCGCGCACTCTTTTGCGCCGCCTCGAGCGTGTGCAGCACCAGCGGCCGCCCGGTCTCCGACGCCAGCATCTTGCCGGGAAACCGCGTCGACCCGAGCCGCGCAGGGATGATCCCCACCGCGCGAGCCCCACTCCCGGTTCCTGATTCGTGTTGCTGCATAGTGGCCCCGCGCCGCCGCCCGATCAGCCGCCGGCCTTCAGCCTCACGACCAACTGCTTCAGCCCCTCGCGGCGGTCGCGGATATCGCGATACCCGAACTGCTCGATCGCGATCGTCGAGGCCAGCTTCTCGGCCTCTTCCGCCGACGCGAGGTCCGAGTCGGTCTCGGCCTTGGTCGCCAGCGAGAGCATCAGCCCGTAGCGCAGCTCGAGCTGCAGCTCATCGGTCAGTGAGGCCTTGTTTTCCAGTGCCTGCCGGTACGTCGCGATCGCCTCGTCGTGCCAGCCCATCGCGCCGAAAGACTGCCCGAGCAGCGCCAGCGCCCGGCCGCGATAGCGGGCGTCGCCCTTGGCGTCCTGCAGCAGTGCGATCGCCTGGTCGTGATCTCCCCGCTCGAAGTACCGCTGCCCGAGCTGGAACTTCAGCACCAGATCCGTCGGGTACGCCTCGACCGCCGACTTGATCTCGCCCAGCTCGATGTCGCTGAACTTGGCCTTGGCCGCCTGATACTCCTGCTGGGCTTTCTCGTCATCCGGCTTGGCCTCGGCCCGCTCCTTGTACTTCTCGAGCGTGCGCTTGAGCTGACGGAGCCGGACCTTCCCGGCGTCCTGCCGGAACCGGAACTGCTTGGTCGTCTCAAAGCCCTTCATCAACAGCCGGATCGCCCGCTGCTCATCCTCCGGGCGCCCGCGCTCCAGCAGCCGCTTGACCAGCTGCTGCAGCTTCGGCATGTCCTCGGGGTTGTCGCGGTAGGCCGCCTCGGCGTCCAGGATCAGCCGGTCGATCGTGTCCTCGGTCTTCGAGATCCGGTCGCTGTCCTCAAGCTGCCGCTGCTTGTCCGCGTCGCGGATGTTCGAGCGGAAGCCGCCCTCCTCGCCCGTCTTGTCGAACCCGCCGCGGCTGATCGACGACTGCGCCGACATGTTCTTCACGTCGTTGGCCAGTCCCGCATCGCTGGGGTCCAGCCGCACCGCCGCGTCGCCGGCCTGCACCGCAAGGTCGAAGGCCTGCACCCGCTCGAACGACTCCATCAGCTTGACGTAGTGGTCCTTCTTCGGCTTGCCGCCGACGAGCTTGAGCGCCTGCTCGCCCAGATAGTGCGTCTGCTCGGCCAGGTCCAGCTTCGACGCCGCCATCACGGCCTTGACCGCCAGCGACGGGTCGCCGATCTTCAGCCCCCACGACAGGATGGCCTGCACGTATTTGTCCGCCTCCGTCTTGCCCTCGACCGACTTGGCCAGATCCTTGCCCGGCTTGCCCGTAAAGTTCACCGACGCGTTGAGGAACGACTCGAGCCCGTACATGCTCGACGGGTCCTGCCGCAGCCCGCTCAGCCACAGCTGCATCGCGTACTGATGGTTCCCCGTCTCGCCGACCGTCTTGGCGTGGTCGAAGAACCGCTGGGCCTTGTCCGGCGAGAATGCCAGAGGCTCCGGCGTCTTGCTACCGTCGCCCGCGTCCCCGTTGCCACCGGCGCCGGTTTCCGCCGCGCCGTCGTCACCCTTCTTACGCCCGAAGATTGCCAAGTCGCGGACCCTCGCTTTCCACTGACCCTCGCGGCACCTTCCAAGGCACCGCCGGGGGCCACGATGGTAGTCGGTCGGCGGGCGTGAGGGAATCCGGCATGAGGCCCGCGTTCGTGCCCGCCGCCAACACCTCCGGTGCCCCGCAGATGCCCCAATCCCGCCCCTCGACCGTGCAACACCCTAGCATGCCCGGATGCCTGTCGACCCCGCCAGCCTGTTCATCGTCCACTACCCCGACCCGGTGCTCCGCGCCAAGGCCGCGGACGTCCCCGAGGTCACTGACGAGGTCCGCGCCGTCGCCGACCGGATGATCGAGTTGATGTTCGACGCCCCCGGCATCGGCCTGGCCGCCCCGCAGGTCGGGCTCTCCTGGCGCATGTTCGTCTGCCACGTCCCGCCCGAGGAGGGCGAGGCGACCGACGCCGACCCCCTCACCTGCACCGTGGCCCCGATGGTCTACATCAACCCGGTCCTCAGCGACCCGGTCGGCCCGGTCGAGTCGGGCAACGAGGGGTGCCTGAGCCTGCCGCAGATCACCGGCGATGTGCAGCGCCCGCGCACCATCACCATCACCGCGCTCGACCGCGAGGGCAAGACGTTCACGCAGACCGCGACCGACCTGCTCGCCCGCTGCTGGCAGCACGAGACCGACCACCTCGACGGCGTCCTCATCCTCGACCGCATGAGCCAGCTCTCGCGCCTGCGGACGCGCTCGGCGGTGCGGGGGTTGGAGAAGGCGGCGGGGGTTCGGTAGAAGGCAGAACGCGGAGGCGGCGGAGTGTTCACGCCGAGGCGCGGAGCGAGGGCAATGACGGTCGGGAATGATTCGATGCCTACGAACAGCCAGCGACCCACTCGTTGAGATAGGCGAGGAAGTCCTGGGTATTGATGGTGCCGTCGGTGTTCCAGTCGGCGATGGGGTCTCTGGCGACCCAGAGGTTGAGGTAGGTGAGGAAGTCCTGGGTGTTGACCGTGCCGTCGTGGTTGAGGTCGGGGCGGCAATCAGCGGCGTATATCCACGTTTGTCCGCTGCGCCCGGTCGCGTCGTAGCCGCCAAACAAGACCAACGCTGCACGGACCTCGTCGTAGGCCATTGCGAGATTGTCTCTCGGAGACGGACCGTCTGCGGCGAGCAGTGTCCAAGCCGCACCATCCCACACCCACATCTCGTTGCTCCGAGCCCCGTTGCCTATCCCACCGAAGAGAACGATCGCCTCCCGGTCCGGGTCGTAGGTTAGCGTGTGATTGCGTCTGGGCGAGGGACCGATCGACGACCGAAGTGTCCAGAGCGTGCCGTCCCACGCCCACGTCTCGCCGCTGACTCCGGCCGCGTCGGAACCTCCAAAGAGCACGACCTCACCCCGCGACTTGTCGAACGCCATCGCGGCATCCGTGCGAGCCGTGGGGCCGTCGGTCGCGGCAAGCATCCAGCTCGCGCCGTCCCACACCCACGTCTCACCGTCGGCACCGCTCTCGGTCGAGCCGCCGAAGATGACTACCTGTGCGCGGTCGGCGTCGTACGCCATCGCGTGCGCGTGTCTCGGTGTTGGGCCGGTTGTCGCAAGTCGGGTCCACTCGGTGTCTGTCCACGCCCATGTGTCGTCTTGGTAGTGGAAGTCGCCGCGCGAGCCGCGGATACCGCCAAAGAGAATGATCTCGCCGCGCGCCGTGTCGTGCGCCATCCCGTGCCCGCGCCGAGGTGTGGGGCCATCTTCGCCGTAGTACGTCCATCGTGACCCGTCCCACGTCCAGGTGTCGCCATCGTCAATCACGTTGCTCTCTGAACCGCCAAACAGCACGATCACCTGTTGCGTTTCGTCATAGACCATCGCGTGCTTGTTCCGCGGCGCGGGGGAGCCGCCGGCACGGCGTATCCACTCGGTCCCGTCCCACGCCCAGGTCTCGTCGCTCCTTCCATTGACGTCAATGCCACCGAATACCACACTCTCACGCCGCACGGCGTCATATACCATTCGGTGCAACCCCCTTGGGGGCAGTCCCCCGGTGGACCGCAACACCCAGACGCTGCCGTCCCACTCCCAAGTCTCATCACCAAACACGGGGCCGAGCGAGCCGCTCGCGAGCACAACGACTTCACGGTCCGCGTCGTAGGCCATCGCGGTGCTCCGGCGTGGACTCGGGCCGTCCGTCGCACGCAACGTCCATGCCGCGCCGTCCCAAGCCCATGTGTCGCCAAAGACTTCGGTATCATTGCCTCCGCCGAACAGAACCACTTCACCTCGGGCGGCATCAAATGCCAGTTGGGCATCGACACGAGGAGCAGGTCCATCGGTCGCCTGCAACGTCCACTCCGTGCCATCCCACACCCATGTCTCTGAGTTCGCGGTGTTGTTGACATCGTCATAGCCACCAAACAGCACGGTTTCGCCACGAGTCGCGTCGAACGTCATCCCACAAAAATATCGCGGCGACGGTCCGATGGTCGATCGGAGCGTCCACGCTACACCATCCCACACCCAAGTCTCACCACTCAGTTCATAGGAAGGTTGCTGGCCGCCGAAGAGCACGATCTCATCTCGGGCTGCGTCATAAACCATCTCTGGGCGGTAGAGTGCGGGCGGACCAGACACATCGAGCAAAGCCCAGAACGCTCCGTCCCACGCCCAAGTTGCGGCCGTGTAGCCGTTCTGATCCGAACCGCCGTAGATTAGCGACACTTCGCGCGACGCATCATACGCCATGGCGTGACCGCTGACCGGTGACGGGCCGGTGTCGGCCACCAATTCCCACACTGCTTGCGCATGCACCGCTGTGGGGAGAACAACAACCGAAGCAATGAGTAGCACGATGTACATACTTCTTTTGTTCCCGAGCACCGGTTCAGTGAGGGCACCCACACCTCTGCGCCAGTATCGGCAAAGTTCGCCACATCTGCAAGACAAATCCTCGGATGCGTAGGGTGCCCCAAATGTCTGACATCAGTCGACTGAGCTACACCGCGGACGCCATCAGTCGCGGCTTCCCTCTTCTCCTTCCGCCTTCCTTCTCCCCGCGCAGTAATGCTCTTGCACGCCCCGTGCGGTAGTCTGGCGCCATGTCTCCCGAGCATGCCGCGTCGGACTCGCCTCCCCCACACATACGCATGCAGAGCGTCACACGGCCCGGGGACGCAAGAGTCCGCGCGCGGTCGTGCGCCGGGCTTGTGCCGCACTGTTGCAGGATCGGGACAGGCACCCTCCGGAGGAAAACGCAAACGCCCGTGCCATCAGGACACGGGCGTCGGCGAACCGAAGTTTCAATGGCCGATTACCGGCGGCGACGCGTCGCGACCAAACCGCCAAGGCCCAGCAACGCGGCCGAGGCCGGCGCCGGGACGATCTCGATCCGCGAGGCGCTCAGATAGCCGAAGCCGCGGACATCGGTCACGGTCAGCGTGATCTGCCCGCTGCCGTCGGCGATGACGTTGTCCCAGCGCAGGATGTTGCCGCCATCCCAGCCGTCGGCCAGCGAGGCGAAATCGTCGCCGTTCGGCGTGGTGTCGGCGAAGCTGCCGTTCACGAGGTAGTCGGCGATGCGGTCGGCACCGAGCGCGCGAGCCGCCACGTGATCAAACCGGTAGCCCTGGCCCGGGTTGAGCCCGGAGAAGGTCACGGTCGAGGTGTCTCCGCCCACGTTGAACGTGTAGTCGGCCGTCGCGGCGCCCGCGACCCAGTCCGTGTCACCCGCCGGCCACGCGCCCTGGTCGAGCGTGGCGTCGATCCACCCGTCGCCACCAAACGTGATCACCACGCCGGTCGCGGCACCCGTCGAATCGACGAGCGCGGTGCCCGAGAGCGCCGAATCGACCGTGTTCCACACGCCGCCGAACGCGGGGTTGGCCGCGCCGTCGCCGTAGTCAACCAGAATCGGCTGCGCGACCGCCGCGGTCGCCAGAACCGAAACCGAAACGCCCAGTGTCTTCATCATCACAGACTCTCCTCAAGTCTTAGGCACGCCACGCATTTCACGTGCCGGGTCTCTGTCTCCGCGTGGAAACCGCAGTACAACACATCGGAGGGGCCCAGTCGAGTGGAATCCCCGGACCTCCGGCAGAAAAACTCAGATTTCACTGGTATTCCTCAAAACAAAGCGCCTGCGCCGCGTGAATCGTTCCCGCAAACAGCCCTCCCCGAGACGCTCAAGGAGCCCGCGCCGCGCGGTAGACTGCCGCCGCATGGCCACGCCAAACACCGGTCCCAACCCCTCCACACACCCGGCCCCCTCCACCGCCGACCGCCTCTGCGACCTCATCCGCGCCCGCCACCCCCTCGTCCACCTCGTCACCCACGAGGAGCCCGAGGCCGTCGAGCAGATCGACCGCGCGGTCCGCACCCTCGGCAGCCACTTCTGGCGGTGGGACGCCGTGGACGGGCTCACCGCCCCGCTTGACGCCTCGACCCCGCCGGTCGCCGACACCACCCACCCCGCCGCGGCGTGCGAGTGGCTCGTGCTCAACGACGTCTCCAGCGTCACCCTCCTCGTCGACATCACCGGCCACCTGAGCGACCCCCGCACACTCCGGGCCCTGCGCCGGCTGATCGCCCACGCCGCCGCGACCGGGAGCTGCCTCGTCCTGCTCGACCACGAGGACAATCCGCCCCCCGCCATCGCCGCCTGGGCCACGCCGCTCGAGCTCGACTATCCCGGCGACGACGAGATCGACTCGATCGTCCGCGCCGCCCTGCGCGATGCCCACCGCATGCACGGCGTCGAGATCGAGATCAGCAACAACGACTACAACCTCGTCCTCAAAAACCTCCGCGGCCTGACCCGGCGCCAGTGCGTCCAGATTATCCGTGATGTCGTCGCCACCGACCGCCGCTTCGACGCCGAAGACCTCAACCACGTGCTCGCCAGCAAACGCCGGCTGCTCGGCGAGACCGGCGTGCTGGCCTACGTCGAGTCCCCCGCCACGCTCGACCAGATCGGCGGCATGCGCCGCCTCAAGGCCTGGCTCGGCGAGCGCGAACGCGCGTTCGACCCCAAGGCCGCGGAGTTCGGCATCTCACCGCCGCGGGGCGTGCTGCTCCTCGGCGTGCAGGGTGCGGGCAAGAGCCTGTGCGCGAAGGCCATCGCCACCGCGTGGAAGCGGCCGCTGCTGCAGCTCGACCCCGGCTCGCTCTACGACCGCTACATCGGCGAGTCCGAGCGCCGCCTCCGCGAGGCCTTCGACCAGGCCGAGGCCATGGCCCCGGTCGTCCTGTGGATTGACGAGATCGAGAAGGGCTTTGCAAGCGCGGGCGAAGCGTCCAACGACGGCGGCCTGAGCCGCCGCATGTTCGGCTCGCTGCTCACGTGGATGCAGGAGCACACCTCGCCGGTGTTCCTCGTCGCCACCGCCAACGACGTCCAGAGCCTGCCGCCCGAGCTGCTCCGCAAGGGCCGCTTCGACGAGATCTTCTTTGTGGACCTGCCCGGCGAGGAGGCCCGCGAGGCGATCCTCCGCACCCACCTGGCTCGCCGCAAGCAGGACCCGGCCACGTTCGACCTGCCCGCCCTGATCGCCGCCAGCGCGGGCTACTCCGGGGCCGAGATCGAGCAGGCCATCGTCTCCGGCCTCCACACGGCCTACAACGGCGGCCGCACGCTGACGACCAACGACGTCGCCGACGCCCTCCGCGGCAGCCCCCCGCTCTCGGTGATCATGGCCGAACGCATCGGCGACCTCCGCCGCTGGGCCGCGGACCGGTGCGTCAGCGCCGACTAGACCCCCTCGAGCGTCCCGCCGCCGGGCAGACATCTCGAGACTCCTGCGACCCGGCGCCAAAAAAGAAACAGCCCCTGGCATAACGCCAAGGGCCTTTCTGAAGCGAGGCGGACGGGAATCGAACCCGCAACCTCCGGATCGACAGTCCGGTGCTCTAACCAATTGAGCTACCGCCCCGGGAGCTCAACGCTGCTCTCGCAGCAGAGGGGCAAATATATGCCCCACGTCGTGGGTGTCAAGCGTTCTGACACCCGGAATACCTCTTCAAAGAGGGCCCACGCGCCGGCGTTCTTCGCCGGGCCAGCCCGCAGCCTCGCTGCTTAGTTCAACCGGATGTTGTCGGGGTCCTGTAGGCCGATCGCGCTGTTGTTCGTGCCGAGCTTGGCGCCCTGGATGAACACCATTACGCACGCCGCGAGCAGCGCCACGACCGCCAACGCCATCAGCCCCGTGTACACGTCCGGAGAGGCGCCCCGCTGCACCCGTCCGCCCGGCATCTGCATTCCAAACTGGCTCATCGCTCAGTCTCCTGCGTCTCGATGGGCCCGCGCCCAAGACTCTTCACGTACCGAACGACCCGGTCAGTTGCTAAAGCGGCTCACCACGAGGTCGCCCTCGCGGACGGTGGCCCCGTCGTTGGTGAGCGCCACGCGGGCGACCGCCGACTGCAGGTCCGTCCGGACCACCACGAGCGTCGCGACGAACTGGCTGGTGCCACGCCCGACGTGGAGCTTCATGTTCTCAGCGACGCGATCGTTGCTGCCGATGTCCACCTCGATGAGCTGCTCGCCCGAGGCGGTGTCGGTGCTTACGCGCGACACGCGGCCGCGGATCACGGGGCCGGCCGCCTCGTAGGGCTTGTCCGAACCCATCGAGCCCGACGCGCCGCTCATCGCCAGAGCCGCGTCTCGCTGCGCCGCCGCGAGCTGCTCACGCAAAGCCCGGACCGTCGCCTGATACACGTCGTTCTGGCTGGCAACATCGTTCAGCCGGTCCTCGAGTTCGAGCGAGCGGGTCCGAAGACGCAGCTCGCTCTCGCGGAGCTTCGAGTTGTCCTGACGCATGCTGTCGATCACCGCAGCCTGGGCCGCGGTGGTCTCCAGCGAGTCGCCGATCTGGTTCTCGATCGCCAGGGCCCGGTTCTCGGCCTTCTGCTTCTCCGAAACCAGCGTCGTGTTCTCGCGAACGAGATCCGCGTTGCGGGCCTCGACATCCGCGAGCAGGCCCTGCAACGCGGCGATCTGCTCCTGCTGCCGGGCGCTGGTGTCGGCATACGCCGAGGTCTTGGCTTGGGCCGCCGCCTCGGCCGATGCGGCCTTCTGCAGCGCATCCGTGTAGCGAGAGTTGATGCTGTCGGCGTTGTACGCATAAGCCATCGTCAGCACCGAGAGCACAAGGCTCAGCACGGCGGCAAACACGATGAACACCTTGGTCAGGATGTGCACGGTCGTCTCCTCGTCGGGGAAGCAATCAATCGTACCGGCACGCGTCGTGCGTACCGATGGTTCGGTGCGTCAGTGGGTTGTCGGGTCGATCCGCTCGGCCCCTTCCCGGGCCGCCACTATAGCGGAACTCGGTTCCCCGCGTCGGCGGAGACCCCTCTGTGGGTCGCGATTGATACCGGTACGCCGCCGGTCTGTCAACAGCCCCCGCCCCACGGTCCGGCCACTATCCGACGATTTCGCGAGCCCTGTTCCCTCAACGCGTCCGTTCCGCAGCCTTCAGCAGCGCCGAGGCCACCGCCACCCGGACCCGCTCGCTCCCCTCGCCCATCGCCCCTTCCAATGCCCGGATCGCTCCCGAACCGGCGGTTTCCCCAAACACCCATGCCGCCTGGATCCGGTTGGGCTCGTTGCCCTCGGCCAGGGCCCGGGCCGCCTCCTCCAGATCCACAGCTTCGCCGAGCCGCCCGAGCGTGCCCGCGACCGCCAGCCGCACCTCCAGCGGCATGCGCCCTCCGGAGCTGTCCCGCATCGAGCCGAGGCTCCGGAGCTGCCCGATCGAGGCGCGGTCTCCCAGCGAACCGAGCACCTGCACCGCCAGCACCGTCGCGTCAAGCTCCTCCGGCGTCGCCGGATACAAGGCTGCGCGAATCGTGTGCAACTGCTCGCTGTCACCAAGCTTCACCAGCGACTCGGCGATCTGCACGCTCAAGACCTTGGTCTCCGCAGCCGTAGCCCGGATCACCTCCGTCTTGGCCGCCTCGCGCAACAGCGACGAAGTCCCCTTGTCTCCCAGTTCTCCGAGCAAAAACGCCGCGTGCGAGCGGATCCGCGGCGACGGATCCTGCGTCACCATCGCGCCCAGCGGCGTCGGGTTGGTGTCCCGGCCGTTCTTTCGCAACGCATAGATCGCCGCCGCCCTGACATACGGCGACGAGTCACGCACCATCGGCTCGACCGCCGACAACACGCCCTTCACCTCGGCCCGACCGACCGCCATGGCAGCCACCGTCCGCACACCCTCGTTGGGGTCCGCGAGCGCCGCGGGCAGCACGACCTCAAGCCGACCCGGCGCGAGTATCAACCCTTCGATCGCGTTGGCCCTCACCTGCGGGTCTTCCGAGGTGGCCAACTGCATCAAATCGTCGATCGCCAACTCCCGAAGCCGCGACCGCTCCACCGCCCCCACCGGCTCGCCGATCGACGCCGCCCCGGGCTTGGTCTCGGCCTGCCCGAGCGCCGCCCCGGGCGGCACCACCCCGACAAGACAGACCAGCGAAACGAGCAATGACAACGATCCGGTTGGCGCATGCATTTGGCAAATCCTCTCAGTGGCTCTGCCGGCTCTACGTCGCCGACCCGCCCCCGTGTTTGTCGGTTTCTTCCGTCCCCGGCCTTTGAGACCTCTCCGAACGCCCCAAAACTCCCGCCGCGACCACCCAAATACCGGCCCCCGCCAGCCCCGCCCAGCCCACAACATCACCGAACCGGGCATACGCCGTCTCTCCCGACGCCAGCGGCACCTCGCCGAGCAGCACCCCGTCCACCCGCGAGTCCGACCCCGAGCCCCCCTGCCCCACCCCGGACCGAAGCACCACCCCGTAGGGGTCAATCACTGCCGAGACCCCCGTGTTCGCCGCCCGCACCACCGATGTGCCCAGTTCCAGCGCCCTCCACCGCACGATCTGCAGGTGCTGCCGACGCCCCGCGTCGAAGTCCCCAAACCACCCCTCGTTGGTCAGTTGGATCAGCACGTCCGCCCGCCGCGCGCCATCGGCATACGCCATCCGCCGGCACACCCCGGGCATGACGCCCTCAAAGCACACCGGAGTCGCCACCCGCACCAGGCCCCCCTCGGTCTCCACCAGATGCTCGACGGGGGTGTCACCCGCGTCGAGGCTGAAGGTCATCCCCGCGGCTCCGATCCCGACCCGCAGAAACATCTTCTCAAGCCAGGGCCACGCCGAGATGTACGGCATCACCTCGCCGAACGGCGTCAGGTGCATCTTGTCGTATCGCTCTCCAACCATCCGCCCGTTCCGCAGCAGATACGTGCTGTTGAAGCTGGCGTCCCACCCGCTCTCGACCGCCCCGGTCTCAGGATCCACCTCCAGCCGAAGCCCGTCGTACCCCTCCGCCCCGATCAGAAAGGGCACCCCCAACCGACGCTGCCACGCCAGCACCGAGTCCGGCGCCACCGTCGTCGGCATCACCAGCCGGCCAGCCATCTCGAACGGACCGGGCACCGGCTCCGGCGCATCGATCCCGTCCACTCCGGTGAACACGACGTAGTGCAGTTCCGGCCACTCCTCTTCCGGCCCCGTTGACCAGATCAGGCTCGCCGCTCGCTCCTCGTTGATCGATGTCGGATCGAGCGCTGCGCCGGGAAACATCGTCTCCGGCCACACCACGAGGTCCGGCCGCGGCTCGCTGTCGCTCGCCTGAACCGTCAACTCGAGCATCCGATCCAGATCCATCATCCGCTGCGGAGGCGACCACCCCTGCTTGTTGTCCTGCGGCACATTCGTCTGCACCACCGCGACACGCATCGAACCACCGGTCTCGGTCACACCCCGCGGCAACACCGCGAGCACCGCCCAAACCGCCGCGACCGCGACCAACCCCGCCCCCGCGGTCACTCGCCACTTCCCGCGCGAAGCAACCAGCCCGTACACCGCGCCCGCGACCAGCAGCGTGAGCAGCGAGACCCCCGACGCGCCCACCACCGTCCCCGCGCGCGCAAGCGCCGGCGACTCAATCAACGGATGCCCCGCCATGAGCCACGGATACCCGTCAAACATGACGACGCCGCGAAACCACTCCAGACCCGCCCAGAGCACCGGCCCGGCCACCCACACCGGCGCCCGGGACCTCGCGCCAATCCATGAGGCGAGCCACACGAACGCTCCGGCGTACATCGAGAGATAGATCACCAGCAGCACCGCACCCAACGCCGAAACACCAAAGACCCACTGCTGCTGCCAGGCCCACATCGGCGCCATCCCCAGCGTCGCCGCCACCACCATGCCCAGCCGCGCGAGCCCGCGCACCCCCACCGCCCGCGACGCCGCCCACAACAACGGCATCGGCGCGACAAACGCCAACACCCACCAGTCAACCGGCGGGAAGGCCGACAGCATCAGCACCGACGAAGCCGCCGACGCCGCGCAGACCGACGCCCGGCCTGACCAGGCCAGCCCCACACGCGTCTTCGGTGTTGTCGTTTCGATAGCGCGGCTCACATGCCAGCGTAGTCGATCAGCCGGGCCAGCTCACTCCGCAGGTCCTTCCGGCCCACGACGCGATCCACCAGCCCGCTCTTGAGCAGAAACTCCGAACGCTGGAACCCCTCGGGCAGTTCCTGCCGGATCGTCTGCTGAATCACCCGCGGCCCGGCAAAGCCGATCAGTGCCTTGGGCTCGGCGACGATCACATCACCAAGCATCGCGAAGCTCGCCGTCACTCCGCCCGTCGTCGGGTCGGTCAGCACGCTGATAAACAGCCCGCCCGCCTTGTCGTACCGCGAGAGCGCAGCGCTCGTCTTGGCCATCTGCATGAGCGACAGCCCCGACTCCTGCATGCGCGCGCCGCCGGAACAACTCACGACGATGAGCGGCAGCCCCTGCCGCGTCGCGTGCTCGGTCGAACGGGTCACAGTCTCGCCCACGACGCTCCCCATCGAGCCCATCATGAACGTCAGGTCGAGGCAGCACAGCATCGCCGGACGACCCTTGACAAAGCACTCGCCCGCCTGCACGGCGTCCTGATGCCCGGTCTTGATCTGCTCGGCCAAGAGCCGCTCGGAATACGCCCGCAGGTCGCGGAACTGCAACGGGTCCCGCGGCGACAGGTTCGTGAACATCGGCGTGAACGACCCCGTGTCCACCAGTTGCCGCACACGCTCGGCCGCACCAATCCGGAAATGGTGCTCACACTCCGGGCAGCAGTGAAGGTTGGCCTCCATCTGCCGGCGATAGATCATCTGGGCACACGACGGGCACCGGAGCCACAACCCCTCAGGGATCGCGTTCTTCCGTTCGGTCTTCTCCGCCGCCCACGTCCGTGCCGAAGCTGCTTGCGTCATGCGTGCAATCTACCTTGTGAAGAAGAAACCGGCCTGCAGGGACCCTCATTGGCCATCGGTGGCTACGGGTTCCGACCGTCAAAGAGCACCAGAGAATCCGTTCTACGCCCTGAGCCGTCCACGGCCGCGGGTCGGTCACGCCTGCTGCGCCCGCAAAGTCTATCACGGCCCCGGATTCCCGGCCCACCACAGCAGGACAACCCCCGGCATTCAAGCATAAATATCTGATATTCAATGACTTATGCGGACTGACCCAGCCCTCAGCCCCGCCGGATCTGCTCAATAGCAGCCCCGCGCGCGTCCGCGTGCAGCCCGTAGATCGCCGACCCCGCCACCAGAACATCGCACCCGGCAGCCCGGCACGCCCCCGCCGTCTTCGGGGAGACGCCGCCATCCATCTCCAGCCGCTGCCCCGGCTTGAGCACCGCCCGGGCCTTCTCGACCTTCTCCAGCACCTCCGGCATGAACGCCTGCCCGCCGAACCCCGGGTTCACGCTCATCACCAGCACCAGATCAAACGCCCCGATCTCCGGCAGCACGGCCTCGATCGGCGTCGGCGGGTTGACCGTCACCCCCGCCGTCGCCCCCAGCCCCCGCACCCGTTCGGCCAGCTCTACACACGCCTCCAGCCCGATCGGCTCCACGTGAAAGCTGACGTGGTCCGCCCCCGCCTCGACGAAGGGTCCGACGAACATCGCCGGGTCCTCCACCATCAGATGCACATCCAGGAACGCCCCCGGAAGTGCCTTCCGAAGGCACCCCACCAGCGCAGGTCCGAACGTCAGGTTGGGCACAAAGTGCCCGTCCATCACGTCCACGTGCAGCACATCGCCGCCGGCTTCGAGCGACTGCCCGGTGTCTTCGGCCAGCCTCGCAAAGTCGGCCGCGAGAATCGACGGCGCCACCAAGATCTCACCCTTCGGCCATGCGTGTCCGCTCATGCGGGGACTCTATGTCCCTCCTCCCCCGCTGCCCGGAGAAGGTGCCTAGGTCTTCCGAGGGCAGGGGTGCGATCTGCACTAGGTCAATCTGCCCGATCAGAGCGCCGCACGCGGAGCCCGGCTTTCGACCCTTAGCGTGCCCCCAAGTCATCCGACTGCCACGCGCCGGCGTTGCCCCGGTACGGCTGTCCGTTGATCCCCGTCGGCGCGTCCGGATTCGCTAAGGGATCGAGCCTTGTCCACAACTCGCTCGTCCGGCCGGGTTCCAGGGTCGCCATGTTGGTGAACTGGGCTGAAAAGTCCACGTCGTAGCGTGCCCCGACATCGACGAACGCCTCCCATTCAGCCTGAGAATTGAACGCACCGGGCACTGCGAACTGATTGTCGTTGATACTCCTGTCGTACCAGTTGTTCGACATCGTCGGGAGGTTCATGGACCCGCCCTTGGTCAGGTAGCCGGGATTCTCGCGGACGAATGCGCAGTGCGTCGACTTCAGGCTGCCAGTCGCGGCCCCGAAGTACAGGCCGTCGGTGGAGCCTGCGCAGTAGAGCGTGCTATTGGAAAGGGTGACGTCGCCGCCGCTACGGATCATCACGCTGTTGGTGCCCTCGGTCATCGCGCCCACGAACGTGCAAGACTCATACATCGCCGCCCCGCCGCGTGCGACGGCGAAGTTCGCCTGACCGATCCCGCCGCTGACCGTGCCGTCGAGAATGAGGCAGCACCGCTGAAACGCGACGTATCCGTCGGTCTGGCACTGCCCAAGCAAGGAAGCCTGCAGCACGCTGTCTCGAATAATCCACTGGTACTCGGCCACGTCGTCGCGGTCGTTCGGGCCTGACCCATGTCCGCCGCTGGCAGTCATCGCCTGCGTGCCTCCGCTGCCGTGGCAGTCGGCATAGTCGATCATTGTGATGTGGTCAAAGACCAGCCCGGACGCACCGATCGATCCAGACGCCCCGGCGTGCCCGGCAAGTCCCTTGATGGGGTTGTTGCTGCCGTATCGGTTCAGCGGTGCGCCGTCGTACCGGCGAAGGTCTGAAAGGTGAACGGTGCAATCGCGGAACACGCCACCTGTCAACGCCCCCGAGTTGCTGTACTGCACGATGCTGGAGTCCGTGCCGCGGGCAACGGTCAGGAAGGTGCAATTCTCATAGACGTTGTCGACACACACGCCGCCCGTAGCGCCTGCAAGGTGATAGAAGCCGTCGGAGAACCTGCAGTTCCGAAAGGTCACGCCGGTCGTTCCCTTGCACTGCTGAAGCCAGTACGTATCGGTAACCGCCGGTGCGAGGCCGCAGTCGAACCTGAACCCGTCGAACACAACCCCGTCGGCGTTGATCCGAAAGGCGGCACCGCGCGGGTTTCGAAGCCACTCCGTAGTCACGCCGCTGCTGCGTGGGTCGTCATTGTTCGGGAGGTAGACGAACAGCGTCGAGTTCCCGCCGTTGAAATACCAACTCGGCCTGTCGCTGCCAGCGATCGCGGCAACGAACTCCGCAAGAGTGGTCTCCGGCGCCTCCGGAAGGTGCCCGATGGGAAGTGACTGTGTATCACCATTCACATCGATCACGTCGCCGAATCCGTATCCGTAGACGAAGCCGACCGGCGCAGAGTCAACCGACTTTTTGTAGATCGAGCGACCGCTGATCGTCGTGTGGAACTCCCAGTCGGCTGGCGAGATCAACTGACGACCGGTGTGAGCCGGCTCCCCGGTTCCAGCCTCGACGACAAATCTCACGTGGTCAACGGTCCATGTATAGAACTCCCTGTAGTCAAGGCCGCCAACATACGACACGGTGTCACCGGGGCGCACGGACGCTGCGATGTCCGCGAGAGACCCCGCGTAGTCACTCGTGCTGGTCCCGTCCCCAAACTCGCCCGCCTTGATGTACCACGTCACCGGTAGGTCGGGAACGCTCTCCCACTTCCTGACCAGTTCCACCAGCTCACCGGCGGACGTTACATCCTGGAGCACCTTGTGGTCCGGCTGCCCAGCCGCGAAGGCGGCACATATAGCGACAACGATACTTGCGATCTTCACGGGGCCTCCTGTCCTAGGCCGACTACTGCCGTGCGGACACCATATCGTCGGAGGCCCGGTCTAACGTAATGTGTTTTGAGATCAACCTAAAATACACTGCATTACATCAGGATTCGCGGCAGACCCCAGAGTTTGGACGGGCCTCGTACAATGGATTCGCAGCACGGCTCGCCTCGGGATGTCGGCTGCCGCAGCAGTCCGCACTCCAGCCTGGTGGTTGGCCCTATGTCGACGGCGCGCGCCCCCCGCCGCGGGGGTTGAACTGGTGTTGACTCCCGGACCCGGCGGTGTGGCAGCCCGAGTCCTCGAGATCGGAGAAGGGGCCTTCCCGGCTCTACCATGCCCCACACCCCGCGAGGAGATCCAGCAGATGCCCACCGCCACCGCCATCGACACGCTCCGCCCCAAACTCGCCGCCATCGGCCAGGACCACCTCGTCGCCTTCGCTGTCTCGCTCTCCGGAGCCGACCTCGATCACCTCCTCGCGCAGCTCGAAGCCCTCGATCTCGACGCCCTCCCCGGCCTCATCGAGCAGTACGTCACCACCAAGCCCGAGCCGCACCTCCCCGCAGACATCCAGCCTGCTCCCTACTACCCCAACGACCCCGCCGCCGAGTTCCGCCCCTGGGACGAGACCCACTTCCGCACCATCGGCGAGGACCTCCTCCGCGCCGGCAAGGTCGCCTGCTTCACCGTCGCCGGTGGCCAGGGCACCCGCCTCGGATACGACGGCCCGAAGGGCTGCTACCCGGCCGGCGCTGTCACCGGCAAGAGCCTCTTCCAGTTCTTCGCCGAGGCCATCGCCAAGACCGGCCAGAAGTACGGCACCACGCCCCCGTGGTACATCATGACCAGCCCGCTCAACCACGACGCCACCGTCGCGTTCTTCAAAGAGCACGACAACTTCGGCCTCGACGGGGTGATGTTCTTCCCGCAGGGTGTGATGCCCAGCTTCGACATGAAGACCGGCCGCGTCCTCATGACCGACGCGCACACTCTCGCCACCAACCCCGACGGCCACGGCGGCTCGCTCAAAGCCCTGCACGTCTCCGGCGCACTCGACGACATGCGCAGGCGAGGCGTCGAGCACCTCAGCTACTTCCAGGTCGACAACCCCATCGTCAAGGTCGCAGACCCGGTCTTCCTCGGCCTCCACGCCGCGGCCCCCGATTCCTCGGCCGAGATGTCGAGCAAGATGCTCGCCAAGGCCTACCCGGAAGAAAAGCTCGGCATGTTCTGCGTCGCCGACGGCACGCTCCAGATCATCGAATACTCCGACCTGCCCATGGACCGGCAGCGAGAACGCCTCGCCGACGGCCGCCTCCGCTTCCTCGCGGGCTCGCCCGCGATCCACATCCTCAGCGTCGCCTTCATCGACAAGCTCAACTCCGATCCCCGCTTTGCCCTCCCATACCACCGCGCCGAGAAGAAGGTGCCGTGTATTGATTGTGAGTCGGGCAAGCCCGTCACCCCTGACACCCCGAACGCCGTCAAACTCGAACGCTTCGTCTTCGACGCCATGCCCATGGCCGAGCGGTCGATCGTCTACGAGGCCAACCGCGAGGACGAGTTCGCCCCGATCAAGAACGCCGAGGGTTCTGACAGCCCCGCGACCAGCCGGGACATCCAGACCGCGCGCGCGGCACGCTGGCTCGAGTCCCAAGGCCAGACCGTCCCGCACGATGCCGACGGCAAGTGCCTGTGCACCATCGAGCTCAGCCCCACGACGGCGATCGAAGCCACCGATCTCGCAAGCACAACGGGGCGGAAACTCGAGCCCGGCGCGGAACTGGTGATTTAAGCCATGCACCCCCGCTTCGCCCAGTTCCCCTCCGCCCTCGCCGCCCAGGCCAAGATCACCCGCCTCGGCCCATCCTCCATCCCCGCCCTGCTCGTCCATCCCGACTGGCAGACCCCCTCTCCCACACTCCTCTGGCTCCACGGCCGCACGGTCTCCAAGGAACTCGACCCCGGGCGATACCTCCGCCTGCTGCGCGCCGGCATCGCCACCGTCGCCATCGACCTTCCCGGCCACGGCGAGCGCGAGGGCCCGAAGCGCACCGGCCCCGAGCACACAGTCGATGTCCTCGCCGAGGCCGTTGCCGAGATCGATGAGGTTCTCGATGCGCTGACCTCCCCCGCCGCCGACGCCCTCTACCCCGCCGGTTGCTTCGACACCTCACGGATCGCCATGGGCGGCATGTCCGCCGGCGGCATGGTCACCCTCCGCCGGCTCTGCGACCCCCACCCGTTCGCCGCGGCCGTCGTCGAAGCCACCACCGGACGCCTCGCCGACCTCTACTTCCCCGCCGAGGGCTCCCCCCTCCGCCCCTGGCCGGTCGACCACCCCCGTGCCCGCGTCGACGCCATCGACGCCTCGCAGCACCTCGACTCCTGGCGGCCCATCCCGCTGCTGGCCATCAGCACCACGACCGACCTGGTCGTCCCCTTCGAGACCCAGCAGCACTTCCTCGACGATCTGCGCGCGCACTACACCGCGCAGCACGCCGACCCCCACATGATCGAGCTCAAGACCTACGCCGATACCGGGGCACCTCAGGAGCACGCCGGCTTCGGCAAGTTCGGCAACGACGCCAAGAACGCCGCGACCGAGTTCCTCGTCCGGTGCCTCAAGCCCTGATTCTGTTGTGCGCGATCAGCCCTCGACCGGTGCGTAGACCACCCGCCGCCGCAGGTCCGGCACGACTGTGCCGCCGGGCTCCTCGATGGTGATCGCAAACAGGCTCACGCGGCTGACGTCCAGGCTCGGATCGATCGGCACGATGATCTCGCCCTTGGCGTTCACATCGAACACCCCGCCGCTGACCTTCTGTTCCATGCCACGCCGGTCCACCACCCACACCTGATACTGCTCCACGTTCGGGTCGTTCGGCTCAAGGCCGACAAACCGGAGGTAGCCCTCCTCCATCTCGTCGTTCCACACCACGTCGCCGGTTACAGACCGCTGCTCCGCGGGGCCGCCCTCCACATCGAACGGCGCCCACGCGATCTGCACCGTGTTCGGCACGTCCAGCAGCTTCTGGCGGTTGACCGCCAGCACCTCCGACGGGATCGGCTGCTCGTACATCGCGATCGTCGTGTTCAGCGCGTCGATGGTGCTCGTGGCGTCGGCGAGCTGCTGGGCAAACTCCAGCTCCCGCTCCCGTGTCGCGAGAATCTGCGCCCGCTGGGTCTCGGTCAGATCCTCGGCTTCAGCGAGTGCCAGCCGCAGCTGCTCGGTCGCGCCGCGGGCCTCGGCCAGCAACGACTGGTTCGACTCCACCTTCGCCAGCAGCGTCTGTCGCTCGGCGTTCCACGCTTCGGTCGCCCTCGTCCGGTTGCTGACGGTGATCACGGCGACGGTCACCGAGACTGCCGCGACGACGACCGCCGCCACCAGCGCCGCCTTCCATCCGACCGACGACCGGGGCGGGTCGAACGGCAGCGGAACCCCGCTCGAGCCCGACGACGCTCCGACGACCGCGCGGCCGCGGGCGATCAGCCTCGCCGCCACATCCGCGGGCATCTCTTCGGCACCGTCATTCGCCGCATCGAAACCTGTGATCAGTTCACCGAGCGCATCGCTCTGTCCGGTCTCGCCGAGCTCTTCACGCAGGACTTCAAGCTCCGCCCGATCCTCGACGGAAATCTGTCCGAGGCTCTCGTCGGCCGCGAGTTCGGCCAGGCGCGCGAGTTTGTTGGAAGGAGTTTCGTTCATGACGCCTCCCCCTTCATACCGGCCGACGGCTTGGCCAAGATCTCCGTGAGTCGGATCATCGCTCGACGAAGCCGTGATTTGACGGTCCCGATGGGCAACTCCGTCGCCAGCCCGATCTCCCGGTGGCTCAGCCCGCGGTAGACCGACATCCACAGCGCGTCACGCTCCGCCTCGGGCAGTCCGTTGAACGCGACCGCGAGCCTCACCTGATCTTCTGTTGACACGCCGCGGATGTCATCGCTCAGTCTTGGTGCGTGATCCAGCGCCGCGGCCTTCCGATGGTGCTTCCGACGTGTCGTGATCTCCCGTTGCCGGTCGATCAACCGCCGGTGCGCGATCGTCGCGACAAACGACGCCTCGCGTCCTTTGGACGGATCGAACCGCCCCGCCGACAACCAGAGTTCCAAGAACACGTCCTGCACAGCATCCTCGACTTCACCGGGCGCATGGTCCAGGTGCTTCTTCGCCAACCGCCACACGAGACCGCCGTACTCGCGGACGCATTCGTCCACCGCGGCTTCCTCCCCTGTAGCGACGCGTTGAAGAATCGTCTCTGCCGGCACGTGTCTCTCTCGTTCCCTTGCGGCCCGAAGAGGCCGCGACCAGACTCCGTCGATCCCACACTGTAGCGTGCCCCGCGAGCACTCCGAACGAACCGAAACGCGGGGCCCCGAAGGGGGAGACAGGGCCCCGCGCCCGATTCAGGCCCCGCCTCCCGGGCCCGCACCACCAGCCACCCGCGCCGCGACCGGGATCGCGAAGGTCGTCGACGCCCAGTAGCTCTTCCAGTCCACATCGTCCCGCCGATCGCTGACGCGCTCCATGTGCAGTGCAGTCAACATCCATCCCCCAGCCGCGCCGGGCTCAAACCGGATCAACCCGTCTGCGCCAGACTCGATCTCGATCAGCCCCGCCGGATCTGCCTCGCTCACCGCCACCACGCAGCGGCCAGCGAGCGGCTCGCCCCCGAACAGCAGCCGCGCCTCGACGCCATTCGCGCCGAGCGCCATGACCACGATCTCGAGCGGCAGGCCGACGGGTGCGGTCTCGCCCGAGAAGCCATCTGCATCCTCCGCCGTCAGCAGTGCCTTCGCGCACCGCACATACGCCTCGCGACCGTCGGTGTCCGTCTCTCCCAGCACGGCTCGTCGTGCGCTAATCTCGTCGAGTCCTTCCTCCGCCAAGTACGCCTCGAACTTCTCTGCCGGCAACGGATTGATGTACTCACGGGTCTCGTACACGATGACACCGTGCCCGACGCCCGCAGGCCGCAAGAAGCTACTCGTCGCCCCGTGCATGCCGCGGACTTCAGTGATCTCACCGCCCGCTCGATACTCGAATCGCTCGATCATGGGGTCGTTCCGGGGCACCAGATCGCCCGCAAACCGCTCACCGTGAAAGAGCGACACGCGAACGAGTTGGCCGCTGCTCACGCTGTGGGCACTCGGCGACACCCAGAACTCGTGCCCGATTGATTCCGCGGCGGCAAGAGTCAACGTCGTCAGACCGAGCAGGGCGGTGTGCAACAATCGGCGTGGGCTGGTCATGGTGTTCCTCTCGGTCTTCGATGGTCCCGGCGAGCGCCGGGCGGGATGCGTGTGCGGCGGCTGAGCTTGCAAATCACCCGGCGGCGTGTTCCCACGACGCCGGGCGCTCCAGGTGGTGGCAGGGTCAGCGGTCGGCGTTCCAGGCGTTCAGAAACGCCAGAATGTCGAGCGTGTTGACGTCGCCGTCGTCGTTGAAGTCTGCCTTCAAGATCTTCGGCGGATCCTTCCGGTTGAACGTGCCCGAGTGAGGCGTCGCCGCGTACGGGAACACCCGGTGATAGTCCACGTCGTTCCGCGGCACGTTGTCGCCGACCACGGTGATCTCGGCGTAGGTCGGCCCGCTCGCCACCGCCGTCAGGGCGATGTCGATCACGTCGTCACCAAACCGGCGCCCGTTCGGCCAGCCGCTCGAGACTCCACCGGTCGTGTCGCCTCCGACGAAACCGAACCGGCTGAAACCGGGCTCGCCCTCCAGCGGCACCGGGCCGGTTGTTGTCGCCACCCTCAGGACGTCGGGGATGAAGACCGCCACCAGATCCGCGCGGTCGGTCGTCTCGAACGCCGTCCCGAAGACCAGGTTGATCAGCGCAGCGAGTTCAGGATCCGACGCGTACGTCGAGTACTGCGCATCGTCCACCGGCGAGGTCGCGTTGTAGCGGTCCTTGTCCGCGATCGCGACCAGAGCCTCGTTGAACAGCGGGTTACCGAGCCGGTTGACCTGGACCCAGTCGCCCGTGCTCTGGATATCGTCGCCGCTGTTGCGGGTGGTCGTCATCCGGCGGCTCACCGAGCCGTACACGCCCACGCCCGTCTGCGCCCCGAAGAACGCGTCGTTGTACGGCATGGCCGGCAGCTCGTCGATCGGGATCTGAATCGCAAACGTCAGGACGTTGAAGCCCTTGAACCCGTCCTTGCCCCGGCCGTCCTGCCCCAGCCCGTCGCTGAAGTCGTCGTCGTTGTCCAGAATCCGCACATTCAGCAGGTCAAACACCCCCGGCACGTCTCCATAAAAGCTGTCGTCCCGGGGCCCGGCAAACAGCGCCTCGCCGGTGCTCGCGTCAACGATCGCCTGCTGCGTGTACCCGTCCAGCTCGTCGAACGACGCCGCCCCGTTGATGGCCCGCCCCTTCGAGTCGTTATACAGCGGGGTCACGTTGGCACCCACGTTCGGGATGGAGGTCATCACGCCGTCGGCGATCGTCGTCGGGGAGCCGTCCACTGTCCTTGTCACTGTGTAGACCTGCACGAAGTTCTGCCGCGCATCGCCCAGTGTCAGGATGGGCCCCGGCTCCGTGCCAAGGCCGTAGGAGAGGATCGTCCCCTCGTTCTTGTAGTTTTCGGTGGTGGGCGAGAACTCGAAGTCGTACCGCATCACGGTCTCGGCGGTGACGGGGTTGGTGATATGAATGCTGTAGAGCGCGTCGTCGCTGAACCGATCAAAGTGCGGCCCGTCGCCCGGCTCGCTGAACGGCCGAACGTTCACCACCACGTTCAACACCTCTTCACCTGTGTCATACCGCTCACCGACGAACGCGTAGACATCGGTGAGGTTTGCCTGCGGGTCCAGCTTGATCAGCGGAGCGTCGTTGTGGCTCGAGGGCAGCCGTGAGACGAGCCCGGCGGCCCGAGATGGCCCGGAGGCCGCCATCGCAGCCCCGCACGCGACCATGAGGCCGGCCGTCGCGAGTTGCACAAGTCCGTTTCGTTGCAGAAGCATGTGGTGTCCTTTCGTGTGGCGTGAGCGCAACGATCGCGCAGCAATCCGTGAACTCCGCCGTTGACTGGTTCTCAGCGTCCGACCCGGAGGCTGATACGAGCCTTTCGGACGCGGCCCCGCCGCCGGATCTCGCTGGGTCGAACTTTCTCGCTACACCCCTCCGAGGGTGCCACGTCGCCGCGGTCTCTCCCGCAAACCGGGAGGCGGCGTGGGTGACGGCCCACCCCGAGCCGGATCCGCCGAACGACAATCCCAACCCCGCGCTCCACAGCGTTCTCCCGACGTGCCGATCGCCTACCAGTGCAGGAACCGCTCCGGCGAGCCCGGTGCACGGGACGGCAGAGGTGCCGGCCCCGAAAGGGCGACGGAATCGAAGCTCCCGGCGCAGTGACAGCACACGGAAACCGCGGCCCTTGCCGGAGCAGCGCCTTGCTCACAGTTCGAATTCGTTGCCGCGGCCCGGTCCGACCCCGCCACCCCCCACGCAAAAACCCGCTCCTGACGGCCAGGAGCGGGCATTGACGGTGGCTGACGGACTATCCAATGGGCAGAGCCGGACTTGAACCGGCGACCCTCGCATTTTCAATGCGATGCTCTACCAACTGAGCTACCTACCCGAACACAGGCCCGAGGGCCAGCACGCAACGATACCACACCGCCCGCGCGCGTCAAGTCATCGGGCCAGTCTCACTGGCCCAAGGCCCGGATAATGCCCGGCCAGACCACCCGTACACCGCCGCTCAACCCGCAATCCGCTCCCGCTCATGGAGTAGATCCAGATCCTCTCCGGCCAGCTTCAGCCGCAGCATCCCGAGCGCCGTGTTCGCGGCCCACTCCCGCACCGCCCCCCGACCCCCCGCAAACACAAACCGCCGACAATCCACCGACCCGTCCCCGCTCGCCCTGCAGATCCACACCGTCCCCACCGGCTTGGCCTCGCTCCCCCCGTCCGGCCCCGCGATCCCCGTGATCGCCAGCGCGTGATCCGCCCCCCGCTCGGAGCCGATCTCGTGCCTCGCCCGGGCCAGGCCGCCCAGCGCCATCTCCTGCGCCACCTCCCCGCTCACCGCCCCCGGAGCCCCCGGCACCACCTCGGGAAACAGCCCGCGGTCCACCCCCACCGCCGAGGCCTTCATCGCGTTCGTGTAGGTCACCCACCCGCCGGTGAACACCGCCGACGAACCCGGCACCGCCGTCACCATCGAGCCCAGCAACCCGCCCGTGCAACTCTCCACCACCGCCAACTTCTCACCCCGAGCCGCCAGCAGATCCACCACCACCTCCACAAGCCCCCGCTCCCCATCCCCGCCCTCCGGCGTCACCACCGCCGCACCCAGCACCCCGCGCACCCCGCGCTCCGTTTCGTCGAGTGCTTCTACCCCCGACCCATCCGACACCGCTCCCTCCCACCGCATCCGCACCGTCACCACCCCGGCGCTCGCCGTCGTCCCCACCATCGGGTTCCGCCCCCGTTCCATCTGGCCGCCCAGCAACTCCGCCACCCGCGACTCACCCAGCCCCATCGTCCGCACCAGCCGCGTCAGCACCACGCGATCCGGCCGCAGCGCGGGCTCCACCCACCTCGCGAACATCGGCTCCATCTCCCGCGGCGGCCCCGGCAGGCAAAAGACCTGCACGCCCCCCACCACCCCGGCCAGCCCCGGCGCGGTCCCGTTCGCGTTCGAGAGGCACCGCGCACCCGCCGGCCGCAACGCCTGCACCCGGTTCGTCCGCGGCATCGCCTTGCCGCGACCCGCGTACCACTTCTCCACTTCCGCCAATGCCCCGGCGTCCTCCACCAGCGATTCACCCATCGCCCGCGCCAGTCCCTCCCGCGTCAGGTCGTCCGCCGTCGGCCCCAGCCCTCCCGTCACCAACACCAGATCCGCATCGCGTGCCCCGCGCTCGATCTCCTCGGCGATCGCCCCGATCTCGTCATCCACCGTGACATGGCGTATGGGACGCACTCCCCGGTCCAGCAGCCGCTCGCTCAACCACCTCGAGTTGGTATCCAGCGACTGCCCCAGCACCAGTTCATCGCCGATCGACACCACCACCGCCCGCCTGTGCATGCTGCTCATGCCCCAAGCGTACCCGTGTCGCGCCCACCCACTACATTGCACACATGGCCGATCCCGCAGCCGCAATCCCCCCGTCCTTTGCCTCACTCGACTGGCTCGTCCTGCTCGGCTACCTCGCGCTGCTGGTCGTCACCGGCCTCGTCTTCACCCGCAAGCAGCGCACCACCGACGACTACTTCCTCGCCGGCCGGCGCATGCCCGCATGGGCCGTCGCCGCCTCCATCCTCGCCACCGCCCTCTCCGCGGCCACCTTCATCGGCGGCCCCCAGTTCGCCTACGACCACGACCTCGCCTACCTCGGCGCCAACGTCGCCAGTCTCATGGCCATCTTCTTCGTCGCCTTCATCATCGTCCCCGCCTGCTACAAGCGCAATCTCACCACCGTCTACGAGCTCCTCGACCAGCGCTTCGGCCCCACCACCCGGCGGGCCGCGGGCGTGATGTACATGCTCGGCCGCACCCTCGCCATCGGCGCCCGCGGCTACATCGGCGCGCTCCCCGCTTCCCTCATCATCTGGGGAGACCTCGACCGCGACCACATCGCCCTCTGCGTCGTCGTCCTGACCGCCGCCGGCGTGCTCTACACCGTCGTCGGCGGCATCGGCACCGTCATCTGGACCGACTTCATCCAGATGTGCGTCTTCCTCTTCGCCGCGGCTGCGGCCCTCTTCCTGCTCTTCCGCGCCATCCCCGCCCCGGCCGCCGACATCGCCTCCGCGCTCTCGAGCGATGCCAAACTCACGCTCGTTGACTTCTCCCTCGATCTCTCGAGACCCTTCACGTTCCTCTCTGTTCTCTTCGCCCTCACCCTTTTCAGCCTCGGCTCCTACGGCACCGATCAGGACATGGTCCAGCGCATGCTCACCTGCAAGTCCGCGATAGCCGGTGCCCGCTCGGCCATCCTCGGAGCCGCCGTCGGCATCCCCGTCACCCTGCTCTTCCTCGTCATCGGCCTGCTGCTCTACGTCTTCTTCCAGCGCCCCGACCTCATGGGCACCGCCGCCCCCGCCTACGAAATCACCGACAGCCGCAAGATCTTCCTGAGCTTCATCCTCCGCGAGATGCCCGCGGGCCTCTCCGGCCTCATGATCGCCGGCCTCTTCGCCGCTGGGCTCTCCAGCGTCAACTCCACACTCAACGCCATGAGCGCCACGCTCATCGAGGACTTCTACAAGCCCCTCCGTCCCGGCCGCACCGACCGGCACTACCTCACCGTCAGCCGCGGCGCCGTCGTGTTCTGGGGCGTCGCGATCGCCGCGGTCGGCGTGCTCTCCATCAGGTGGGAGCAGTCCGAGTCGGGCACCCTGCTCGACTTCGCTCTCGGCGTTATGGCCTATGCCTACGCAGGCCTGGTCGCGGTCTTTCTCTCGGCCACCCTCACCAAACGCGGCAACACCGCCAGCGCCCTGGCCGCGTTCGCCGTGGGCATCGCCGCGGTGACCGTCATGCAGCCGGCGGTCTGGGCCTCCATGACCGGAGACGAGATGCCCCTCGCATGGCCCTGGCGGTTCCTCATCGCGACCGGCCTTGCATTCGCCATATGCCAGTGCGGCAAGAGCAGCCGACAACACGCCCGCGAGGAGTCCAACGCATGAGCTCCCGACCCTCTCCCGCCGACCGCGCCCACATCCAGACCGAGCACCGCAACCCCCGCACCGCGCACCTCCACACCCTCTCGACCCGAGAGTGCGTTGACCTGCTCCGGGCAGAGGACGCTGCCGTGCTCTCCGCCCTCGAGGCCGCGGCCCCCGCGCTGACGGAGTTCATTGAAGCCCTGACCCCCCGCTTCCTCTCCGGCGGGCGGCTGATCTATGTCGGTGCGGGCACCTCCGGCCGGCTCGGCGTGCTCGACGCCTCCGAAGCCCCGCCCACGTTCCAGCTCGAACCGGGGCGCATCGTCGGCCTGATCGCCGGGGGCGATCCGGCGCTTCGGGTCTCCTCCGAGGGGCTCGAGGACGACCCGGAGGGTGCGGCCGCCGAGTTGCAGCGTCTGGCGCTGACCGACGCGGACTGCGTCCTCGGCATCGCGGCGGGAGCAACCACGCCGTACGCCCGCGGCTCGCTGGGCATCGCCAAACGCCTCGCGAGCGGTTGCCTGACCGGGTTCCTCACGTGCGCGGCGTGCGAGGCTCCGTCGGATGTCGACCATCTGATCGTGCTGCCGACCGGCCCCGAGGTGCTGACGGGCTCGACGCGGATGAAGGCAGGCACGGCGACCAAGCTCGCGCTGAACACGATCTCGACGACGCTGATGATCCGGACGGGGCGGGTGTACGAGAACCTGATGGTCGATCTGCGCGCGAACAACGACAAGCTGCGCGATCGTGCGGCGCGGATCGTGTCGACGCTGACGGGGCTTTCGAGGGAGGAGGCGTTCGGGTTGCTTGACGAGGCCGGAGGGAGTGTGAAGGTGGCGGTGGTGATGCACCGGCGGGGGGTTTCAATGCAAGACGCCCTCTCGTTGCTGGAAGCGCACGAGGGGCGTCTTGATCGGGCGTTGGGTTAGGCCCTGGCGGTCGAGTTGGCGGCGGTTTAGTTGGACGCGTCCGGGTGGCAGTAGCAGGACGCTGCAGGGGTGACGTCGGCCCTGGCCCACGCGAGGGTCTTGGCGGCGTCGATGGCTTGGGCCTCGGCGGTCTTGCCCTGTGCCGAGAGCGACTGGTGCAGGCCGAGCAGTGCCCAGCCGTTGTTGGCGTGGCGCGCGAGGTCTTCCCGGTAGACGGTCTCTGCTTCGGCGGCCCGGCCGTCGGCAAGCAGCAGTGCGCCGAGGGCGTGCCGGACGGGCTGCATCCAGCCGGGGGGCTCGTCGTAGACCAGCTTGTCTTCCTGCGCGACGGCCTTGCGGAGCAGGCCGAACGCCGTTTCGGTGTCGCCGCTCTTGAAGGCGATCTCGCCGGCGGCCATGTTGCGGGCGATGCCGATGACGCTCGATGCGGGGTTGTTGCCCATGAACCAGCCGTCGTCCATCTGCGCGGCGACCTTGTCAAAGCTGGCGAGATCGCGTTTGGCCTCGTTGATGCGGCCGAGGTTGGCCAGGGCGACGGCGCGGGCGTAGTGGCGCTCGGCGCGGCTCATGAGGCGGTAGGCCTCGGGCGCGGGCTCCTTGAGGATTTCCTCCCACTTCCCGAATCGGACGAAGACGTGGAGCGTCGTCGGCATGAATCCGTCGGCGAACTTGACGTTCTCGCGGAGGAAGTCGGCGGGGATGTTGGTCTCGATCTTCCGGGCCGCGGCGAGCGCGTCTTCGTAGCGACCCTCCATCATCGAGGCGTAGGCAAGGAAGTGGACGTTGTGCAGGTAGTAGAGGCTGTAGAAGTCGGGGGCGGGGGCGCTGGAGAAGTAGGTCTCGTCGGCGTTGATGGCGCGGGTGTTAGCGTCGGCGGCGTCGGCGTAGCGGCCGGTGCGGATAAAGATGTGCGAGGGCATGTGCACCAGGTGTCCGGAGCCGGGGACCAGGGCGACGAGGCGTTCGGCCGAGGGGGTGCCCTTCTCGGGCCAGGGTGAGGCCTCGATCGCGTGGATGTAGAAGTGGTTGGCGCCGGGGTGGTCGTTGTCCACGGCGATGGTGTGTTCGAGCACATCGAGGATCTCAAGCGTGCGGCCCTTGGGCTCGCCCGCGTGGGTCCAGAGATCCCACGGCTGCAGGTTCATGAGCGACTCGGCAAAAAGGGCCCCGACGTCGGGGTCGGTCGGGAACGCGGCGTAGGCGGCCTCCATCGCGTCGGCGTAGGCCTCGTCGAGGGGCTGGCGGTCTTCCGGAACCGGCCACTGGTAGCGCAGGGAGACGGCCATGATGAGGTGCTGCTCCACGGGGGAGGCGTGGTCGAGGACGGCGAGCGCACGGCGGGAAGCTTCGTAGGCCAGGCGCGATTGCTCTTCGCCCATCTGCGGGTTGTTGATGTGGAGGCCGAGGGCGTAGGCCTCACCCCAGTGCGCCATGGCGCAGTTGGGGTCGGCTTCGGCGGCGGCGCGGAAGCTGCGGATGGCCTCGTCGTGGTTGAAGCCGTAGAGGAACTGGATGCCCTGATCGAACCAGGCTTGCGCTTCTGGTGAATCGGTGGTGATGTCGCGGTGGTATCCGTTGAGACCGGCGTAGTGGGCTGCGGCGCCCGGCGCGATGCTCTTGGCAGCGGTTGCCGCGTCGTGGGACGAGTTCGCGCAGCCGGATAGGGCGAGGCCCGCGGCAAGAAGGACGACCGCGGCACGGGGCCGCAGAGCCAGCAAATGAGGTCGAATACGTTGCATGGGTCAGGTTCCTCGGAAATGGTGAGTGTCTGCAGGGACACAGACGCGGTCGGCACCGAGCTGCTGCCAGGATTGTAGAGACTTTCTGGGCGGGCGATATGGGCCCGTGAGAGCGCACGCGCCGCAACCCCAGCGTGCGAAGCGCCGCCAGAGCGGCAAAGTGGGAACTTAGGCCGATAGCGAACCGGCGAAGCGACTACCGAGTGTAGATATCGCGCCCTTTGAGACCGTCGCGGGTCGCCCAGAACCATGCAGGGTGGGCGATCGTGTTGTCTTCGCCGTTCTCGAACGGATCCTGATCCATTCCCCAGTGGCGGAACATGCCCTTGCCCGGGTCCCAGAGGCCGGAGGGGGTAAACGCGCGGGCAACCTGCGGCTTGGCGGACTGGCTGAGATCGCGGAGATCAGCGACCTCGACCGAGCCCGCGCTGCCGTCGGCTGTCACGAATCGGGTCGTGGCGGCCGGGTTGTTGAACTGAGGATGCTCGTTAACCATGCCGCCCGAGGCCGCGGGGCGTCGGTGCTCGGTAAAGTCGAAACGCTCAAACATCAGCACCTTTGAGGCTGGCAATGGAACATGAGCGATGCGATTGCGACGAAGGTGTGCGCTCGTGACCGGAACCAGCGAGTCGGTGGTATAGCGGTCAGGATTCAACCAGAAGGTGGGTGGATACCAGTACGAGCCGTCCCAGATGAAATGGTCGTAGCCCTCGGTTCCCGACAGGTGGTCGCGAAGACGCTGGATTCCGACTTTGTCACTCGGGTGGTAGATGACATCAGAGAACATCGACCCGTTGCTGTTCTCGGCGTAGTGCATCAGGAGACTGGCAAACTGCGTGCCCCAGACCTCGGTGGACCGTTGCGCGTTGAAGTACCTCCAGTACGCGCCGTCCAGTTCGGGGAGCGCAACGCCGTGCCACGGGGTGCTCTCAGGGTCGAACGGGTTGACCCACTCATCCCGATGATCGCCGGTGTAGGCGAACACGAGTTGACTGAGCGACCGCATGTTGGAGAGTCCCACAGCGCCACGGGCTGCCTCGCGGGCCTTTCCGAGCGTGGGGAGCAGGATGCCGATGAGCAGCGCGATGATCGCTATAACGACAAGAAGCTCGATAAGTGTGAAACCGCGGCGCATGCGTGTGGCTCTCCGGTCTGGAGTCTGGTGCCGAGAGTGTACACGATCGAACGCACCTGCACGTGTCGATTCCGCGGCAGGAGTCAAGAGACGGCTCTGCGGCGAACTGCGAATCGCCTGATTGTGGCCCCGGACTCGAAGCGCCGAACCGATCGGGGAATGTGTGACGATGGAACGACCGGCCCCGCGCAGCGAAGCCGCCCGGCCCGCCGGTCGGCGGGGACGCGTACCGACCCGCTCAGGCAAGGTGCCGCGGCGCGTCAGCAGCCGGTGTTCCACGCATTGAGGAATGCCAGGACATCGAGCGTGTTCACAGTCCCGTCGTCGTTGAAATCGGCACGGGGATCGCCGGAGGTCCACGCGTTGAGGAACGCGAGGACGTCGAGCGTGTTGACTGTGCCGTCGCCGTTGAAATCGGGCGGACAGTCGGCGGGCAGGATGCCGCGGAACTCGATGTCGTCGATGTTCCAGCCGGGATAGGTGACCGAGGAGTCCGTGTAACCCATCACCCAGCGCACCCGCACGTCCTTCTGCCCATCGGCGAGACCGGAGAGGTCATACTCGACATGCTCCCACGCTGTCGGGCTGAGGTTCTCGTCGCTGGTGTGATCCCAGATCGTGCTCCAGGAAGATCCGTTGACACTCACCTGGATTGAGGCGTGGTCGAATGACGAGTTCTCGACCGCGAGCCACTTCTGAAAGCCGAGTGTGACGTCTGAGGCGTCGCTGAAATCCAACGAACCGGTGGTGAGATACTGGGCGGGCATGTTGTTGGAGTAGTCGCCTTGCAGGTTGTACCCATACACGTTGTTTCCGGAATAGCCGGAAAGCGGATCTCCGTTTGCCGAACCGCTTCCGGTGGGCTGGCCGAACGACCACTGCCCGGTGGTCGCGAATCCGGGATCGGTGTCATCGACGAGGAACTCGTAAATGACCACCTTGCCGACGTTGATGCTGACGCTGGCGGAGTCGGAGATACCACCGTTGGGCGGGGCACCACCGTCGTCGGCGAAGTAGGAAAACGTGTCCAGGCCGATGAAGAACGCGTCGGGTACATATGTGACAGCCGAGCCAGAGAGGTCGTAAGGCACGGCATCGATCGCCGCGCCGGTGCCGGCATCGAACAGTGCGCCGGCGGAGGGGAGCGAGTCGATCGCGTAGATCAGGGTGCCATCGGGGAGGCCGTCGTCCGCGGCATCGAGTGTGATGTCCCGGTCGGTATTGGCCGGCGTGTCCACGCTGATGTCGTATGCGACCGGCGGCTGGGGGCCGCACTCGGGGCCCTCGACCGTGAGCTGGAAGCTGGTCATCTCGACTGCGTTGAAGCCGTTGACGCGGATGTAGTACGTCTCATCGGCCACAACATCGAAGGTGATGCTGGGCCAGAGTCCTTCATAGCTGTCAAAGTCGCAGGCGATCTCGTTCTGTGTGGTGCCCGGGCAACCCGTGTGCGCGGAGAGATAGAACGAATAGAGCGAGTCGCGCCCGTCGATGGTGACAGTACCGTCTGTCACGGGTGAATAGGCGTACCAGATGTCCTTGTTGAGGTGCGGGTTAGGGCTGCAGGAGGACCGCCCGTCGTTGGTGGCGCCGATGGTGTTGCCTTCGGTGACGCCCGGGCAGATGGGCAGCGCGTCAACGCAATCATCGGGGAGGTTGAACCCGTCGCAGGCATCGCCGATACCGTCGCCGTCGGCGTCCTCCTGGCCCGGGTTGTAGGTGCATTCGCAGTTATCGTCGATGTCGAGGACGCCGTCCCCGTCGCAGTCGAGCGACAGCGAGGTGTCCACCGCGTAGACGTAGCCGTAATTGGCGTCGCTCGGGAACGAGGTCACGAAGTAGACGATGCGGCTGTCAGCGCTGAAGGTGCCGAGCGAGCCGGCCGATTGGTTGAGCCCGTTCTCGTCGGGCAGATCGACCTGCCAGAGGAACTCGCCGGTGCCGTTGGCGTCGTACCCGCGCACCCAGTGCGGCACGCCGAATGTTTCTGCGCCACCCACGATGAGCTGATTCTGATCGGGGCTGATTCCGATGCCGAGGATCTGGTCGTAGCCGGGTTGCGGCCCCATCCACAGGGTGTCGCCGCCGCCGTCGAACGCCCAAAAGTCCGGGCCCGACCAGTCCGCAACGTAGATGGTTCCGTCCGCGCCGATGTCCGGGCTGAGCAAGAGTTGGCCGTCCCCGGGATGCTCGCGGATCCAGAGCAGGTCGCCGTCCGGACTGATCGACTGCATGCCCATCTGGGCCCAGTTGACGATGAGATTGCCGTTGGGATGGATCTTCGGCGAGCCGCCGACGGCGTACGCGAGGTCACCGGTGTACCAGAGCAGGTCTCCGTCGAGGTCGTATGTGCGGATCGTCGGCGGCCGGCTGAGGCGTCGGTAGATGGTGATGTACATGCGATCATCCGCGAAGAGGATGTCGGTGTAGCTGGGGCCGCGCAGGCTGATCATGGGATATTCCATGCCTGTCGACCAGAGCAGATTGCCATCAGGATCGAGCGCGAACACCCCGAGAGCGTCGGGGTCGCTGTCGGTGTCCTGCGCGGCGTAGATGTTGCCGTCGGGGCCGATGTTGGGTCCCGCGGCAAGGTCGAGGCCCGGGCGAGGATTGTCGAACTGCCACTTGATCGAGCCGTCGGGATTGAGCGCGGTCACGAGGTTGGACCCGGTGTAAATCGTGCCGTCGGCACCGAAAGTGACGGGGCGCCCGCCGCCGACGCCGGGGGTGAACCAGAGCAACTCTCCGGCCGGCGAGAGTGCATAGAGACCGGAGAAGTCGGAGGTGTACAGCGTGCCGTCGGGGCCGACGTCGACGCGTCGGCCCAGGGAGTAGCCGTCAACCCGAAACTGCCAGAGCACGCGGTGGTTCTGGACCGTGACCCGTTCGTCGATCGTCACGGGGACCGCGTTGCTGGTTGCGTGCGGGGTTTCGACGCGAACTTCGGCCGGCCCGAGCTCGACGCTCTCGGGGACGTACGCACGGATCTCCCCATCGGTCCAGGTCGTGGCGATCGCGGCCTTGCCCGCGACGACGACCCGGGCCCCATCAGCGGGTTGCCCGAAGCCGTCACCCTTGATGATGATCATCTCCGAGCGTTCGAGGATGGTCGGGGCAACCGTCTTGATCGTTTGTGCCACGGTCGTCGTGACGCTGAGTGCCGCCGCGAGGACGGCGGCGGTGATCGTGAAGCGGCGCATGGTGAGCCTCCGTTTGCGGGGCGAGGGGAGCAGACGTCCGACGCGAGGTCGGAGAGAGAGTGCTGCCCTGGGGCCTGGAGTGCAATGTCCGTGCCGGGACATCGCGGCTGCATGAGAGCCTCGGAGCCCATCGGTTGGTCAGATGTGGCCACATCAGGGACCAGAAGTGGCCAGCGTCCGCCGAGAAGAGGCTGCCCAAGTCGATTCGGACTATCGGTCGCCGGATTCAGTCAGCTCGAGCCTGTCTCACGAATCGCGGTTGGCCTGTGGGCGGTTCGTCGCCAGCATAGATCATATCCCTAACACAATCCTGTCCGAATCTGTGTACTTTTCCCTAGCGGGGATCGCAAAAGGGAGTAGACTGCAGTTTCTGTCATCCAGCGTTGGTCTGGCAGTTTGGATTTCATTCGATGAGGAGACTGAAGATGCGTAACGGAATTGTTGGAATGGTCGCGATCTGTGGTTTGTGCGCAGCGGCGAGCGCGCAGCAGATCTTTGACCCGAACCTGATCACGCTGCAGCACGACTTTGAGGGCATGGGCGCCCCGCCCGCTGGCCCCTTCACGCTCGGCAACGCGACCTTCAGCGAAGCCAGCACGGGCTCCGGCGGACCGGGATGGCGCGTTCTCGGCGGCTTCTTTAACGGCGGCGACACGCTGACCGACAACGCCGGTATCTCGGACATCACCATCGACTTCGACACGCCGATGGGCGCGGCCGGCCTTCTCGTCGGCATCGGACCGGGCACCTACGAAGTCAGCTTCTACAACACCGGCGGCGGGCTGCTCGGCACCGTGACCGGCAGCGTTGCTGGCACGCTGGACAACTTCTTCGCCGGTTGGGGCCATGGCGGCGGCATCGGCAGCATCAACATCATCGAGACGACCGGCGACAACGGTCTCGTCGGCGGCATCGATGACGTGCGTTACGACATCGTCCCCGCGCCCGGCAGCCTCGCGCTGCTCGGCCTGGCCGGCTTCGCCGGTACGCGTCGGCGTCGCTAAACCGGACTGCCTGACAGTTCGCTGATTCATCATCAGCCGTGCCGTCACCTATTGGTGGCGGCACGGTTCATTTTTGAAGCATGGTGGTCGGGTGTTGCGGGTCAAGAATCGGAGCAGACGTTCGCGACATCCGGACGGCCGCCACCGTCGGAGCCGGACCGGTAGACTGGGCTATGCACAGCATCTCTCCGTCGGCACGCCCTCGACCCTTCGCTTGGGCCGTCGCCACCCTCGCGTTTGGTCTCGTGTTTCCGGCTGTCGCCGCGGCTCAACCCCACGGGTGGCTCGAGCGTGCCGAGGCGATGGCTGCGACGGTCACGATCAGCCGCGACGGGTTTGGCGTGCCGCACATCGCTGCGCCGACGGATGAGGCCGCGGTGTTCGGGTTCATGTATGCACGGGCCGAGGATGAGTTTGCGTATATCGAGCAGTCGCTGATGACCAGCCTCGGACGGCTGAGCGAGACGATGGGGGAACCGGCGGTGGGTTGGGACCGGTTTGTGCGCTCACTCGAGGTGCCGCAGACTGCGCGACGGGAGTACGAGCAGTCCTCTCCCAAGCTCAGGGCCCTCTGCGACGCCGGTGCCGATGCGCTGAACTTCTACCTGCATAACAACCCCGGGGTCGAGCCTGCTTTGCTCAGCCACTTCGAGCCGTGGTGGTTTCACGCGCAGGAACTGGGGTTCAATGTCTACATGGGCCTCCAGGCGGCGCAGGCGGTGGGCGAGATCGACACGGACGACCTCCCCGGCATCGCGACGCCCGTGGATGGCTCGAACGCGTGGGCCATCGCGCCCTCCCGGACGACCGGCGGCAACGCGATGCTCTTTGTGAATCCGCACATCCCGCTCCCCGCCGTCTACGAGGCGCACCTGACCAGCGACGAGGGCTGGAACTTCTACGGCAGCACCTCCTACGGGCGGGGCCTCATGCCGCTGCTCGGGCACAATGCGCGGCTGGGCTGGTCGCTCACCGTCAACTACCTCGACATCGCCGACACCTACCGCGTCAGGTTTGACAATATCGCGGACCCGCTGGCGTATCGGTACGATGGCGGCTGGCGTCGCGCCACCGAATGGACCGACACGATCGGCGTCAAACTCGACGACGGCACGATCGACGTGCGTGAGTTGCGGTTCGTCAAGACGCATCACGGTCCTGTCGTGGGCACCAACGGCGGCTCTCACCTGGCGCTTCGGGTCTCGAAGATGTACGAGAGCGGCTTGCTCCGGCAGTGGTACGAAATGAGCAGGGCGCAGAGCCTCGCGGAGTTCAAGGCCGCGATCGCGTCCCGGGCCCTCTGCTTTCACAACATCCTGTACGCCGACGCCGACGGGAACATCTTCTATCTCTACAACGGCGCGATCCCGCGCCGGTCGGACCGGTTCGACTGGAGCAAGCCCGTCGATGGCTCCGACCCCGCCACCGAGTGGGACGGGTACTACGAGATCGACGAGCTGCCCCAGGTGCTCAACCCGCCGTGCGGGTACATCCAGAACTGCAACTCCGACCCGTTCGTGACCAGCGCTGATGGGAACCCTCGCCGCGCGCACTTCCCCGAGCCGATGATCGGCACCGACGGCCGCAACGCCCGGGTCAAGATGTCACACTCCATCCTTGCACGGGGCGAGCCGTTCGACTTCGAGAGCTGGTCCGCAGCCGCGTTTGATACCTACATCTACGCTGCGGACGAGTTTGCGCCGCGGATCGAGAAGGGCTGGCGGCGCCTGCTCGGGCGTGAGCCGGAGCGGGCGGAGAAGCTTCGCGAGCCCGTCGCGGCCCTCGCGGCGTGGGATCGGCGCTCGGCGGTCGATTCCATCGCGACCACACTGTTCATGCTGTGCTACGAGGTCTCGCTGAGCGAGATATGGTCCGGCGCGCTGACCGACGAGAAGTGCGTCAGCAATCTCGAGACCATCATCGCAGCCCTCGAGGCGAGCTTCGGGCGTTGGGATGTGGCCTGGGGCGAGGTCAACCGCCACCAACGTCCCGGCCCGGACCCGGCCAACCCGTTCTCTGACGAACGCGAGAGCCTCCCCACCGCCGGAGCGCACGGCTCGGCCGGGATCGTGTTTACTTTCCTGGCGCGCGCGCAGAACACCAAGCTCCGGTACGGCTTTCACGGCCACTCGTACGCGAGCGTGGTGGAGTTCAGCGATCCGCCGCGGGCGGGGTCGATCGTGCCGTACGGGCAGAGCCGCGACCCGGCGTCGCCCCACTTTGCGGATCAGATGGCGTTGTATGCCGCGGGGGAGTTCAAGCCGGTGCACTTCACGGCGGCGGCGGTGCGGGAGAATGCGGGGCGGGTGTATCGGCCGGGGGAGTAACTTCTTTAGTTTGGGAGGGATTGGAACGAGTTCAGTCTCGGGGGCTGGATCGACCAACCGCCTTCCTGTAGAGCTTTGCCTGTAGGATTTGCGCGTGGGCCAGTGCCGCATCAGCCTTCCCGCTCCGCCGCGGTCGGAGTATGAGTTTCCTCCCGAGTTTGTGCGGAGCGGTCGGTATCTCGTCCGGGGTGCGGGCTCGCAGCTGGTCGGTGTCGATCTTCATGCGGCACGCGTCGCGTGGGAGACCAAGGGCGGACCGGGATGGCCGGGCACCGACGGGACGATGTGGGGCGGAGCCGACGAGGCGTGCGTTGCGGTGCTCACTCGCGGAGGTGGAGGCCTGCGTGTTCGTGGCGTCGCAGCATCGAGCGGCGACGAATTCTGGAAGACGCGTTGCACGCCAACGGATACGACAGAGCTATGGAGCCGCTGTCTTCGGGGCGGGCCGGTCGGGGTGGAGTATGGCGCGTGCCTGCTGCAGCGGCAGGACATGCTCGCGCTGGCGGTCACGAGCAATCCCACGCGCACCGAGCAAACAGAGACGGGGGCGCTCACGACGCACCTGTCCAGTGGCCGACCGCTCATCGAGGTCACGCGGCTTGACCCCGCGAACGGGAAGCAGCTCTGGCGGACCGAGCCGGCGCGGGCCGCGTGTGACGGGGTGTCGGTGCCCACGCGTTGGGACGGGCTTGTCTTTCGTGACGGTGCTCTCGCGTCGCTGGACTGGGCGACGGGCGAGTGGACCCCGTTGACAGAGGCGGACGGCCCTCCAAACGCGCTCGCCCGGTCGGGGACGATCGTCGGCGCAGTGTGGCTGCGACGGGGAGGCATGCGTCTGGCAGCGATGGATTCCCGCGACGGGTGCGTGCGTCGCAGCCAGCATCAGGAACGCGGCATCAGGTCGGTCGCGGCGTATCCCGTGGGAGCAGGCGACTTCCTGCTCGCGATCAACTCGCGCACGGTTGCGCTGATGAACGCGGCAGCGGAGGTTCGTTGGCGGGCACGGATCGGCGCGTATGTCTACCGGGCGTTTGGCAGCCCGGGATCGCCGGTGTTTGTGGACACGGCGGGGGCCGGGGCGGCGCTCTATGCGTTTGACCGCGGCACGGGAGCGGTGCTGATCCACGAGCGGTCGGCGCTCGGCGGGGGCGGGGATCTGACGCGGGTCGAGGGGACGGATCTGCTCGCGGTGAGCCTCTCGAGCCGGAAGAGCCATGCCGCGGGAGGGCTGGTGGTGGTGGGCGTGGATGGGACGGGGCTGCGGCGGCTGGATGTATCGAGCGGGATCGTGGGGAGCCATCGAGGCTCGGTGATCACGCGGGCGGAGATGGACCGGGACGGTTGGCCGTTGAGTGATGATGTCGTGGTTACGGCGTTGGCAGAGGGGTGAGGTGTGGGGTGATCAGTGGTCTGGAGCGGGCTTGGGGGCATCACTGCGTGGGGAGGTGGGCTAGAGAGGTAGAGGGCGGAGGCCGCGAGTGAGGGCATCCGTTGATGGTATCGAACCGGGCCAGCCGACGACGGCTGCGGAATTCCAGCGGCGTGCCTCGCCCTGCCGGGACGAAGCACGGTACCGGACGATGGTGCCCGCCTTCGCCTCGGAGAGCGAAGGCGGCAGGTTGCCCGCGACGTGCTTCGCCCTAGACGAAGCATTGCACCAGCCGTCACGGACGAGGTGTTCTATCTAGGGAGGTACGCCTGCCAATGCTTGCTTATCGCCTCCGTCCACGGATTCGGCTCGTCTGGAAACACGCGACATTCCGCATCATGGCGTGCCATGAATGCGATGAAGCGTGCAATACTCTGAAGCTGTGGCTCAGACCACAGGGGAGGGCACATGTGTGGATCTACAAACCTCGAGATTGATCCAAGAAGATGCCCAGGAAACCACTCCGAGTTGTTCCCACGAAGGAATCGAATCATTGTGGGCGGCAGGTAGTAGCGAAAGCCCTGCACGTTGATAAACGAGAAGCCGCCAATCCCTGGGAATGGATCCCAGTCAGTGTCTTCGACGAGATCGCTCCACGCCATATCAGGATCTGACCGCCGTGCGGCTTCACACGCTTCATTTGATTCGTAGTTGTCGAGTGCTTCGCACTCTTTCCACGAAATGCCGTGCTTGCCTCGCACCACTCCAGCGAACGCCACATGAATATCCGCGATGATCGAATCACGCTCTGCTTGGTTCTGTTTGCTCAGTTCTTCCAGCATGGTTGATCACTCCGGAGACTCACTCCTTTCGCTCTGAAGCGTTGTTTGGGGGACTCGGTGCGTCGCTGTTGGCGAACTGTGATCGTCTCTGGTGACGGCCACTAGTCCCTCCGGGGCGGGGCAAAATCGCCCGTCTTTCGCCTCCTCCGCTCAGGGCAAGGCGGAGAAGCACGCAGCGTTTCTTGTTTGCCTGGCGTTTCCGCCGTTTGCGTGAACGCGACGGGAGCTTGTTAAGCAGACTGTCGCCCCACACGTCAAGCCGGTTCAGGTTGTACCTGGACCTCTGCATCACCTACCACTCCGGCCCGCCCGAGTACCGCCCATACACATCCGCCATCGCCTGCGTCATCTCGCCCATCGTGCAGCCGGTGAGGGCGGCGTCGATGAGTGTGGGCATGACGTTGGTGGGGTGGAGGGAAGGCACCCCCTCCGGCCTCGAGGACTCGGCCACCTCCCCCGCAGGGGCGGGGGAGGAGATGGGCAGGTCGTTGATGAGGGTGTAGGGCTCGCCGCGGCAGGCGGCGCGGATGTTGTCGAGGGCGGTGGCGACCTTGGCGGCGTCGCGGTTGGCCTTGAACTTCTTAAGGAGGGCGACCTGTTCGGTCTCGACCGAGTCGGGGATGGTGAGGATGTCGATGGGGCGGTCCTCGTCGGAGTCGGTGTACTCGTTGAGGCCGACGATGATGCGGTCCTTGGCCTCGCACTCTTCGCTGAAGCGGTAGCTGGCCTCGGCGATCTGGCGGCGGAAGTAGCCCTTGTTGATGCCCGCGACGACGCCGCCGGTGTGGCCGATGTTGTCGTTGGGGGTCTCGCCCTTCTTCCAGGGGCCGCCAGCCATATTGTCGATCTCTTCGATGTAGGCGAGGGCCTCGGCTTCCATGCGGTCGGTGAGCTCTTCGATGAACCAGCTGCCGCCGAGGGGGTCGGTCACGCGGGTGACGCCGGTCTCGTGGGCGAGGATCTGCTGGGTGCGGAGGGCGACGGTGACGGCCTGCTCGGTGGGCAAGCCGAGGGTCTCGTCCATGGAGTCGGTGTGGAGGCTCTGGCAGCCGCCGAGGGCCGCGGCCATGGCCTGGTAGGCGACGCGGACGATGTTGTTGAGCGGCTGCTGCTCGGTGAGTGAGCAGCCGGCGGTCTGGACGTGGGTCTTCATGTACCAGGATCGTTCGCTCGGGGCACCGTAACGCTCGCGCATCATGCGGGCCCAGATGCGGCGGGCGGCGCGGAGCTTGCAGATCTCCTCGAAGAACTCGTTGTGGGAGTTGAAGAAGAAGCTGAGGCGAGGGGCGAATGAGTCGATATCGAGGCCGCGCTCGAGGCAGGCCTCGACGTATTCCATGCCGTCGCGGAGGGTGAAGGCGAGTTCCTGCGTGGCGGTCGAGCCCGCTTCGCGGATGTGGTAGCCGGAGATGGAGACGCTGTTCCAGCGGGGGACGTAGGCGGACTGGAACTCGATCGTGTCGACGACGAGTTTGACGGAGGGCTCGGGCGGGTAGATGAACTCGTTCTGGGAGTGGAACTCTTTGAGGATGTCGTTCTGGAGGGTGCCGCCGAGGGTGTCCCACGAGATGTTGCGCTGGTGGGCCATGGCGAGGTACATCGCCCAGATGACGGCTGCGGGGCCGTTGATGGTCTGGCTGACGGTGACCGAGTCGATGGGGATGTCGGCGTAGAGGCGGTGCATGTCCTCGATGGTGTCGATGGCGACGCCGCACTTGCCGACCTCGCCGATGCACAGGGCGTCGTCGGAGTCGCGGCCCATGAGCGTGGGCAGGTCGAAGGCGGTGGAGAGGCCGGTGTTGGCCTTGGTCGAGGTCGCGGCCGCCTGCAGCAGGTACTTGAAGCGTTTGTTGGTGTCGTCGGCCGAGCCGAAGCCGGCAAACTGGCGCATGGTCCAGAGGCGGGTGCGGTAGCCCTGGGGGAAGAGGCCTCGGGTGTAGGGGTACTGGCCCGGGGCGGGGAGGTCGCGTTCGACGTTTCGGAGGCTCTCGGCGGGGGTCCAGTCGGGAACGCCGGGGCCGTAGGCGGGGTCGAGGACGAGTCCGGAGATGGTGACGGCGTGGGGGTCGAGGTTGTCGAGCCCGGGGCCGGTGATGTTGGTGGTGGTCGTGGTGGTCATGTGTGGTTCCCTCTGCCTCGTCGCCACGGAATCGGCCGGTGGCTGCATATGCACATGGTATCGGGCTCGGGCGGGAATGACCAAGCGGCCCCCGCGAGGGGGGCTGGGCAGGCCGGGGAGCGTGGGCCGGGGATGAGAGCGGCGGGCGGTATCAGTCGCCGCCGCCGCCGGAGCCGATCTTCCAGGCGGAGACAATGGCCAGGAGGAAAAAGAGCATGTCGAACAGGTCGATGTTGGCCAGAAGGGCGTCCTCGGAGACGTCGTTGACGAACTCGGCCATGTTGGTTTTGACGGTGTGCTCGACGTAGTTGCGGTATTGCTGGCGGTAGGCCTCGTCGCCGCGGTTCCATTGGTCGTCGGCCTCGGCCCAGATGTCCGCGGGGTATTCCTCCGGCTCGCTGGCCTCGCCGAGTTCCCATTCGGTGGGCCACTCGATGGTCTGGCCCTCGTCCATGCGTTGCCTGACGATGTCGTCGGCGATGTAGGAGATCACGAGCTCGTCGGAGACCTCGGTGATGCCCGCCTCGGCGATAAAGTCGCCGAGGTCCATGCGGATCGCGGCGTATTTGCCACCGAGAATGCCGGCGATGGCGATCGCCGCGGCCGCGATGCCGGTGGCCATGCCCGCGTTGTCGCCGGCGGTGGCGACGACGGCACCGCCGACGGCGATGCCGATGAGCCAGGCGATCCAGGCGAGCTCGAAGTGCGCGTAGTAGGCGATGGCGGCCCAAACCGCTGCGCCGACCGCGGCCGCGACGATACCCGCGATGATCCAGAGATATGACTTCATGATGTGCCCCTTCGATGAGAGTGTCCCGAGAAGGGGCGAGTATGGCATGAAGGAATCCTGGATGCAAGTGGACATTGCATCGAGGATGGGGCGCCCGGTGGCACCAGCGGTGAGAACTTAGATAAAGCGGGGATATGGTCCCGCGCTGCGTCGCGCTCCGGGGTGCTGGCCATCGGCCCGTGACCCCGCTGCCGCTCTAGGGCTTGGTCACCGTGCCCGCGCGGGCTGGTCTGGGCGTCGCGTCGGGCTGGTAGGATGTGGCATGCAGCTCGCTGAATCGTTCCCGAGTCTTGGCATCGCCGTGGGGCTGGGGCTCTTGGTGGGGCTGCAGCGGGAGCGGGTCGGGGCGTCGGGGCACATCGGCGGCGTGCGGACGTTCTCGCTGGTGACGGTGTTGGGGGCGATGACGGCGTTGCTGGTGCCGGTGGTGGGCCCGTGGCTGTTGGTGGCGGCGTTTCTGGGCGTGTCGGCGACGGGGCTGCTCTCGAACGTGCTGTGGATGCGCCGGGGGGACCCGGAGCCGGGGATGACCAGCGAGATCGCCATGATGGTGATGTTCGTGGTCGGAGCGCTGGTGGCGCTGGGGATGCGGGATGTCGGGGTGGCGCTGGGGGTGGGGACGGCGATCCTGTTGCAGATGAAGGGGCCGCTGCACGGGCTGGCCTCGAAACTGGGTGACGCGGACGTGCGGGCGGTGATGCAGTTTGCGCTTATCACGTTCATCGTGCTGCCGATCCTGCCGGACACGACGTTCGGCCCGTTCGATGTGCTGAACCCGTACCGCGTGTGGCTGATGGTGGTGCTGGTGGTGGGCCTGAGCCTGGCGGGGTATGTGGCGTTCCGGCTGCTGGGGCGCGAGCGGGGCACGCTGGTGGCGGGCCTGGTCGGGGGGTTGATCTCGAGCACGGCGACGACGGTGAGCTATTCGCGGCTGGGGAAGCGGCTAGCGGGGGTCCGGGGGGCGGCGGTCGCGGTGTTCCTGCTGGCGACGTTTGTGATGTACTGCCGCTTGATCGCGGAGGTCTGGATCGTCTCGCCGACGCACGCGCGGTCGATCGTGGCACCTATTGCGATCGTGGCGGCGACGACGATGGTGTGCGCGGCGCTGAGTCTGGCGCGGTCGGGCAGACAGGGCGGGGAGATGCCGGAGCAGGAGAACCCGGCGGAGCTCAAGAGCGCGCTGGTGTTCGGCGGGATGTACGGGCTGATCCTCTTCCTGGTCGCGGCGGCGAAGGAGTGGTTCGGCGATGCCGGGCTCTACGTGGTGGCGGGGGTGAGCGGGCTGACGGACATGGACGCGATCACGCTCTCGGCGGGGCGGCTGGTGGAGCGGGGAAGGCTGATGCCGGAGACGGCGTGGCGGGCGGTGCTGGTGGCGTCGCTGTCGAATTTGGCGTTCAAATGGGGGATCGTGCTGGTGCTGGGCGGCCGCGAGATGGCGCGGCAGGCGGCGGTGTGGTTCGCGGTGGTGGGTGCGGTGAGTGTGGTGATGTTGGTGGTGTGGTGAGGGGTGGCGGGGTCGTGCGGAGATACGCGGACGTGTCGGGGCCGGGGGGCGTGGCGCGGCGATCGCGCGGCCGTGCGGTCAGTTGGCGGCGGGGCTGAAGACCATATCGGTCCCCTCGCGGCCGGGGCTGTCACTGCGTTTACCCCCGTCGTCCTGCATGTCCGGGCCGAGGGCGTAGAGCCCGTAGTGCGGTGCTGTGCCTGAGCGCGTCAGGTTGAAGTAGCGGAACGGCTCGCCCGACCACGGGTCGAGCGGGAGCGCGTCGAGGAAGTCGGGGACCAACTCGGCCAGCGCGTCGGGGTAGCGGCCGCGGGCGAGGCGGTAGCGTTCGAGGGCGAGCATCGTCGCGGTCGCGCGGCGGGAGGCGGCGCGGCGGTCGAGTGTGTCGACGACGCCGTCGATGGATGGCAAGTACAGGTCGAGGAGGGCGAGGCCGTGTGTGTCGCGCGGCGCGGGAGCCACCCGCGCGTGGGCGTCGAGCCCGGCGTGTGTGGCGGCGGCGTCCATCGCGGCGATGTAGGCGTCGCGGTTTTGCGCGTAGGTGCCGATGCGGCCGTCGATGCGGAACCAGGCGACGGCCAGAAGCTCGAGACCACCGGAGCGTCGCCCGAACCGCACGTTGTCCGGATCGGCGAAGAACCAGGCGAAGGTGTCCAGCGTGTGCAGCTTCTGGACCTCGAAGGGGTACTCCGCCGGAAGATCAGGCCGCTGGCGTTCGATGGCGTGCTCGATCGCGTTCACCCACGCGGCGCCGGGGCGTGCCGTCAGCACCTCGCGCATCCGGGTGTGGTATCGCTCCTCGGTCTCCCGGGCGACGGCGGTCTCGATGATCGTGCCCTGCAACTCAAAGGCTCGGGCCAGGGCCAGACCTGACTCGGCGGCGCGGGCGAACTCTTCAAGATCGCCGGCGCGGTGCGCGAGGTGCATCCTGGCGTCGTTGACCCTGATGAAGTCCCGAAAGCCCCTGTCCAGATTGAGGATGGCGAGCGTCACCGGCATGTCCGGGCCACGACTTGGGTTGCCCACCGCGCGGGGCGCATCGGCGATGGAGTCAAGGGTGTCGAGCACGCCGCCCTCGCGGTAGGCATCCAGCAGCGCGAGGGCCAGGGGTTGGCGCTGCCACAGCGGGAGCTGCCAGCCGTAGGGATGATCTGTTGCGCCCGGGAGCAGTGCATCGAAGTCGGGGTCTTGCGGTTCGCCGCGGTCGTCGAGGTACTCGTACCGCGCGGTGACCTCTTCGTCGATGCCCGCTCGCTCCCACGCCAGCCCCTCGATGATGTCCCAGACGTCCGCCGCCCCGGCGGACGCACCATCGGCGGGCTGGTGCTGCTCGATGAACGCAACCACGCCCTCCGCCCCCGGGCGCTGGGCCCGGGCCCGCGCCGCCTGCCGGTGCAGGAACACCTCGTACCCGCCCCAGCACAAGGGCAACACCACGAACACCAGCACCGCCGCCGTGATCGAGGCGCGTCTGAGCCGCTTCCTCCGCCGCGGCGTCCAGAAGACCATGCCCTCGTGCGCCCCGGACGGCATGAACTGGCGGCGGCCGGAGTCGTCGGTGGTGATCTCGTGGAGTTCGGGGTCGGCCTCGATCGACAGGCCGCACTCGGGGCAGGTGACGGTGAACCCCTCGGCGATGGTGATGCCCAGGAGCGAGTATCGGCACCCGATGCAGGAGCCCCGGCCGCGGATGACGCGGCGGACGCGGCTGATGAAGAGCAGGTCGCGGAGCAGAAAGGCGACCAGCGCCGCCCCGAAGCAGGCGAGGAGATAGCCGGCGTATTCGACCCAGTCCCACGCGGGGCGGTCGACGCCTCCGGGGACGTTCTTGTCGATCCAGAGGCGGGCGAAGCTGCTGGCGGTGAGGGCGAGGAGGCCGGTGAGGGGCACCGAGAGCAGGAGGATGGCCGCGTGGATGCGCGGGCGCCATCCGTGCTTGCTGGCGGCGCGGATGAAGATCTTGCATTGCTCGTCGGTGAAACGGTCGAGCTCGGGGAAGGCGCGGTGGAGACGTCTCGTCGGGATGCGCACGGCCGAGTCTACCGCGCGGCGGCGCGGCGGTGCAACGCCGAGTCAATTGTTCGGCGGGCTGAAGACGATGTCGTCGGGGCGGGACTGCTTGACGGGCGCGGGGTCCGGGTCGTTGGAGTCGTCCACGGTGTCGGGGCCGGAGGAGGAGAGGCGGTAGCTGGCGGGTGCGACCGCGGCGCCCGGGAGGTGGTGGTAGTGGAAGGGCTCGCCGGTCCACGGGTCGAGCGGGAGCGCGTCGAGGTATCGAGGCACGAGGGCGTCGAGGGACTCGGGGTAGTCGCCGCGGTCGAGGTAGTGGCGTTCGAGGGCGATCATCGTGGTGGTGGCGCGGGTGTTGGCGTGGAGGTGGTCCATCGCCTGCAGGGTCTTGTTGAACGCGGGGCCGAGGAGATCGATCAGCAACAGGCCGCCGGTGTCGGGCGCGGGGAGGACCGGGCGGACGGCGGCTTCGATCCCGGCGTTGTCGATGTACGGCTGCACGATCGCGCGGTAGGTGTCGCGGTTCTTGGCGTAGGTGCCCAGGCGGCCGTCGAAGGGGGACACCGAGTAGAAGCCCCCTGCGATGGAGTTGAGCTCCGGCGAGAACCGCCCGAAGCGCGCACGCGCGGGATCGGCGAAGAACCACGCGATGGTGTCGAGGGTCGAGAGATACTCGCCCTCGAACCGGTGAGACGGGCGGACCCTCGGGGTCTGGCGGGCGATGGCGGCCTCGATGCCGTCGAGCCAGTCGGCGCTTGGGTGTTGAAGGATCGCAGCCTGGGCGCGGTTGTGCATGAGCGAGGTGATGGCGTCACCAACGAGCGCTTCGATCAGCGTGAACTGCTGGGCGCAGAAGCGGGCGACCGCCAGCCCCGACTCGAACGCCGCGAGGAACCCCTCGCGGTCGCCGGCCTCGAAGGCGGTGTGCATGCGGGCCGCGTCGATGCGCGCGAGCTGCCGGGCGTCGCCGAGGGTGGGAAGGAGGATGGCGACCGAGGGCTGGCCGGCGGGCAGGTTGAACTCGTGGACCGCGCGGCGGTGATTCGCGAGGGCGTCGAGCCGGGCGGCGACGCCCGTGTCGTGGAGTTGGGCGAGCACGGCTTCGGCCATCCGGAGACTCAGGCGCGCCTCGTCGAGCCGCTCGCCCTTGAGATCATCGGAGACACCCGCGTAGACCGCGCTGTAGTCCGGGTACGCTCGCCCGGTGTCGCCCCGGGCGCTGAACCCGTCAAGCACGTCGGTCTCGACGAGGTCGACCGCTGCCGCGGCCTCCTCCAACGCCACCCAGCCATTCTCCTCTGCATCGGAACCGGCGGGCTGGCTCGCCTCGACAAAGGCGAGGATGCCCTCGGCACCCGGCCGCTCGGCGGCGGCCGTCGCGGCCTGTTTGCGGAGAAAGATCTCGTAGCCCCCCAACGACGCGGGGAGCACGACGAAGACCAACACCGCCGCGGCGATGGCGAGGCGTTTGCCGATGCGCCGGCGGCGCGGGGTCCAGAACTCGAGGCTCTTGTGCCTGCCGGAGGGCATGAAGACCTTGCGGCCGGCGTCGTCGGTGGCGATCTCGTCGAGTGAGGCGTCGGCCTCGAGCCCCATGCCGCACTCGGGGCAGATGACGTGGTCGTGGTCGTCGACCATCGCGCCGAGGAGCGAGTATTGGCAGGAGGGGCACGTGCCGCGGGCGCGGATGACGAGGCGGAGGCGGCGGAGGAGGAACCAGTCCTTGACGGGCAACATAAGGACGATCGGCGCAGCGAAGAGCAGGATGGAGAGTGTGCCGATGGTCCAGAATGCGGCGTTGGAGCGGTCCAGCTTCGGGGCGAATCGATCGAGCAGGTAGGCGCCGAGCATCAGCAGGAGCCACGCGATCACCCACGAGAAGAGCAGGAAGACGACGATGAGGACGCGATGGAGGTGTCGCCGCCAGCCGCGTTTGCAGGCGGCGCGGACGAACTGCTCGCCCTGAGCGTCGGTGAAGCGGTCGAGCTCGGGGAAGGCGCGGTGGACGCGGCCGACAGGGATACGCATCGTGCCCGAGTGTACCGGGAGGGGTCGTCGCGGATGCGGGAGGCTGGGCCAGCGGCGTCAGTCGAGGCGTGCGCCCTTGGAGGCGTAGAAGGCCGCGAGGCCGGGGCGGCGGGGGGAGGCGTGGTACTCGGCCATACGGGCGGCCCAGGCCTGATCGATCTGCGCCTGGGGTGCGCCGCGGTCCTGCAGATAGGCTCGGTAGGTCTGGTCGTACTCCCCCACTGCTCGGCGAACGGCATCGTCGTCGTAGCGATCTTGCATGAGGACAGCCTCGAGGGGGAGGCGTGGGCGCGGGGATGGGTCCTGGGCCGGCGTACCGACGCAGAGCCCGAAGAGGGGGTAGACGCCCTCGGGGAGTTGGAGGAGGGCGTCGAGCCGGGGGAGGTCGGAGCGGATGCCGCCGATGTAGCAGATGCCGTAGCCGAGCGACTCGAAGGCGGTGGCGAGGTTCTGGGCGAACAGAGACGCATCGATGGTGGCGACGAGAAAGGCCTCGAGGCGGGTGTCGTAGGGCTCGGCGTGAGCCTCACCCATCAGGCGGTGGCGGCGGGAGTCGGCACAGATGATGAAGAATGCGGGGGCGGATTCGATGTAGGGCTGGTTGCCGGCGAGTGCTGCGATCTCGCGGCGCGTGTCGGGCTCGGAGATGCGGATGATGCTGTAGGCCTGCACGGCGGAGGAGGTGGACGCGGCCTGCCCTGCGCGCACAGCGAGGGTGACGTGCTCGTCGGGGATGGGGTCGGCGGCGAAGGCGCGGATGGAGCGGTGGGCGGTGAGGAGGGAGAGGGTGGGGTTCATGTGTGCGTTGCTCCGCACCACTCGGCCGCAAGCGTGGACCGGGGCGATGGACGCGGCGGAAACGAGCAGCCGCCGATGACCTGTTATCCGGCGAGGCGTGCTCGTTACTTCTTGGCGTACTCAAATACCCCACGCCCACTCTTGTCGCCCAGCCTTCCCGCCACGACCAGCTGCTTGAGCAGCGGGCAGGCGCGGTAGCGGTCGTTGTTGAGGCCGTCGGCGAGGACGTCCATGATGTGGACGCAGGTGTCGAGGCCGATGAAGTCGGCCAGGCGCAGGGGGCCCATGGGGTGCGCGCAGCCGAGCTTCATGATCTCGTCGATGTGCGCAGGCTCGGCGACGCCCTCCATCCATGCGTAGAACGCCTCGTTGATGAGGGGCATGAGGACGCGGTTGGAGACAAAGCCCGGGCGGTCGTTGGCGGGGACGGGGACCTTGCCCATCGCCTCGGCCTGGGCGATGGTGCGGGCGGTGGTCTCTTCGCTGGTCGAGAGGCCCTTGATGACCTCGACGAGCTTCATGACCGGGACCGGGTTGAAGAAGTGCATGCCGATGAAGCGGTCGGCAAGATCGGGCACGGCCGTCGCGAGATCGGTGATGCTGATCGAGCTGGTGTTGCTGGCGAGGATGCCGCCATCGGCCAGCAGCGGCGCGGCCTTGGCGAAGAGTTCCTTCTTGACGTGCGTGTCCTCGACGACGGCCTCGATGATAATGTCGGAGCCCTTGAGGGCGTGGAGGCTCTCGGAGTAGGTCAGGCGGCCCTTCGCAGCGTCGGCGTCGGCCTGGGTCATCTTGCCCTTCTCGACGGCGCGTGCGAGGAGCTTCTCGTGCAGGGCCTTGCACTTCTCGATCGCGCCGGGGAAGGCGTCGTAGACGGTGGTGGCAAAGCCGGCGACGGCCGCGACCTGGGCGATGCCGCCGCCCATCTGGCCGGCGCCGATGATGCTGACGGTGGAGATGTTGTGAGGGGTGGTCATGGGTGGCTCCTGTCTTGATGCGTTTGGGGCGGAAGGGTAGGAGCGGAGCGGGTGGGAGGCGACAGACGGTGCGCTACCGGCTGAGTGCGGCCGCGGCCAGCAGGACGCTGACGCCCAGCGCGGGGATGACGAGGAACGAGCCGAAGAAGAGCGCGTTCTGGAGCGTGGTGTCGGAGGGGAGGGTGAAGACGGCTGCGAGCATGGTGTAGGAGATCAAGGCAGCGATGACGGCGGCGGTGAGGAGCCACTTGCGACGCGTCCCTGTGCCGCGTGAAAGGAAGGCCGCGCCCGCGATGACTGCCAGGGGGATCAGGGCAAGCAGGATGAAGATGATGAGGAATGAGCTGCCAACAGAGTTCATCCCCGGACTGTACCGAAAAGCGGGTACTCGGGAAGGGACGAGCGAGCCAGAGCCCTACTCGGGCCGCACTCGGTAGGACGCCATCGCAGAACGAATCTGGTCGGCCTCTGTCGTTCCGGGCTCGAGGTGATATCGGGGTGCGATGATCTCGCGGACATCGTCTGCCATGACCCGGAAGGCCGATGTGAACGGAAACTCGCCGCGGGTGATTGCTAGGAGCGGGGCTTCGATCGCGGCGTACGCGGCGTCGCTCGGGCCGAGCACGGCGGCCCGGCCTCTGACCTTGAATCCCTTCTGTCGGAAGATGTCGATGAAGCTGACGCACGCGTGCGGGTTGTCGCGGATGTTCCGGGCGGAGCCGGGCGAGGCGATGTTGGCGATGATGACCGAGTCGTCGCCGAAGTGCGTAAAGACCTCCTTCGGCGAGACGCTGGGGCGATGGTCGGCGCCGCAGGTGGCGAGCCAGCAGAGCACATCGCCTTCGATCGCGAGCCTGACCTCGGGTGTGAGCACGGATGGTTTCCTTCGTTGCCGGCGTGTGGAGGGCTGCCCGCCTAGTGGGCCTGCCGTTCGAGCCACTCCCGCACCACCATCGCGTGGTTGCGCTCTTCGCTGCGGGCGGCGTAGAGGAGGGTGAGGGGCTTGCGGTTCGTCGCGGCGGCGGCGAGCTCACAGATCTCGGCGGTGGAGTCGGCATCGGCGTCGAGTTCGGCGAGATAGCGCTGGCGGAATTCCTCCCAGCGGTCCTCGCCGCCGGAGGGGTCGGCGTGGTACCACTTGCGGAGATCGTTGCTGGGGGCTGCGGACTTGCACCACGCGTCGAGCTTCGCGGCTTCCTTCTTGATGCCGCGGGGCCAGAGGCGGTCGATGAGGACGCGGGTGCCGTCGCCGGCAGCGGAGTCCTCGTAGATGCGTTTGAGGTGGATGGGCGGCATGGCGGGGTTCAGTCAGTGTTGAGCGCGACGGCCTCGCGGATGAGCGCCTTGAAGGCGACGGCCTTGACCTTGTCGCCCTCGCGGATGTCGATGGCGCGCCTGGCGTTGCCTGTAAGGCTGGCGTTGAAGAGCCCGGCGGGGTCGTCGAGCGCGGCACCCTTGGCGAAGGTGAGCTTGACCTTGTCCTTGTAGGTCTCGCCGGTGCAGATGATGCCGCCGTGAGACCACACGGGGACACCGGCCGGGTTGGACGGCTTTCGCCATTTGGTCTCTTCGATGACGCCCGGGTCGGCCTGTTTGATGAGCGTGCGGACGCGGGCGAGGATCTCGCCGCGCCAGTCGCCGAGTGCCGCGATCTGTGCGTCGATCAACTCCGCTCCGCTTGCGTCCGCAGGTGCCTTCGCGGCCTTCCGGCTCGCGGCCTTCTTGGCCGTCGCCTTTTTGGTGACGCTCTTGCTGGCTGTCGCCTTCTTCTTCGTGATGGCGTTCTCCTTGATCGTTGCAACAGGTCTGCCGCCCATCGCGATGGCGTAGCTCTCGTCGAGCCACTTCTTCCAGAGCCGTTTGGGCATCGGCTTGTCGGCGGAAAAGCGCGCGGTCACCCAGCCGGTCTTGCCGGCATCAAAGCGATCGGGCTCCTTCGCGGCCAGCTCTCTCGCCTCGGCCAGCGACTCGCCGAGTTTGAACATCGCCTTGTAGCGTCCGCCCTGCGGGCCTGTGAAGAGGAACGCTTTCTTGTTGGCCTTGAACGCGCTCTGTGTGCAGGCGGTGCCGCGGTCGACGCCGGAATAGCCGCTCGCGGCGACGCGGAGAGGCTCTGTAGGATCGATGGGCTTGGTCGGCATCGGCGTGTTCAATTGGGGGAATGGAGACTACTGGAAAGCTGCATCGGGCGTCGGTCCGCCGGAGCATACCCGAATTGCGTTTGGCACAGGAATCGTCTCTACCCTGCGGCTGGTCCGGGGCGACGACTGGCTGGGCATTGGGAGCGATCGCCTTGCGTCACGGGGGGCGATCGCGATATTCTGATGGAGAGAACGTGGTCCGTGTGGGGCCACGCTCGAACACACGGCGAGGAGAAGGAGAGTCGGATGAAGAACCTGCAAGCGTTCGCTGTCATTTGCGCAGGTCTGGCGGCGAGTGCGCACGCCCAGCTGAGCCTGACAATCAATGAGTACACGACGGGTACTCTGTCGTTCACGATTTCCGGGACAGTGGAGACTGATGTCATCGGTGATCAGAAGCAATGGATCGCGGTCAAGCCAAGGTGGAGCACGAACTACGGCGTCAACGTTCCCTGGGTCGCCGATTCGATCGGATTCACCAGTCTCCAGAACTCGGCATTCACGATCATCGAGAACTCGGTTCTGATTGACGGTTCCACTCCGACACAATCCAACGTCGCGGCCAGCGGCCAGACGTGGGGCGATTCGTTCTACTTCGCGCATTCCGGGAACATCACGGCCGGGACACCGGTCACCGGCACGCTCTCGGTTGCGCTGAACGGGGCGTTCGACGATTCGCTGCCCGAGTCGGACTTCGAGTTGCTCACCGGGTTCGACAACGCGGCCGGGGACTGGTCGCGGAATGAAGCGGATGCGGGAGACCCGTGCGATGCCGCCGATTTCAACGATGACGGCAGCATCAACACGCAGGACGTGCTCGCGTTCCTGAACGCTTGGACCGCCGCCGACTCGAGCGCCGATTGCAACGGTGATTCCAGCATCAACACGCAGGACGTGCTCTGCTTCCTGAACGTGTGGAACGCCTGCCGCTGAGCGGCCGCGGCTTGATCTCTCCGCCGCCCCCCGCCGAAAGACGGGGGCGCGGCATTGAACGACATCGCGCCGGCGCAACGGCCAGCCCGACCGCTCGCGGCACCTCCACGGGAGGCCGCCCCCCTACTTCTTCTGCCGACTCACCATCTCATTGACCCAGATCGGCGCGAAGGGTGATATGCATCCTTTCGGGCACGGGTAGTCGCGGTAGACGCCGAGCGACTCGCCGATCGCGAGCGCTCGCTTGCGGTGCTTCGGGTGGTTGATGCCGATCTCGACGAGGCAGATGTTCATCGTCCACTGAATCTCGGACGCGGCAGATCCCAACTCGGCCTCGATGCGGTCGAGCAACGCGGGGATGTCGAGCCCCTCAGGAGACTTGCCCACGCGCGTCGCGGTCGCCGCCCAGCCGGCTCGTGCGGCCATGGGGTCGTCAGCGGCCATCCACCGCTCGCGCAGTGTCTCGCGGTCGGGGTGGAGCTTGACGACGTAGGAGTAGAGCCAGTCGGCGACCTCCACAAACGTGACCGACCGCACAAATGCGTCGAGCTCGTCGGCGCTCAGGCTCTTGGAGTCCATCACGAGAATCGCCAGGAACCGGGCGTCGATGTTGCCAGTCTTCCAGAGCCGCATGGCGAGCTTGTGGTCGATCTTGATGGTCTTGGCGAGCTTGCGAACCTCGCCGCGTCGGACACCGAACTGCTCGCCCCGGGCGCCGTGCTTGGTGTTCTGCGCGCGCATCTTCTCGTTGCCGAGGGCTTCGAGTTGCGACATGGCGTCCTTGAGATTCACGAGGGAAAGTGTATCGGATCAGCGGCCCGGACCCAACAGAGCCCGAAGCGCGAGCGAGGAGCCTTTACGTTTCGCCGCAGAGACCGGGCCTGCCTGATGGCATGCGAGTGCTACCGGCCTTTGACTCTGACCGCACTCCGAGTAGGCTGGTCGGTGACAGAATCAAGCAAGACGGGCACGGGACGCGGTGCCAGACAAGCCGGGGAACTGCTGCACATGAACAATTATGTCTCTGTTACCACAGTGTGTTGTCTGACAGCGAACGCAGCAATCGCCGACCTGCGGCTGAACATTGACAGACTCACATCGAGCGACTTCGCGTTCACGGTGTCTGGCACCTTCGACAGCAGTGTCGGTGGTGACCAGAAGAACTGGCTGGCCGTCAAACCAAACTGGAGCACGAACTACGGTGTCAACGTGCCGTGGATCGATGATTCGGCTGGCTTCGGGGAGTTGGGGTCTTCACCGTTTACCATCCATACCAACTCGATCAGAATCAATGGAACGGCACCGAATCTCATCAACGTGGCGGCCACCGACGTGGAATGGGGTGACTCGTTCTACTTCCGCGCCCCCTTCGATATCCTGGCGGGCATGACCGTCTCGGGCACACTCAGCGTGAGCCTCCGCGGAGTGTTCGACGACGCCTTGTCGCCTTCAGACTTCGAACTGCTTTCCGGCTTCGACGACGTTGCGGGCGACTGGAACCGCAGGGAGGCCGTAGCCCCGGCCCCGGCGGCAGGGTCTGTTTTCGCAATAGCTGGTTTGTTCGCGGTCCGGCGACGGCGGCGTTGATCGACGCGCGGGCCCGTGGCACCACTCGGACTGCTGAGACACTACCTCGCCGCCGGCCTACCCCCCAAACGCCTTCTGATAATCCGCCACAAACTTCTCCAGTCCGCTGTCGGTCAGCGGGTGCTTCATCACCTGCTTGATGACGCTGAAGGGCACCGTCGCCACATCGGCACCGGCGAGGGCGCACTGGACGAAGTGGAGCGGGTGGCGGATGGACGCTGCAAGAATCTTGGTGGGCATGCCGAAGTTGTCGTAGATCTGCCGGATGTTGGCGATCAGCTCCATCCCGTCCTGGGCGATGTCGTCGAGGCGGCCGATGAAAGGGCTGACCAGGAACGCGCCGGCCTTGGCGACCATCAGCGCCTGCAGCGGCTGGAAGCAGAGCGTGAGGTTGGTCGGGGTGCCCTCGTCGGTGAAGCTCTTGCACGCCTTGAGGCCGTCCATCGTGCAGGGGAGCTTGATGACGATGTTGTCGGCGATCTTGGCCCGCTCGCGGCCTTCCTTCATCATGCCGTCGTAGTCGGTTGCGATGACCTCGGCCGAGACCGGGCCCTCGACCACCTTGCAGATCTCGGCGAGACGCTTGCCATAGTCGATGCCCTCCTTGGCGATCAGGGAGGGGTTGGTCGTGACGCCGTCGAGCACGCCCATGTCGGCGGCCTGCTTGATCTCGTCGAGGTTGGCGGTGTCGATGTAGAGGTCCATGGGGGCTCCTGGGTGGGTGTGTGAACTCGGCGCAGTGTAGAGGGCTCTAGGGCTGCGCGGGCTGGTCGAGCCGGTCGCTTTCGGCGGCCGCGGCCTCGGGTGGGGGGAAGTCGGCCACGCACCGGAAACCGAGGTGGCTCATCGCAGAGTCGGGCGTCGAGGCCATCTTCGCGCTGGGGCGGTAGCTCTCGCAGTAGCTGGCGTGGCAGAGAAACGAGCCGCCCTTCTGCACGCGCGAGTCGGTGGCGTAGGGGTTCCGCGGGTCGGCGGTGCGGTCGGGGCCGGAGGGGTCCGAACAGCAGGTGCCCGGCTCGAGGGCTTCGAGGCGCATGGTGTAGGCGTCGGGGTGGAACTGGTCGGTCGTCCACTCCCAGACATTCCCGGCCATGTCGTAGAGGCCGAGGCTTGTGGGCGGGAAGGATCGCACGGGGGCGGCACCGGCGAAGCCGTCGTCGTTGGTGTTGCGGTGCGGGAACTCGCCCTGCCAGATGTTGGCCATGTGGCGGCCGGCCGGGGTCAGGTCGGCGGACTCCCAGGTGAACTTCCCCCCGTCGTTGCCGAAGCGGGCGGCGCGTTCCCACTCGGCCTCGGTCGGCAGGCGCTTGCCGGCCCACTGGGCGTAGGCCACGGCGTCGTCCCAGGCGATGTGGACGACGGGGTAGTCGTTGAGGCCGTCGATGGAACTGTCGGGTCCGGTGGGGTGCTGCCAGTCGGCGCCGGGGGTCCAGGTCCACCACCGCGAGTAGTCGCGGAGGTTAACCGGGTGATCCGGCGGGGTGAAGACCAGCGAGCCGGCGACGAGGACATCGTCGGGCGGCTTGGGGGTGCCGGGGGGGACCTGCTTGCGGATCTCTTCCCAGTCGGGCTTGCGCTCGGCGAGGGTCTGGTAGCCGGTGGCCTCGACGAAGGCGCGGAACTGGGCGTTGGTGACCTCCGTGGTGTCGATCCAGTAGCCGCGGAGGCGGACCCGGTGGGCCGGGTGCTCGTCGTAGCGACCCTCGGGGCCGTCCCAGCCCATGGTGAACTCACCCGGCGGGACCCAGACCATGCCGGTGGTATCGGGCGGATCGGCTTGGGCGTGGCCGAGAGTGGCGGCGAGGGCCACGAGGAGGATGGCGAGGCGCTGCGGGGTCATGGGGCGAGCATACCCGGGCATGCGGTCCGAAAACGACAACCGCCGCCCCTGAGGGACGGCGGCGATCTGATGAAAGCGGGTGAGGCGACTTGAACGCCCGACCCTCACGTTGGCAACGTGATGCTCTACCACTGAGCTACACCCGCGATGTCGCCCTCTTTCGAGAGCCGTGTCCCGGTGGGGACAGTGCAAATTTAGCCCACTCTCCGGCCGTCGTCAACGTTTCGGGAGGATTGGGGTGGCGTATCTCCGCTCAGACGGGGGTGCACCGGCCGGAAGCCGCTGCTGCGGGGCGGATTACCGGCTGGCGCTGGCGGTCGGCTCGGTGCCCGCGGCTTGGTTCAGGCGGCGGAGGACCTCGCCCGCTGAGGCGTTGTTGGAGAGGAGGGGCTGGTCGAGCCCGGGGCCGTAGATGGCCAGATGCGGGATGCCGGTGATGCCGAGGTCCTCCATGAGGTCGTTGGCGGGATCGGTCTTGCTGGTGGTGTCTGCCTCAAAGACGACGACGTCCTGTGCCTGGGTGCGGGTGAGGACGGGGTCGCGGTCGAGCACGAGGCGCTTGTAGGCCTTGCAGTTGATGCACCAGTCGGCGGTGAAGTCGACCATGACGACCTTGCCGTCGGCGAGGGCTTTCTCGAACCGGGCGGGCGTGTATTCGTTCCAGGCGCCGGCGGTGTATTCGTCGGAGTGGTTGGTGGTGGCGCGGGCGAGGTATTCGGTCTTGGCGTGGGAGGTGAAGTCTGCCGCGACCCAGCCGAAGGCGAGGGTGCCCGCGATGGCGACGAGGCTGAAGAAGGCCCGCGGCAGGGGCTTCTTGGAGATCTGGAAAGTGCGGAAGACGAGCCACGCGCCGGACACGGCGACAAACAGAGCGACAGCCCACCAGCTCATGTTGCTGGCGAGCCAGGGGCGTTCGCGGATGAGGGTGTTCAGGCCGACGGCGATGAAGAACGCGGCGCCGGCGAACATCAGCAGACCCATGACCTGCTTGACCAGCTCGCTGGCCGGGCCTGTGCGGGGGATGCGGTCGAGGAGATTGGGGAATGCTGCGAGAACGAGATAGGGCAGCGCCATGCCGACGCCGAGGCCGCCGAAGACCGTCATGATCTGCAGGGCCGACATGGTCGCGGCACCGGCGAGCAGGCCTCCGGCGACGAATCCGAAGCAGGGCAGGCCGAGGATGGCGGTCATGACACCGAAGAGGAAGGAGCCGTGCGGCGAGTCGGCCTTGGGGTTGACGGCGTAGACGGCCTTGGGCAGGTTGATCGTGAAGAGGCCCATGATGCCGACGCCCAGGAAGGCGATGAGGAGGCCAAGGGCGAGCGTGACCCACCAGTTGCCGAAGAGCAGGCGGGAGGGGTCGAGGCTCTTGCTGATGAAGGCCATGGGGATGCCGATGGCGACCCAGAAGGCGACGACACCGAGGGCCATCCAGACGCCGAGCCCGATGGTCCGGGCGCGGCTCTCGCCGCCGTGCTTGACGAGGGTCATGACCTTGATGGGGATGACCGGGAGGACGCAAGGGGTGAGGTTCAGGACGAAGCCGCCGACGGCTGCGAGGAGGCCGATGGCGATGAGGCTGCGGGTGGCGGCGGACGCAAACTCGTTGTCGTCGGTGGTGCCTGCGGCGTCGGTGTCGCGCGGGGTTTGGGTCGATCCGGTCTCGCCGGCGGCGGTGAGTGTCGCGTATCCGGCGGCGGCGTCGAACTGGTCGAACGGGGGCGTGACGACGGCGGGAGTCTCGGGGGCGGCCGGGTCGATGGTGAGGGTGACGGTGAAGGTCTCGTTCTGCGGCCGGTCGCAGGTGGTGTCGTCGCAGGCCTGGTAGCCGACGGCAACGGTCACGTCGAGTGTGCCGCGGGCGTCGGCGGGGATCTGGAGGGGGACGAATGCTGTCGCGGCACCCTCGTAGACGGCGTAGGGCTCGGGGGTGCCGGTGCCGCCGAGGTCGGCGGTGATGACGTGCTCTTCGGGCCACTGGATCCGGCCCTGGAGCATTCCCTCGGGCCCGGAGACTTTGACGACCGTGGGGATGGCGTCGAAGTCCCAACTGGCCGGCGGGTTGGGGTCGCTGGTGTGGCTGTGCCAGCCGGGTTGGTGGTCGAGGGTGACGGCCAGGACGAGGCGGCTGCCGGGCTTGAGGGTGTCGCTGGAAGGCTCGACCGAAACGGTGACCGGGTCGGCCGGGGCTCCGGCAAGGGCGAACAGGTCGAGCCCTTTGCCGGACTTGTCGGGCTGGGCGTGGGCGAGGTCAGGGCCGAGAACCGCCAGGAGCATCGCCACGAGGGCCAGGAGGGGGCGGGAGATCGGACGGCTGGACGGTGCGGAGGGCGTTCTGGGCATGATGGATGATTGGACGGCTCAGCGGTGCTTGGTATTCCGGAGCCGAATCTGACGGAGGATCGCGCTGTTTCAAGGGCGGAGGGGGTGGATTCCGATAGGAGGAGCAGGTTCTACGCGGTGTGCGCGGGGGTTGTGCCGGGCGGAGACCGGGCGAGAAGGCGGCGATTGGTACCGATGGAAGTCCTTGACCAAAGTGAAATCGACGCCCTGCTGTCGGCCGACTCGCTGCCCGAGCCGGAGGTCGATGACTCGTCGGTGATGATCTACAGCCGGCACCGGCACGACGAGCCGATCGAGGTGCGGCCGTACGACTTCAAGCGGCCGGAGCGCGTCAGCAAGGACCAGATGCGGGCTCTGCAGACCGTCCACGAGGCGTTTGCGCGGAACTTCGGGGCGTCGCTCTCCGGGTTTCTGCGAACGATCGTCGAGGTCCGCGTGGTGACGTGCGAGCAGATGACCTACTCGGAGTTCACCTCCGGCCTTCCCAATCCGACGAGCTTTAATCTGATCGAATCAACCGCTCTCGAGGGGCAGATGTGCCTCGAGATCAGCCCGCTGATCATCTACCCGATCATCGATCGGCTGCTGGGGGGGACGAGTCAGGACCTGTTCATCCCGCAGCGGCCGATGACGCAGATCGAGAATCGGCTGATCAGCAACGTCACGACCCGGGGCCTGGCGGCGCTGGCCGAGGCGTGGGCGGGCGTCAAGGAGATGGCGTTCGAGATCGTGGCGACCGAAAGCAACCCGCAGCTGGTCCAGATCGTGCCGCCCAATGAGGTCGTCGTAGTGCTGGGCTTTGAGCTGCAGGCCAGCAGTCGCGCGGGCACGATGAACCTGTGCATCCCGTACAACGTGATCGAGCCGGTTGTTGAGGAGTTGAGCGCGCAGAGCTGGTTTATCGCCTCGTCGAGCCAGAAATCACGGGACGCGGGCAAGCGTCTCCGCAAGGGCCTGACGGGGGCGACTATGGGCCTTACGGGGCTGCTCGCCGAGACCACGATCACGATGCGGGACCTGGCGACGCTGGCGGTCGGCGACATCATTTCGACCGAGGTGGATGCGTCCGAGCCGGTGTGGATGTGCGTCGAGGGCGAGCGGAAGTTCCGAGCGGAGGTCGGCCAGCGTCGGGGCAATGTGGCGCTGCGGCTGATCGGGGGGGGCTCGGGACGTGTCGGCGGGTCTCCCGGGGACGGTGTACCGGCCGGTGTGGCGGGCGAGAAGGCCGAAGAGCCGACGTCCGGGGATTGACCCTGCCATCTGATGATCCGTACAGTCTTGGGCAGGGCCGCGCCCGTTTCGGCGCGGTCGGTGTGAAGGAGCGGAGTTCATGATGGCCATTGAGACCCATCGTGTTGATTGAGTGGACGAGCGAGATGTGTGCTCGTGCGCTGGCTCTCCGTGGCGATGCCGCGGAGAGGACCGGGGAGTCCCGCATGTAAGAGCGGGAGTTCCAGACCGGTCCGGGCGGGTGATGTTCACCCGCGTGCTGGCGGCCACGGCGTCTTCGAGACGCGAGTGGCTGTTTCATTTTTGGTGTGCGGCAGGCAGTGCCGCGGGAGCGAGTGTCGGGAGGTCCCGGCAAGACAATTCGGCAACTTGATGCCCGGGCGGCCGGGTGGACACAAACGGAAACGGAGTACACGCGGTGAACACTGCTGAGATGATGCGGATTCTGGACTCGATCGCCCGGGATCGGAACATCGACAAGAGCCTTCTGGTAACCGACCTCGAGCAGGCGATGGTGTCGGCGGCGCGTCGGTACTTCAACACACTGGACACCGAAGAGTTCACCTGCACCCTCGATCCGCTCAACGGCGAGATGCAGTTGTTCCGCCACGGCGAGCCTTTGGAGATGCCTCCGGAGGCGTTCGGGCGGATCGCGGCCCAGACCTTCAAGCAGGTGATGATCCAGCGGTTCCGCGAGGACGAGCGGAACAGCATCTTTGACGAGTTCTCGAAGCGCGTCGGCGAGATTGTGACCGGCACAGCGCAGAGGTACGAGGGCGGGTCGCTCGTGGTGACGATCGATCGTGCCGAGGCGTTCATGCCCCGGAGCGAGCAGATCCCCGGCGAGCAGTTTGCTGCGGGCGACCGCGTGCGGTGTTTGCTGCTGGACGTCCGCGATGTGGGCAGCCAGGTGAAGATCGTGCTGAGCCGGAGCCACCCCGACTTCATCAAGCGGTTGTTCGAGGTCGAGGTTCCCGAGGTCGCCGAGCGGATCATCGAGGTCAAGGCGATGGCCCGCGAGGCGGGGTATCGCACGAAGCTGGCCGTGAGTTCGATCGACTCGAAGGTGGACGCGGTCGGCGCGTGCGTCGGCGTGCGGGGCAGCCGCATCAAGAACATCGTGGACGAGCTCAACGGAGAGAAGATCGACATCGTTCGCTGGAACGAGTCGAGCCAGATCCTGATCGGCAACGCGCTCAAGCCGGCGGAAGTCGCTGAGATCAGTCTGTGCTTTGAGCTTGGGCGGGCGACCGTGGTGGTCCGCGACGACCAGCTCAGCCTGGCGATCGGCAAGCGCGGGCAGAACGTGCGTCTGGCGGCCCGCCTGACCGGCTGGGACGTTGACATCCTGACCCCCGAGGAGTTCAACAAGGGCCTGGAGATCATGTCGGAGACGCTGCTAAGCGTCGAGGGCATGACCGAAGTGCACGTGGACCGGCTCGCGGCGTTGGGCATGGTGAGCGTGTTCGACGTCGAGGAGGTCGGCGTCGAGGTGCTGGTGACGGAGCTCGAGATCGAGACTCCGGTTGCCGAGCATCTCGTGGAGATCTGTTCGGCCCGCGCCAAGGTGGCGGCCGAGCAGCAGCAGAAGGACAAGGAAGCCGCGGAGCTCCGCCGCCGGGCCGAAGAGGAGGCCGCTCGTCGGTTGCTCTCCGGCGAGGTGGCAGAGGGTCCGGACGGCGATGTGGACCCCGAGGTCGCGGTCGCGGCGATCCTTGGCGCTGGTGCCGCGACGGCGGCCGAGGCCAAGTCGGAGGACGAGAGCACAGAGGGCGAGGCGGACGCGGCTGACGCCGACGCTCGTGCCGCGGACATCCTCGGCAACAGCGGCGGTAAGGACTGATTGAGGATCGATGACTCGGGCGGCGTGACGGACACGGTGGCCGGTGAGCAGCAGCACATGTCGGTGCACCCCAGAAGAGGGTGGTCGCCGGCAGACACAGAGAGTCGGAGCACAGCTTGGCGAAGAGAGTCTTTGAAATCGCGAAAGAGTTGAAGGTTGCCTCGAAGGCGGTGGTCGAGAAGTGCCACGCCGAGGGGATCCCTGACACGCTCATCAAGAACCACATGTCCACGGTGTCTGCCGGACTTGAGCAGACGATCCGGGAGTGGTTCAGCGAGAGTGAGTCGGCCCACACGGCGGTCGAGAACACCGAGAAGGTGAATCTCGAGGACGTCCGGGTCGCTCCCAAGAAACGCCGGGCCGGACAGGCATCCGAACGCACCGACGACTCCTCGGATGACGGTGGCGGCGTCGCGACGGCGGCTCCTGAAGCCGACGCTCCGGCTGCTCCCCCAACTCCTCCGCCGGCACCCACGCGGAGCCCGTTTGCGATTCCGCCGAAGGTCGTGGCGGCCAAGAAGTCGGATGCGGAGGCCGAATCGGACACAGAGAACCGACCCAAGCCGACCAAGGTCGCGGCCAAGCCGCCCGCGGTGGCGGCGAAAGCTCCCGATGCGCCCGCGGAATCAACGGAAGCTCCTTCTGGAGACGACACCGGCGGAACGGATGCGGACGCCGGTCCGGTCGCGCCCGCACCGCAGAATGTGCCGTCCCGACCGACCGACGTCAAGCCGGCCGGTCCGCAGCTGGATGTTCGCAAGCCCGTCAAGTTGAGCGGGCCGAAGGTGGTCCGGGTCGAGGCGCCGGACATCGTTGCGGCACCGCGAAGCTCGCGTCCGAGCGACGGCGGTGACTTCCGCGGCACAGGCGGCGGCGGCGCAGGCCCGAACGTGGGCGGCCCGTCGAGACGGGGCGGTCCGGCCAGACGCCGGGGTGGTCCGGGCGGCGGTGGTGCCGGCCAGTCCAGTCCGACACGCCGACGCGGCGGGCCCGGTGACGATGCCGCACCCGGCTCGTTCACCGAGCAGGACCTCGCCGAGCGCGAGGCACGGCTGCAGCGCTCCGGCGGCTATCTCAAGATGCGTCGGCAGCAGGCCAAGCGCGTGGCGCAGGCCGAGCGCTCGGCGATGCCCTCGGTCAGCGGCGGCAGCGTCAAGGTGACCGAGCCGTTCACGATCAAGGACCTTTCGGCGGCGACGGGTATCAAGGCGGCTGACATCGTCAAGAAGCTCTTCATGCAGGGCATCATGGCGACGATCAACTCCGGCATTGATCCCGAGCAGGCCCAAGAAGTCATGATGGACTGGAACATCGAGCTCGAGGTCGTCGAGGCCAAGTCGGCTGAGCAGAAGGTCAGCGAGGCGTTCGAGCAGCGGGTCGCGGTAGACGAACGGCCGCGTGGGCCGGTGGTCACCATCATGGGCCACGTCGATCACGGCAAGACCTCGCTGCTTGACAAGATCCGCAACGCGCGGGTGGCCGAGGGCGAGGCGGGCGGGATCACGCAGGCAACCAGCGCGTTCCGCGTTCCGGTGACGATGGGCGACGACACCAAGCAGGTCGTGTTCGTCGATACGCCGGGGCACCAGGCATTCACGGAGATGCGCTCGCGCGGTGCGAACGTGACGGACATCGTGGTGCTGGTGGTCGCGGCCGACGACGGCGTGATGCCGCAGACGATCGAGTCGATCAACCACTCTAAGGCCGCGGGCGTGCCGATCGTGGTCGCGCTCAACAAGTGTGACAAGCCTGAGGCGACGGACACCAACGTTCAGCGCATCTACGGCCAGTTGGCCGAGCACGAGTTGAACCCGACCGAATGGGGCGGTGACGTCGAGGTGATCAAGACCAGTGCCACGACGGGCACGGGCATCCAGGAGCTCCTCGATATTCTGGACTACCAGGCGCAGCTGCTTGAGCTCAAGGCCGACTTCGGTGGGCCGGCGGGCGGCACAGTGGTCGAGGCCCGGCTCGTGGAAGGCCGCGGACCGGTGGCCAACGTGCTGGTGCAGCAGGGCAAGCTCAAGGTCGGCGACTTCATGGTCGCGGGCCGGTCGTTCGGGCGAGTGCGAGACATCGTGGACGACAAGGGCAAGCGTCACAAGGAGGTCGACCCCCCGATCCCGGTGCAGGTGTCGGGTCTTGACCTGATCCCGGACGCGGGCGATCCCTTCTTCGTCGTCGATTCGCTCAAGAAGGCCCAGCAAGCCGCCGAGCAGCGGCGCGAGCGGGACCGCGAACAGCAGCTCGCACAGCCCAAGGTGACGCTCAGCTCGCTGTTTACGCAGATGGAAGAGCACGCGGTCAAGGAGATCCTCATCGTGCTCAAGGCAGACGTTCAGGGCTCGGTCGACGTGCTCCGCGCGGAGATCGAGGGCACCTCGACGCCGGAGGTGAAAGTCCGCGTGCTGCACTCGGCCGTGGGCGGTATCACCGAGAGCGATGTGGTGCTGGCCGAGGCTTCGAACGCGATCATCGTCGGGTTCAATGTCATCCCGGCGGCGAGGGCGCGGTCGGTGGCCGATCAGAAGCGTGTGGAGATCCGCACATACGACGTGATCTACCACATCACCGAGGACATCAAGAAGGCCGTCGAGGGCATGCTCGAGCCGGAGCTCCGCCAGGAGGTGCTCGGTCACGCTCAGGTGCGTCAGGTGTTCCGCGTGACCAGGGTCGGCTCGATCGCGGGCTGCTATGTGACGGACGGACTGATCGAGCGCGACGCGCTCATCCGTGTGACCCGCGGCGACATCGTCATCGAAAACGACCGCAAGCTCTCGCAGCTCAAGCGGTTCAAGGACGACGCCAAGGAGGTCCGCTCCGGCATGGAGTGCGGCATGAAGATTGATGGCTACGACGACATCAAGGAAGGCGACATCCTGGAGTGCTACAAGAACATCGAGGTGAAGCGCACGCTGTGAGCGTGAGCGTCTGACCGCCCCACCCCTCGTGCGAGGGAGTCGGAGTTAAACGCTCATTCTCGCAGGGAAGAACCATGGTTGTCGGCATCCTCCAGTTCGAGTTGTTGGTCCCGGGCGCGACGTCTCTCAAGGACAAGCGTCGCGTGGTCAAGTCGGTCAAGGACCGACTGCACCGCGAGCACCTCGTCTCGGTGGCCGAGGTCGGGCCGCAGGAAGTGCTCAACGCCGCGATCATCGGGGTCACGCTGGTTTCGACCGATGGGGCCCGGGTTGGGCGCACGTTCGATTCGATCCTTGCCAAGATGCGGTGTGTGCGCGAGGCCGAACTCGGCGGCACGAGCCGTGTGGTGTCTGAGTGCACGCTGTTGGAGCAGAGCGAGCAGTTGGACGAGACCGAACGCGACGGCTTGAGTCGGGAGTTGCTCGGCCTGATGGAAGAGGAGGGGGCGTGAGCAGGCGGACCGAACGCATTGCCTCGACGATGCAGCGCCAGTTGCAGGCGTTGATCGCCAAGGGGCTGCAGGACCCCCGCATCAAGGGGATGATCACGGTCACTTCGGTGAGCGTGACCGAAGACCTCGACACCGCGGTGGCGAAGGTCTCGATCTATCCGGTCGAGCGACAGTCGGCGACGTTCCACGGCCTACGGGCGGCGGAGGGGTATCTGCGGCGCGAACTCGGCAAGACCGTGGCACTGAAGAAGCTGCCGCAACTGCGGTTCGAGATCGATGAATCGATCAAGCGGGAGGCCGGCGTGCTGGCTGCCCTCGACCGCGTGCGGGAAGAGCGAGAGGCGAAAGAAGCGAAGGACCCGGAGAGCGGCGATGCCGGGGCCGTGCCGGATGTAGACAACGCGACCGATGCCGACCTGGAGAGGCCTGTATGAGCGCTGCCGGGGGAGATGTGGACAAGCTGACCGAGGTCCTCAAGCGGCTGCTCAAGGAGCAGACGCCGGCGGACCGAGTGCCGTCGAAGGGCTTCGAGGGATACGAACCGGCCTGCACGATGCTGGTGTACTCGTTCCTGCTCTGGGAGTCGACGCCGCGTCAGGCCGCGGCGGGGCTGCAGCGCCTCGGCGAGTCGATCATCGATCTCAACGATCTGCGTGTAGCGATGCCGTCCGAGGTCGCAGATCTGACCGGGATGCGGGACGGTCTCGCGAGCGAGCGCACGGCGAGGCTTCGCGCAGTGCTCAACGACGTATTCCGGCGCGAACACCTGGTGACACTCGCGAGCCTCGAGTCGGTCTCGAAACGGGAAGTGCGTGACTATCTCGACGCGCTGGAGGGGATGCCCTCGTTTGTCGCGGCACGGGTCACATTGCTGGGGTTCGGCGGCCACGCGATCCCGATCGACTCGCGGCTGCAGAAGATGCTGACCAGCGAGGGGGTATTCGAGAGCGGGACCTCGCCCGACGACGCGGAGCGTTGGCTCGAACGGCAGATCCGTGCGACCGATGCGGAGGACATCGCACTGCTTCTGGAGGGCTGGCGCGACCCCGATCGATCTCGCACCGGCGCTAAGGACTCATCGCCCGCCCGGACGCGATCCAAGAAAGGCGTGTGATAATGGGCGCGGACACGATTCGATCCCTGGCGTGCGTCGTCGGTGTCGTCGTGGCGGTGCTCCTGCTCTCGCCTTCGAGCGGATACGCGCAGACCCGCGCAACGTTCACGCAAGCGCCAGCCGACGATTGGCGGACGGGGTCGGAGGCGTACGGCCTGCTCCGATCGCTCGCGGCGTCGGACAGTGCGGCGGGGGATGCGCTGCCGGTTCCGGAGGTACAGGGAGCGGACGCCGGACGGGTGGTCGAAGCCATCGGACCGGATGATGCCGGTTGGGACGCGGCGCAGCTCTCGCTGGATGCGACGCTCGAACAGCTCAGCACTCCGAAGCCTGAATGGGTGGTGAATGTTCCGCCGCCGGCCGAGCCCGGACCGCGGCTGCGCGCACAGCGGCTGTATGTCTCGGGCATGGCCAAGCGGACGGCGGGCGACAACGCGGGCTCCGCGGCGGACTTTGCCGCGGCGGCGCAGCTCGATCCGGCGGCGCCGGCGCCGTGGCTCCGACTGGCGGAGGCGCAGGCGCGAACGGGACAGGGGCCGGCGTCGATCCTGAGTCGTCGGCGTGCGGCCGACCTCGGCGATAATGACCCGGTCTCGCTTTTCATTCTGGGCTCGCAGACCGCTCGGCTTGGACAGCATGATCTCGCGGCCCACTACTTCTCGCGATGCGTTCTCCAACGAACCGCTTCGATCGATGCCATGCTGGAGCCGGTCGCGAGGGTCCGGTTGGCCGAGTCCCTCAGCGAACTCGGGTATCTGCGGGCTGCCGTCGAGGCGTTGCAGAGCGGGCTGCCCGCCGTGACGTCGTCGTTCGGGCGTTCGGCCTTTGGCGGCGATGCCGCGGAGCTTGCGTCGCGGGCGGCGGAGTTGTGGCTCGCGGCCGGCGATATGGCGAGTCGGATCGGAGACGACCGGGTCGCTGATGAGGCCTACGCGCGCGCGGCGGACTTTGATCAGGGTGACAGCCGTTCGATGTTCGGCCGCCGTGCTGCTGCGCTGCTCCGAGAAGGCAAGGCGGCGGCGGTTGGTTTGCTGGTGATCGACGATGCCTCCAGACGCGGCGGGTATGTCAGCGAATCGCAGCGGCGGATTCTTCGGTCGATCAGGGAACAGACCGAAGCCGCGGACGCGACGGCGCGCGCGCTGCAGGACCTCGTCGATGCCCTGCCGGACGAGACACCCGCATCGATTGTTTCGGGCGCGCTGCTGGCCCGAGCGTCGCTGGTGCCCGACGCGGAGGTAAAGGCGGTCCTGACCGAGCGAGGCACGTCGGGGCTCGACGCCGCGTCCGTGCTCGATGCGATGTTTGCTGCGCAGCCTGAGCAGGCCGACCGGGTCGCTCTGGCGCTCGAGCTCATCGCGGCAGAACCGAGTCTGGCGCGGCCGGCTGCCAACGCACTCGAGCGGTGGCACCCGCAGCCGGGCCGCGTGGTGGCGTCGTTGCCGGACAGTGAAGCGGGGAGGTTGCTGCGGGCGGCGATGCTGGTCGGCTTCGGTCACGCGGCGGAGGCGGGTGCGCTGGGGCTCGAGCCCGACGCGGATCACCCGGCACTTGCCGAGGTGCTCGGGCGGGCGGCGGCGACGGCCGGGGACTGGGACCGTGTGGACCATGTGGTGGCGGCGCTGGCCTCGCATCCGTTGGAGCGGGCCCGCGTGCTGTACGCGGCACAGCGGTTTGACGAAGCGGTCGCGGCTCTTGCGCCACTGCTGGATGAAACGAAGTCGGTCCCCACGTTGTTGCTTGGTGCGGAGTTGGCGCTGGTCGAGGGGACCCCGGCGAAGGCCGAGGAACTGTTTGCTCGCGCGGTCGGTGTCGACCCGTTTGACGAGCGTGGCTACGACGGGCTCGTCACGATGTACCAGGGGTTCGGCGATGCGCGGCGCTCGGCAGAGGCGGTCCGGTTGCTGCGTGATCGTCTGCCCGAGGCGTGGGCGTTGAAATGGCTCGACGCTCAGGACGATGTCCGGCGCGGACTGCTCGACGAGGCGGAAGGAAAGCTGCGGGCATTGATCGCGCAGTCACCGGATCGTCCGGAATCGATCGACCTGCTTTCCCAGATCTGGACGCAGCGTGCGCAGAGCGGCGGTGCGGAGTCGCTCGCCGATGCGTTGGCCTGGACCGAGGCGCAGACCTCCACGTTTCCGGCGTCGGCACCGCTGTGGGCCCTGCGAGGGCGTGTGCTCTCGCTGGCGGGCTCAACCGAGGAGGCCGAGCGTCTCTTGCGGGACTCGTTGGAGGCCCGGCCGGCGGTGTCGCTGAGCCGCGCGCTCGAGCGCGTGCTGCGGGAGGCCGGACGCTCGGACGAGGCCGAACGCGAGGCCGAATCGAGATTTGCCTCCGCCGGTCCGGGGATCGAGGCGAGTCTTGATCGTGCTGAGGCGCTCGCGCGGAGCCGGGCTTGGACGGAGATCGCGCCGGTGTTGCGGGACAGCATGCCGCTCGGTGCGACGCTGCTGCCGCGGCAGAAGAGCCGGGTCCTTGCGCTGATCTCGGCGATCAGTTCGCAGAGTGACGTGCGGCTCAACGCGGCCTCGCGAGACGACCTGCTCGCGATCCTCGACTTGGCGAAGGACCGCAACGTCGGGCTCTCGTGGCAGTTGCACTCGGTGCGATGGACGCTGTTGCTGTCGGATCCTGACGCGAGCGATGTGGCACTGGTCGATGCGGCGCGCGCGTTCATGGACGCGATTGACACGATCGAGGCGGCACGGAGCATCACCGCGGGGGCGGCGATGCCGGACCCGGTGTCGATGCAGACGGTGGACGAGGGGCGGGGTTGCGTGGCTTACCTGCTCGCCAACGCGCTGCAGGGCGAGGGGCGGGAGTCGGCGTCGCTGGGCGTGTTCCGCCTCGCGCTGGAATACCACCCCGATCACGCGTGGGCCGCGAACGATCTCGGGTACTTCCTCGTCGAGCGTCACGAGAAGCTGGACGAGGCCGAGATGCTGCTTGAGCGGGCGTATCGGCTGAAGCCCGCGCAGGCGAGCATCGCCGACTCGCTCGCGTGGCTCCGCTACAAGACCGGGCATTTCGACGATGCGACACAACCCGACGGGTCGACCAAGCCGGGCGCGGTGACTCTGCTGCGCGCGGCGGTGGTTCTGCCGGGCGGCGAGAGCAATCCGACAATCCACGATCATTTTGGTGATGCACTCTGGCGGTCGGGAGACCGGGAGCGGGCATTGTCCTCGTGGATCCGGGCGCAGCAACTGCTGTTCGACCGACTGGTGGGCCTCCGCGACGGGGGTCGGTCGCCGGTGCGGGACCGGCTGAGCGCACAGGCGGGACTCGTGGCGGCCAAGATCGACGCGGTGCGGGCGGGGCATCAACCCGACCTGCCCCCGCTCTACGAGGGCCCGTGACGGGGCTCGACACGCCACGGCCGAAGCGTGAGCGGTTCTATGCTTGATGCCCGCAGATGGCGGGACGCGAGACGATACCCGCGGAGGCGGGACCGGAAGGAGACGATTCAGTGGCAGGGCACAGTAAATGGGCGAACATCAGGCACCGCAAGGACCGACAGGACAAGAAGAAGGGCAAGATCTGGTCGAAGTGCTCGCGGGCGATCATCGCGGCAGCGAGGGCCGGCGGCGGTGACCCGGCGACCAACCTGGCGCTGCGGTACGCCATCGATGAGGCGAAGTACGCCAACATGCCCAAGGACACGATCACCCGCGCGATCGACAAGGGCGCGGGCAGCGCCGGCGGCGACGCATTCGAGTCAGTGAGCTACGAGGGGTACGGGCCCAACGGCGTCGCGGTGATCGCTGACGCGTTGACCGACAACCGAAACCGGACGGCTCCCGAGGTCCGGAGCACATTCACCAAACACGGCGGGAATCTCGGCGCGACCGGGTGTGTGGGCTACATGTTCGAGACCAAGGGGCAGATCCGGGTGTCGGGCGCGGCGGACGAGGAGCAGGTCATGGAGATCGCGCTCGAGGCCGGGGCCAACGACGTCCAGCCGCCCGAGCCGATCGACGATGACGATCCCGGCTTCTGGACTGTGGAAACGAGCCCTGCGGACTTTGCGACCGTCAAAGACGCGATCGAGCAGGCCGGGCTGGAGATCGTCGACGCGGAGATCACCAAGATCCCCGACAACACGATCACGCTCGACGCCAACGACGCCCGCAAGCTGATGAATCTGATCGACGCGCTCGAGGACAGCGACGACGTGCAGAAGGTCTACACCAACGCGGATATCCCGGACGAGATCCTCGCGACGCTCGACTGATTCGGGCGGGACTGGCTCGGCCTCCGCGGCCGGTCAGCGAGAGGCCACAGCGGTGGCCCCATCGCTCTCGGACTCGATCGGGGCATCGGGCTCGACCCCCAGATAGGTGAGCGACCGTTCGAGCACGCGCCGCGCGACCGGGCCTGCGACCCACGAGCCGTAGTGGTGCTTGGCTGCGATCGATTCGGGGCCGGGGTCGTCGATAACGACGACGACGATGAGCCGGGGCCGCTCGAGGGGGGCGCCGGCGACGAAACTGGAGTTGTACTGCCGCTCGAAATACCCCTTGATGCCGCGGGGACGCTTCTTGCCCTCTGGCGGCGCGCCGAGCGCGATGTTGGCGGTCCCGGACTTGCCCCACATCTGGTAGTGCCAGTCGGTCTCGGGTTCGGCGGCCTTGGCCATCTTCTCTTCGACCTTGGCCGCGACATCGCGCAGAGCCAACCGGGTGCGCGAAGCAAGGTCTCGTGGGAGTGCCCGGACCATGGCGTCGGCGTTGGCCAGGTGTGGATCGGTCGCGAGGAGCTTGATCGACGGGATGGTGCCGGCGAGTTCGCCGGTGCGGGCGAGCGCGCAGTAGGCACGGGCCAGTTGCAGCGGCGTCACCGCGATCTCGTAGCCGCTGGCGACGGACTCCTGCGTCCAGTGGGTCCAGTTCTCCAGCGAGGTGACGCGTCCGGCCGACTCACCGGGCAACGGGACGCCGGTGCGTTCGCCGAAACCGAACCGCAGCAGGCCGGAACGCAACTGCTCGGCCGGGATCCGCGAGCTGCCCTTGACCATTCCGATGTTGGACGAGTTGACGAGCACCTCGGTCCACGTCATTTCCGCCCGGCGGGTGACGTCTTCGAACCGGCGGCCGAACTCGTTCCGCCAGCGTCCGCCCTCAGTGTCGAACAGCTCGTCGGGCGTGGTGACGCCGGTCTCGAGCGCGAGCGACCACACAAAGGGCTTGAACGTGGAGCCGGGCTCGTAGATGTCCTCGACGCATCGGTTGCGGCCGAGGGCGGGGTGAATCTCGCGGGCCGGGTCGGCCGGCAGGGCCCGGTAGCGGGTCGTGTCTGTGGGGTCGAACGGGGGTGGTGCCGGCGCGCCGGGCTCGGGCTTGGCGTCAACCCACGGGAACTCGGGAAGCTCGCCGACGTCGCGGTAGAGGTCGACCATCGCGAGGATCTCGCCGGTCTTCGGATCGAGCATGACGAGGCGTCCTCCCGCGGAGTCGGCGTCTTCCATGCCGCGCCACAGCTCTTCGTGGGCGATGCGCTGCAGTTCGAGATCGATCGCGAGACGCTGAGGCTCGCCGTGCTGGGCGGCCGTCCACTGCCCCTGTTCGATCCAGAGCGGTCGCCCCTTGGCGTCGCGGACGTAGCGTGCGGTGCCGTCGGAGGCCTGCAGCGTCGGATCGAGCGTGAGTTCGGCACCCATCAGCCCGTGGTTCTCGAAGCCGACCTTGCCGAGGAGCGATGCGACGAGATCGCCGCTGGGATACTCGCGGACCGGGGTGCGTTCGAGGTGGATGCCGGGGAGCTCGATCGCACGGACTCGCGCCGCCTGATCGTCGGTAAGAACGGCACCGACCGGGAGATAGCGGATGAGCTTGGGTGGGCTCGGCGGTTCGGCTTCATCGGTCTCGGGCTGGACACCGGATACTGCGACCTCGCGCGGACTGGCGTCAGGGGAGGGCGTTCGTGAGTCTTCGCGGCCGAAGAGCATGCCGCGGAGCTGATCGAGAGGGGCTTCCTGCTCAACCGTTGCCTCTGCGAGCACTCCACGTCGTTTCTGATTGGCTGCGAGAGTGCGGAGCAGACGCATGCCGAAGTCGCCGGCATCGGTGTCGGTGGCCGCGGCAAGCCGCACGATGAGCTCGTCCACGCGTTCGCGGTCGATCCTCTCAGGATCGACAAAGGCGCGGAAGCCGAGGCGGCTGGTGGAGAGCAGGCGGCCTCGTCGGTCGAGAATCTCGCCCCGGTAGCCCTCCACCGGTCGGCTGGCGACACGGTCTCCCGCATGGACCGCGAGGCGGGCCGACGGGGCGGTCTGGAGTTGGGCGACGCGGACGAGCACCCCGACGAAGCTGAGACAGATCAGGACGGTCGTCCAGCGGACCAGGAGATCGACACGAGCCGGGTCCGAGGGTCCGGGCATATCAGTGCTCTCCGATGGCCAATGACGGGGCGGACGTGAGAAGCCGGGCGTCCTCCTCGATGGGCGGACGCAGGTGCGGCTGTGACGCCAATGGCACGAGCGCCTCGTCCATCCATTCGGTCATGGACTCGACCTGATCGGGCGTGACCAGCCTGGCGATGGCTGTGCGGGCCCGGCTGACGCGTTCGTCGATCGCCCGGACGCGGAGCCGGGCTTCGGCGAGCTCGTTGGCCGCCTGCAGCCGGGCCTGGCGCAGGGCGAGCAGGCTGCAGGCGCAGATGCCGAGCGCAACGATGACGATGGCGACCTTGGCGAACACGGCGTCCCCCTCCGATCAGGACTTGGCGGGGATGGTCAGGACCATGCCGATGCGGATGTCGTCGGGGTCGTCGATCTGCGAGCGGTTGGCGGCGATGATCTCCGCCATGCGCTTGGTGGTGCCGAGGTACCGCTGCGAGATCTCGCTGAGCGAGTCGTTCTTCTTGACCGTGTAGCGGATCGGGGCGGATGTCTTGGCCGGGGCAGTCTCGGGCGTGCGAACCGGCGGGGTGGCCCGTGGCGTCGCGCCGGGAATCACAAGTGAGACACCGGTGCGGACCGAGCCGTCCTTGCCCACCTTGCCTGTGTTCGCGGCGGCGAGTTCACGCCACCGGTTCCCATCACCGAGGTACTGCTTGGCGATCTTGTAGAGCGACTCGTTGGCCTGAACGACATGCCGTACGGGCTTGGCGACCGGTTCGACCTCGACCGGGCGTGCCTGTACGGGGAGATTCGAGACAGAGGCGCGATCGTCGGGTCGCTCGACGACGGCGGCCTCACGAACACCGTTGTCGAGGCCACGGGCGATCTGCTCGCCGAAACCTCGGAGTGAGTCCTTCCACGTCGGGCTCTCGGTGGGAGTCTGCTCGCCGCTCGCTTCACCGGCTCGCAACACCTCGCCGAGGGGCGACTGCTCACTGCTCCCGCCCTGGGCGAAGGTGAAGGGCTCTGGCGAGGCATCGGTCTGGCTGGTGATGGGCTGCACCGCCGCGTCACGGTCGGGCTCGGCTGCGGCGATGCGCGGGATGGCCCGGTCGCGACCGGGGAGATACGCCACGGGCGCCGCCTCGATTCGGCCGGCGTCACCCTCGGTCGCGTCGGCGAGTTGGAGGTTGCGCGCTCCGGAGAGGTGGTCGCTGACCAGCACCCCCACCACGAGGACGACAGCGAATCCGACGATAAGTGCGATCTTCTGTTCTCGGTTCACGACAGCATCCCTGCTTTTCGCGAAAGACTCTCTGACCCCGCCTGCGCCAACCATGGCTTCGGCGGGAGACTATACAGACCTGCGCGGCTCACGTGTTGGCGACAACGCGGATTGTCCGCAGTTTCGCCGAACGTGAGCGTGGGTTGTCGTGCACTTCCGCCTCGGACGGGACGGTCGGCTGCTCTCCGACCATCTCGGCAAGACCCCGCTGCTCGAGTCGGGCGAACGACTGTTTGACCAGCCTGTCCTCGAGCGAATGGAAGCTCACGATCGCGACCCTCGCGCCGGCTGCGAGCCAGCCTTCCCCTGTTGACCTTGCTGCCCGTTCCACGGCGGCGAGCAGCCCTTCCAGCGAACCCAGTTCGTCGTTGACCGCGATACGGAACGCCTGGAATGTCCGGGTCGCTGGGTTGATCGCCCCGCCGCTCCGGACCACGCTCCGCACGAGGGCGGCGAGCTGGCCAGTTGTCGATATCGACCCCTCTGCCCGCGCAGCGACAATCTTTCGCGCGATCGGTCGGGCGGCCTTCTCTTCGCCGTACTCGCGGAGAATCCGGACCAGTTCGGCTTCGGGGAGGGTGGCGAGGAGCTCGCGGGCGGTCAGGCCCCGGGAGGGGTCGAGCCGCATGTCGAGCGGACCGTCGGAGGAGAAGGCAAACCCCCGTGCCGGGTCGCTCATCTGGTTTGAGGCAAAGCCCAGGTCGGCCAGCACCATGTTGGCGCGGTGGCCCTTTCTGACCAGTTGCCCGGGGAGAGCCGCGAAGTTGCCGTGGAAGCCGGTGACCTCCACGCCGGGGGCGGCCGACTGCGTGTGGCTGGTGGCGTGGGCGAGGTTGCCGGCGTCGAGGTCGTTGAGGACGACGCGGCCGCCGGGGGCCAGGTGCGGCGCGACGGAGGCCGCGTGGCCACCGAGACCGGCCGTGCAGTCGACGTAGGTTTCCCCGGGTTTCGGGGAGAGCGCGCAGAGGATCTCGCTCGGGAGGACCGGGATGTGCTGTGGGGCGTTCACGCTGAGCGTCAGCTTAGCGCGGTGGACGCCGACCTACCGCCTGGGGGGCTCGCGGAGGAACCGCGGCGGGCGCGGGCCGGGGCAGCAGCCCACGGCGCGGCCGTCGTTGCAGCCCGAGGACTCGCGTTCGCCCGGCTCGGCCCCGGGCTTGGAGCCCATCGGCGGAAGCTGGCCCTCGACGCTGGCGGTCATCAGGGCGGCGATGGCGATCACCAGCATCGCCAGGAGCGGGATGTAGGCGGGGATGTCGATGCCCATGGAGGGCAGCACGACGAAACAGATCGCGGCCAAGAACAGCGCGAGGCAGAAGGCGATGACCAGGCGGAGCAGGAGCCGCCGTCCCTCGACCTGGGGCGGGACCTCGCCGGGCTCGGGCAGGTCGGTGAGACGCAGGCCTTCCCGCTCGGGGATGCCGGGGCCGATGAGGATCGACTGACCTGATTCTTCGGAGCGATCTGTCAGGGCGAGGCTCCTTCCTCGGCGACTCGTTACACCAGCAGCGAGGCCGGCCTCTCCAACAAACCCTTGACGGTCTGGAGATATTCGGCGGCCATCGCGCCGTCGATGATGCGGTGGTCGCTGGACATGGTCATCGACATCTCGTGCCCGACGACGAGGATCGAATCGCCGTCCTCGTCCTGCTCGACGAAGGGCTTCTCGATCGCCTGACCGACGGCGAGGATCGCGGCGTTGGGCGGGTTGATGATCGCGGTGAAGTGATCGACGCCGAACATGCCGAGGTTGGAGATCGTGAAGGTCGAGCCGGACATCTCCTCGACCGAGAGCCCCTTGTCGCGGGCTTTCTTGGCCAGCCGCTTGGTCTCGCCCGAGATCTGGCGGAGGCCGACGCGGTCGGCGTCACGGATGCTGGCGACGACGAGGCCGCCGCCGCGCTCGGCCGGCAGCGAGATCGCGACGCCGATGTTGACGCGGCTGTGGAGCTGGATCGACGGGCCCTGATCCACCCACGAGCTGTTGACGAACGGGTGCTGGTGCATGGCCACGGCGCAGGCACGGACGAGGAAGTCGTTGACGCTGAGCTTGACGCCCTGATCGGCGAGCTGTTCATTCAGTTCGGTGCGCAGGGCCATGAGCGAATCGAGCCGCACGCTGACAGTGACCTGGTAGTGCGGGATCGTGGTCTTGGACTCGACGAGCCGCTTGGCGATGGTGGCCCGCATGTTGGAGAGCGGGACGGTCCGGTCCTCGAGTTCGCCCGCGGCGAAGGTGAGCACGGGCTCGGAGGCGGGCGACGCCTGGCCGGCCGAGGTGGTCTGGGCCGCGGCCTGACCTGTCCCCTGGCCAGCGCCCTCGACGTCCTTCTTGACAATGCGTCCGGAGGGGCCGGAGCCTTCAATGGTGGCGAGGTCGAGGCCGCGTTCGGCGGCAATCTTGCGGGCGAGCGGGGAAACGAAGATCCGCTGGCCGCTGCCGTTCTGACTGGATGCGCCGTTGGAGGTGTGCGCTGGGACGCCCTGCGCAGGCGGTTCGGCGACGGCGGTCGCGGACTCTGTCGGCGTCGCGGGGGTGTCGGAGCCTCCGGCCTGCTTCGCGGCGCCGCCCGCTGCGGAGGCACCGGCGGCGGCGTCTTCGACGGACTCACCCTCCGCGGCGATCACGCAGATGAGCGAACCGATTGCGACGGTCTCGCCCTCCGGCGCGACGATTTTGGCGACGGTGCCCTCGTCGAAGGACTGGAGTTCCATCGTCGCCTTGTCGGTCTCGATGTCGGCGATGAGGTCGCCGGCGGCGATCGTGTCGCCCGCCTTGACGTACCACTTCACGACGGTGCCCTGCTCCATCGTGTCGGAGAGACGGGGCATGGTGACTTCGATGGGCATGGTCGGTTCCTCGTGGAGCGGGCGGGAAGGCGAAGGTCGGGGGCGGATCAGGCGGTGCACTGCTTGACCGCGTCGTAAATGCGGTCGGGATTGGGCAGGTACGCGGCCTCGAGGCCCTTGGCGTAGGGCGTGGGAACGTCGGCGGTGTTGACGCGGACCGGCGGGGCGTCGAGCCAGTCGAACGCCTGCTCGGTGATCTGCGAGATGACCTCGCTGGCAACGCCACCGAAGGGCCAGGACTGGTCGACAATCACGATACGGTTGGTCTTCTTGATGCTCTTGACGACGGCGTCCATGTCGAGCGGGCGGATGGTCCGCATGTCGAGCAGTTCGCACTCGATGCCGTCGGCGGCGAGACGTTCGCACGCTTCGGCGGCGAAGTTGACCGGGCGGCCCCAGGAGATGATCGTGCAGTCAGACCCCTCGCGGACGAGGCGGGCCTTGCCGAAGGGGATGTAGTACTCCTCCTCGGGGACATGGGCCTTGTCGCCGAGCATGCGCTCGGACTCGAGGAAGAAGACGGGGTCGGGGTCGAGGATGGCGGTCTTGAGGAGGCCCTTGGCGTCGTAGGGGTTGGAGGGGATGGCGATCTTGAGGCCGGGGACATTGGCGTAGAGGCCCTCGACGCACCAGGAGTGGGTCGAGGCGAGCTGCCCGCCGGCGCCGTCGTTGCCGCGGAACACGATGGGACAGCCCCACTGCCCGCCGGACATGTAGAGCATCTTGGGGGCGTTGTTGAGGATGGCGTCGGCGGCGACGAAGCTGAAGGACCAGCTCATGAACTCGACGATCGGGCGGAGGCCGTACATCGCGGCGCCGATGCTCATACCGGCAAAGCCGTTCTCGCTGATGGGGCTGTCGATGATGCGCTTGGCGCCGAACTCATCGAGCATGCCCTGGGAGACTTTGTACGCGCCGTTGTACTCGGCGACCTCTTCGCCGATGAGGAACACACGCTCGTCGCGTCGCATCTCCTCGCTCATGGCTTCGCGGAGTGCTTCGCGGTACTGGATCTCGCGGTCGCCCTCGCGCGGGGGCAGCGGCTTGTCGAAGTCGGGGACGGCGTAGCCGCCGGGCAGGGCGGGGTGCTCGTGACGCGTCGCGCCGGGAGGGGTGGGTGCGGTCATGGTGGTCATGGGTCTTCCTCTCGTGGGCGTGCTCTAGAGCAGCGGGTTCTTGTCGCCGTGGATGTAGTCGCCCATCGGGCTCAGGTTGGGCACGGGGTGGATGTAGACATCGCTGTAGAGCTCGGCCCCGACATCGGGATCGGTGCCGTTCTCGGCGAACTGCACCGCGTCACGGACGATCTCGGCGATCTCGGACCGCATGGCCTTCCAGTCGTCCTCGGTCAGGCACTCACGCCCGCCGTCGCTCTTGGACATCATCAGGCGCGAGGCGAGCGCGGCGATCGAGTCCTTCTCTTTCCAGGTGTCGACCTCGTCCTTGGTGCGGTACTTCTGGGGGTCGGACATCGAGTGGCCCATGTAGCGGTAGGTCTTGAGATCGACAAAGCCGGGGCGCTGCAGGTCGCGGCACTCGTCGGCGAGGGGCTTGAAGTGGTCGTAGACATCGAGGATGTCGAAGCCGTCGATCTCGATGCTCTTGATGCCGTAGGACTGGCCCCGGGCGATGAGGTTGTCGCTGTTGGCGGTGTGGCGGTTGATCGCCGTGCCCATCGAGTAGCCGTTGTTCTCGATGATGTAGATGACAGGGATGCTAAAGAGCGAGGCGAGGTTGAGTGCCTCGTGAAAGGCACCCTGGTCGATCGCGCCGTCGCCGAGGTAGCACAAGGCGACCTTCTTCTTGCCCTTGCCAAGGACCTCCCACTCGTAGCGTGCGGCGAAGGCGAGGCCGGCGCCGAGAGGGGTCTGTGCGCCGACGATGCCGTGGCCGCCGAAGAGCCAGTTGGGCTTGTCGAACATGTGCATCGACCCGCCCTTGCCCTTGGCGCAGCCCTCGAGCTTGCCGTACATCTCGGCCATGCACGCGCGGGGGTGCATGCCGCGGGCGAGCGCGTGGCCGTGATCGCGGTAAGCGAGCACGACGGGGTCGTCGTGCTCAACGCTGTTGATGGTGCCGACAGCGCAGGCTTCCTGACCGGAGTAGATGTGGCAGAAGCCGCCGATCTTGGCCTGTTGGTAGGCCTGCATCGTCCGGGTCTCGAACTCCCGGATCAGTTGCATGTCGTAGAGCCACTTGCGGAGTGTGTCGTCTGACAGCCCGTCGGAGGGCTTGCCTGAAGAGTGCGGGCTCTTGGTGCTCGCGGATGCCTGGGTCATGCTGGGCTCCCGGTGTGGTGCTACCGAATCAACGTATCGACGAGATGCGTGCGCAGCTCTCGGATTGCGCCGCGACGAAGGTGATCGTCCGGCGATCGATGCTCACACAAACAAAACCCGATAGCACCGCCGTGTGGTACGCCCTATAGCGTAGGAGGGCCGCACGGAGCGTGCCACACACCGGGTGTGCCGAGATTGCGCTCAGGACACGATGTCGAATCGCGGCCCGGGTTCCCGGACCCGGGATTACGCACCGGAGCCGGCACCCTCGACCGCAGCCCGAGCCTCCTGCAGACCGGCCGCCCGGCACTTGAGCAGGACGACCGCCGTCTCCAGTTGCACGTCGATGCCCTTGGTCAGGAGGTCGTCCGGGTTAGCCCGGGGCTCTTCGGTCACCATGATCTCGCCGTTCTCATCGAGGGGGAGCACGTCGGCATCGCGCCGAAGTGTCAGGGCCTCCTGGTTCTGCGAGGGGAGCATGTCGACCGCGAGGTCAGGCTCGATGCCCCACTCGGTCAGGCCGGGCCGGCGGTGGATCAGCCGGCCGTTGGGAAGGCGGTAGTACTGCGTGGTGACCTTGAGCAGGGCGCGGGCCTTGGTGTTGAGGGGCCAGGCGTTCTGCACGCTGCCCTTGCCGAAGCTGCGCTGGCCGATCACGATCGCGTCGATCTGGCCGCGTGCGGCGTAATCCTGGAGCGCCCCGGCGACGATCTCGCTGGCCGAGGCCGAGCCCGGGTTGACCAGAACCGCGACGGGGATGTCGCCGAGCCTGCCGGAGCCCTTCTTGATCCGCTCGGTGGCGGTGAGAGCGCCGTTGGCGTCTTCGGTGGTCACCACCACGCCGGAGGGGACGAACTCGCCGACGACATCGACCGCCTGGTCGAGCAGGCCGCCGGGGTTGAACCGGAGGTCGAGCACAAGCCCGCGGAGCCCCTGCCTGGTCATCTCGTTGATCGCGGCGTCAAGGTCTTCCGCGGTGCTCGCCGTGAACTGGGAGAGCCGGACGTAGCCGATGCCGCTGTCGGGATCGACAAACCAGTTCCAATCGTCCTCGCCCGCACCCGAGCGCTTCCAGCCCTTGACGCTGCCGAGCTTGATGACCGACCGGACGATGGTGAACTCCTTGCCAACCGTCTCGCCGTTCTCTTCACGCTCGACGCCGATGGTGACCTTGGTGTTCTTGGGGCCGGTGATCACGTCGACCGCCTGGTCGAGGGTGAAGCCGGTCGTGGAGTCGCCGTTGACCGAGACGATGATGTCGTCGGTGCGGACGCCGGCCCGCTGGGCGGGCGAGCCTTCGAGCGGCGTAGCGACCTTGATCTGCATCAGCTCGTCGTACTGGATCGAGACACCGATGCCGACGAACTCGCCCTGGGTGTTTCGCTCGAAACGCCGGACCTGGTCGGGCCAGATGATCGTGGAGTAGTCGTCAAGGACCGTCATCGCCCCGTTGCCGAACTCGTGCAGCACGGCCTCCTTGGGGATGCCGACGGTCTGCTCGGAGAGTTCGGTCAGCTCGTCCATGAGGCGGCCGAGGTCGCGCTGGTCGAGCCGGTCCTTGGGCTGCCGCCACTGCTGGCGAATGGCCTCCAGGTTCTTCAGGAACGCCTGCGTCGCCATCGAGTCCTGCAGACCGGTGAAGGTCTCGGCAAGATCGGAGGTGGTGACCATCGTCTCGACGCCGTCGATGCCGGCGTTGATCATCTGGCGGATGGCCTGCCCGTCCACGTGGCGCGTGCCGGCGATGCTGATCGACTGGATGATGACCCACTTGTCGAGGCCCGCCAGCTTTTCCTCGTAGCTGTCGCCCATGGCGTTGTAGGGCGGCAGGGCCGACTCTCCGGCCTCGAGCCGACGCTCGTTGCGCATGCTCCAGTAGTGCTCCGGGGCGTAGAGGCGGACCATCTCCAGCCGGCGGCTGAGTCGGTCGATCTCGGACTGGTAGCGCTTGTCGATATCAAAGAGGACGTGCAGGCGGTAGAACAGCTCGCTGGCCTTGAGCCACTCACCGGCGCTCTCGGCCAGGCGTGCCGCGGCATCGGCCCGTGTGATGGCCTCGTTGATGAGCGGGTCGGCCATGAGATCGTCGGCGAGGAGCAGCCCCCCGTGCAGCTCGACGAGTTCCATCGCGAGCACCATCGCCTCGCCGAGCTTGAAGCCCGCCGGGTCGTCGTTGGCCTCGGTCAGCCGTTCCTGGAGTTCGGTGCGTGCCTCGGCGATGCGGCTCTGGCGGTCGGCCTCGCGCTTGGTGATGTTCAATCCGTACCGCTGCACATCGCCGGCAATGCCCGCGGCCAGCGGAGTCGCCTCACGCTCGCGGAGATCGCGAAGCATAGCGTCGAGTTCTCGCGTGTCGCCGGACTTGGCGGAGGTCCAGATCTGCTCCGACCACTGCCCCACCTGGCCGGTCGCCTCGACCTGAGCGGACGCGACGAGCGACGAAAGCCCCATGGCCGCGAGGACCGTGAGGCGACGAATCGTGGTGGATCGCAACATTTCTGCTCCAGAGGCCTGGGGCACCCGCGTGGCGCCGCCTTCTCCCTCGATCGATACCCCGTCAGACTCCGACAGGTTCGGCCAAGTTCCATCGACCGCCGAACCAGCACCCGTCCACACGCCGTGCGGAGTGCGGGGCTCGGCACCATGTTATCGAACCGGATTCGATCCGGTTGCACGGGGTGGGATGGTTCCTCCCGCTCACGCCCGTCTACGCGGACGACGGACGCGCGTCCCGGGCTGCCCGCGAGACCCGCCGGACGAGCACCACCCCCACCACCGCCAGTACAACTCCCAGCACGATCAGCATCGCGATGTTCAGGTTGATCACCGGCGGCAGCACCCCGCTTCGGACGGCACCAACCGCGAGGAGCCCGGTCAGCGGCCCGCCCGCGAATCCCATCCCGATCAGCGCCTCGTGGGTTCCCCCGGCCTCGATCTCGCCTGCCCCGACCTCCATTGCGTAGTAGAGCGAGGCGACGTAGATCACGCCGTTGCCGATCCCGAGCATGGCCAGTCCCACCAGAAGGAGCACGAGGCCCGGGAGGCCGCCCACCAGCGGCGCGACCAGGGCGGTGCCGATGCCGCCGACCATGCCGAACGCCCCAACCGCCACGAGCCACCATCGCCCGTGCCATCCGTGCCACCGCTCCATGGCGATGAACACGACGAATCGCGAGAGCATCCACGTGGCTGCGACGGGTGTCTGCCAGCCCACATCGACCGCGAGACGGTCGAGCACATCCGGCGCGTACGGGGACCAGACGCTGACGACGAAATAGCTCGTCGGCAGCAGCAGGCGGAAGGTCGTAAGCAACGGGACGTACACGGGCGGGTGCGGCTCGAGATGCTCGGGCAGGTGCCTCCCCGGCTCGCGCCCCATGGGAATGAGGAGCACTGTGCTCGCCAGTTGGAGCACGCCGAAGACCAGCAGCACGCCGAGGGGCATGCGGTCGAGCAGGGGTGCCATCGCCCACAGCGAGAGCAGGACCGCCAGAGCCCAGATGACATTGAACTGCCCGATCGCTCGACGGAGCCGGTGACCGGACCGGCCGCCGCCGAGATAGCTCTCGACGATCGGCCAGAACGCCCCGGAGCAGGGGGCGTACAACGCGACGCCGATCCAGACGCCCGCAGCCGCTCGGTCGGGGAAGAAATACGCCACCACCGGCGGAATCATCGCCGCCAGCCCCAGCGCGACCGACAACCCCGCCAGCACGCCGCGGCTGCTGACTCGCGGGCTCCGCGCGGCCAAGCGCCGGAGCATCGGGCCCACACCCGCCGCGCCCAGGATGTACATCACGCCGAGCAGGCTGCCGAGCGCAAAGTTCATCCGCGGCGTGAATCCGCTGCTTTCTTTGGCGATGAAAAAGATCCCGTTGGTGACAACACCGGTGCCCATGCTCGCGAGAAACACGACCGATTGCACGGCCCAGAGCGGCGAGGGGCCGCGCAGGGCGGGTACGGGGGTTGGGCTCGGGGTCGTGGGCATGGCCGGGCGGGCGCTCCGTAAGGCGTGCGGATCGGGTGCCGGACAAAGGTGTGGAGCGTCAGGCGTTGCCGTGCGAGGCCGGGGATCGTACCATCCACCTCGACCCGGGCCCGAACCCGGGTGACAGAGCGCCCGTAGCTCAACTGGATAGAGCGCTGCCCTCCGAAGGCAGAGGTTCCGCGTTCGAATCGCGGCGGGCGTATTTGAGACGGTGTGAGGCTCATGCCCTCGCGTTCGCGTATCGCAGCAAAGCCACCCCACTCATTGAGCCGAGATACCCATTATGCTGACCCTCGCCCACGCCGCCGCCGTGCTCTCCATGCTGGTCCCGCTCGGTCCGGCTCCCGAAGCCGCCACCTCGAGTGCAGAGACCGCCGAAACCTCGTTCCAGCCGGAATCGGCGGATCTGCCGACCGCGGAGAGCCTCTTTGAGGCCCACATCACGGCGACCGGCGGCATGGCGGCGCACCAGAAACACAAGAACCGGGTCTTCGATGGCATCTACCGCATGCTCGAACAGAACGAGACCCAGATCATCCGCGTCTTCATGGCGGCGCCGAACAAGTTCCGCGCCGAGATCGAAGCCCCGGGCATGGGCACCACCATCCGCGGCTTCAACGGTGAAGTGGCCTGGGGTCTGAATCTCTCGGGCAAGCCTTTCCTGCTCCAGGAGAACCGCGAGCGCGCCCAGATCATGGACAACGCCGTGTTCCTGGGCGAGGCAGGCTACAAGGAACGCTACTCGTCGATATCCACCAAGAGCATCGCCAAGATCAGCGGCCGCGACGCGTACCGCGTGGCCTTCGAGACGCCCACCGGGATCAAGGGTGCTGTCTACTTCGATGTCGAATCCAAGCTGCTGGTCGCTCGCGAGGTCGAGGCCGAGAACAACCCCTCGCTGATCACCATCGTGACCGTGGGCAACTACCGCGAGGTCGACGGGGTGCTGATGCCGATGCTCCAGCGTCAGAAGCTCGCGACGCAGAGCAAGCCCTCCATCGAGATCGAGTTCCGCTGGGTGAACGTCGATGTGAAGAAGCTGCCGAGCTTCGATCCCCCCGCCGGGGCGACCCTCTCGACCGACGGCTGACTCGCGAGCCTGTTCGCTTGACGCCGATGGATCGTGCCTAGTCGCGCAATTCGCAGCAGCTTCCGAACTTCCCGCAGATCGGGTGCTCTCCGCAGACCGCGCCACGCGCCTTGCAGGCGCGACGCCCGTGCCAGATCAACATGTGGCTGAGGTCGCCCCAGCGATCGCGCGGGAACATCGCCATCAGGCGGCGTTCGATCTGCGGCACGGTCGTGCCCTCCTCCACAAGCCCGAGCCTCACCGCGAGCCTCGCCACGTGCGTGTCCACGACCACGCCCATATGGATGCCGTAGGCGGTGCTCAGGACGACGTTGGCGGTCTTGCGAGCCACGCCGCGGAGCGTGAGCAGTTCTTCCATCGTCCGAGGGACCTCGCCACCGAAGGTCTCGTTGACGGCCGACATCGCCGCGTGGATCGCCTTGGCCTTGTTGCGGAAGAGTCCGATGGTGCGGATGTAGGGCTCGATCTTCTCGGGAGTGGAGGCCGCGTAGTCGGCCGGCGTCGGAAACGCCTCGAAAAGCGCCGGCGTGGCCTTGTTCACCCCGACATCCGTCGCCTGAGCCGAGAGGATCGTGGCGACGAGCAACTCGTGCGGCTGGGAGAAGTCGAGTTCGCAAACCGCGTCGCCGTAGTGCTCATCGAGGGCCGCAAGCAGACGTGTTGCGCGACGCTTCAGCGACGGAGCGACCTGCGGAAGCTCGAAGGGCAGATCGGCGTTGGCCGCACTCCGGCGCGTCGATATCTTCGTCGATGGCTTCGCCGCACCTCGCCCGGCCATCAGCGATCGTCCCCGTGATCGGTCTGCGCGGGCGAGAGGTCCCGCCCGGTCGCCGACCACGCCGAGCAGACAAAGAGCAGCAACGCGGCGATCGTCGTCGCGCCGATCAACTTCGACGCGGTCGGGTGCATCGAGTCGAATCGGGACTTCGCCTCGCTCGCGCCGGTGTTGTCGCCGACGCTGGCCGCGTTCCGGTACTCGGCTGCGGCATCATTCATCCGGGGCTGAAGCCAGCCGGCGTGGGTCAGAAAGAGCCCGAGCGTGACCGCGACAAGACCGAGGCGCACGACAGGCAAACGCCGCTCGCCGCGCCGGAAAGCCAGCACCAGCACACCGAGCAATGCCCCAAGGAGCGCCGCGCCGACGACCACGAACCCGATCCGGAACACACCCTCAGCGACCACCCCGGCAACGAGTGACCAGTGCGGCCCCGTGTACGACGCGTGATCGGGCAGCACCGGCCCGAGGTCGCGGACCGTCGGGAACACCACCGCTGCCACGACGCCGGTCATCGCCACCACGCCGAACGCGACGCCGGAACAGACAACGAGGAGGGTGGACGCAAGGCGTGCGAGCCGGTTCATGCCCCATCCTAGAAGCGTGCCAACCCGCGGCCCGCCGGCGCGACCTATCAATTCCCGATGCTCGAACGCCCTCCGCTCAGCCTGGCCCTCGCCGCCCTCAGAGGCGCAACCGACGCGACGCACCCGCGACAGCACCTCGAATGGGCCGCCGCCTCGGGGTTCCGATCGGTCACGCTGGACGCGGCGACTCCGGGCTTCCGGCCTCGGGAGCTCGACCGCTCCGGCCGGCGGGACCTGGCCGCGCTGCTCCGCCGGCTCGAACTCGGCCTGATGGGCATCGACCTCTGGATCCCACCCACGCACTTCGGCGACCCGGTGCACGCCGAGCGGGCTGTCGATGCGGCGAACGCGGCGATCGACCTGACCGCCGACCTGGCCGGGCTCAATCAGGGCGAGCGGGTCCTGAGCCTCTCGCTGCCCCGCGACCGGGAAGAAGCCAGCGCCGCGATCGGCACCATCGCCGACCACGCCGACTCACGGAGCGTGGAGATCGCCGACCACACCTGGCCGCCGGTGGAATCCGGCGCGTCCGATTCGATCCGCGTCGGGCTCGACCCGGCGGTGTTGCTGCTGGCCGGAGACAACCCCGCCAAGGCCGCAGCACGCACAGGCGATCGCCTCGCGGTCGCGCGGCTCTCCGACGCCTCAGACATCGGCCGCGTCGCGCCGGGCGGGCGCGACGGTCGGCTCAACGACCTGGCGTACGTCATCGCATTAGACACCGCCAAGTACCGCCGGCCGGTGGTGCTCGATGCCCGGGGGCTGGCCTCGCCGGACGACGCGGCGCTCAGGTGTCTGGAGTGGTGGTCGAACGCTTGAGCCGCCGAAGCGATCAGCGGCCAAAGGGCGACTCGCCTCGCACGATCCGGTTCTTCGATCCCGGCGCGACCAGTGCTTTCAGGTACGCCGCGAACGCCTGATTGTCAGAATCGAGGTCCTCGCCAAAGTACATCCGCCAGACCTCGATCCCCGATCGCCGGAGCACCGCCGCGCGCGCAGCGCGGGAGCCGTATCGCTGCTCCAGCCGCGACATCATTCGTCCGGCCGCGGCGTCTTCGAGCAGTCGGCCGAGTGCAGCCCGCCGATCGGGATCGGACATGACAAAGTGCGCGAGCGCCCAGCACTGGGCGTAGTAGGTCAGCGTCGATTCCGACGAGACCTGGATCAGCGCCTGGGGCCGCTCGGTCAGGAGTTGCTCCAGCGGCATGAGCCCGTCGCGCGAGGCCGCGTGGCGGAGCTGGTCGAACCGCTCCACATTCGCCCACGGCAGAAAGATCGGCTCGTGCGGGCGGTAGGCGTCCCAGCGGAAGCCCTCCGCCCAGACGGCGAGCCCCTCGTCAAGCCACGAGGGGAGAGGCTCGCGGAGGGAGACCTGGGCATATTGGTGCCAGCCCTCGTGGGCGAGGATGGCCATGGTGTCCTGCACGCCGATGTCCCAGAGCACGGCGCGGCCGCGCTGGGTGAAGCCGCCTCGCTCGATCGCGCCGTACCGCTCCAAGCCCTCAGTGCCGTAGACCTCGGTGACGAATCGCTCCCACTCCGGACGCGAGGAGAGCACGAAGACCTCCAGCCCGCCGGTCGGCGTCGGCATCTCGGGGAAGGCCTCGGAGAATCTCGCGAGCGAGGCCTCGGCAAAGCCCGGCAGGCGGTCGCGGAGCAGATCGCGGTAGACCGTCGTGAGCAGCCGGTAGTGCGCGGTGGTGTAGGCCATGCCGCTGGCGCCCTGAAACGTCCATGCCGAAGACTCGACCCAGATCGGGGGCCGCTCAGCGAGCATGCCGGGGCGGCCGCCCTCCTCCCGCACCGCCGCATTGCCGGCGCAGGAAAGCAGCAACGTCGCCGCGCAAACTGCCAGCGCCGTGCACGTGGCGGATCGGACCCAACACCTCATGCGAGCTGTTCCAGCTGGGACTGCAGGCTGGTGATCTCGGCGTGCAGATCGGCGAGCTGCTGGCGGCTCTGCTCGACGAGGTGCGCCGGAGCCTTCTCGGCGTAGCCGGGGTTGCTCAGGCGGCCCTCGATCGCCTTGGCCTGCTTCTGGCTGTCGGCGATGGCCTTCTTGATCCGCTCCCGCTCGGCACCCGCATCGACCGCGTCGACAAGGTTGCTCAGGCGCAGGTCGAAGCCATCGAAGCGTGCCGGGACGGAGGGGCCGGTCGGGTCGGCGTGCATGAATCCGTCGAGTCCGGCGAGTGTCGAGACGATCGGCTCGGTCAGGGCGATCAGTTCGATCACGGGCTCAGGGGCGTGCAGGGTGATGCGACGCTTGGGCGGCACCTGGTGCTGCGCGCGCACCTCGCGGATCGCCGTGACCAGCCCCTGCACGCGGGCGAACATCGCGACGGCGTCCTCGCTCTTCCACGAGTCGTCGAGGCGGGGCCAGCCGGCGGTGGCCAGCAGGCCGCCCTCGCGCGGCGGCGGCAGTTCGAAGCCCTCGATCGTGACCTTCTCCACATCGCGGAGGTGCTCCCACACCGCCTCGGTCACGAACGGCGCGATCGGGTGGAGCAGGCGGATGGTCGCGTCGAGCACGTGGGCGAGAACGGACTTCTGGAGCGGGCTGGACTCGATGGTGGGCTTGATCGCCTCCAGATACCAGTCGCAGAAGTCCCGCCACAAGAAGTCGTAGAGGCTCGTCGCGTAGACACTGAACTGGTAGCCGGCGAGGGCCTTCTCGCACTCGCCGATGGTGTCGGCCAGGCGGGAGAGGATCCAGCGGTCGGGCAGCTGCAGCATCTCGCCGGGGGTTTGGTCGAGCGGCAGCGGTGCCGCCTCGCCCTCGAGGAACCGCAGCGCGAACCGCGAAGCGTTCCAGAGCTTGTTGCAGAAGTTGCGGGCCTCGTCGAACTTGCCGGAGGTGTTGCGGGCGAGCGGTTTCGCGGCCGTCGGCTCGATGCCCTGGAACACACCGAAGGCCGTGACCATCGGCTTGGAGCACGCCGGGCAGGTCTGCTCCGGCATCGCCACCGCGTGACCGGACGCGTTCTTGAGCGTCTTGGGCTCGAAGGTCTTCTCACAGTGCGGGCAGACCAGATCCACCGGCATGCGGACGTCCTGGGTCTGGGTCGTCATCTTGACGAGCGTGAACCGAAGAGCATCGGCGCCGTGGGAGTCGATGATGTCTGTCGGGTCCACGCCGTTGCCGAGGCTCTTGGACATCTTCTGGCCCGACCCATCCTGGATCATGGCGTGAATGAAAACGTCCTTGAACGGGAGTTGCCCGTCGGCGTGGGTCTTGTCGTCCTGGCCTTGTGACTGGCCGAGGAAGTAGCGGTTGAACATCACCATGCGCGAGACCCACAGCGTGATGATCTCCCGGGCCGTGGTCAGGACGCTCGTCGGGTTGAAGGCCTCGAGAAGGCGGGCAGTCGAGCTATCCACGAACCCGTGAGAGCGGAGCCACGCGCCTGTGTCGAGCTTGCCGAACTTCTGGGTGGCGACGGTGCCGTGGGTGCGGATGCCGACGGCACAGACCAGGTCGGTGCAGGACTGGATGTCGTCCGGCGCGCGCAGCGGCGTGGTGAGATCGGACTCGCTGAAGAGCTCGTAGGCGAGCGGCTTGGCCGGCTCGTGGTCACGGAGAGACAGCAGCCGCTCGATCACCTCGCCGGAGCGGGCGTCGGGGTCGCCGATGAACTGCTGCCATGTGCCGAAGCGTTTGACGAAGATCGAAAGGAGCGAGTCGGGGTCGTCCGGTGCGAGCGTCGCTGCGTCCGGCGCGCTCGGCACGCCGGGCCACCCCATCGTGGACATCGGCCAGAGGGCGGAGGAGAACCATGTGTCGAGGACGTCGGGGTCCTGCAGCAAGCCACCTTCGCCCCTGTTGAAGTAATCCTCTGCCGCCGGGTTCTTAGTACACACGTACACGTCGAACTCGCCAGATACTTCGCCATTCTCGAACGCGGCATACTCGTCGGGGCTCACGACGCGACCAGACTCAACTTCAACAATTCTGAGGCACGTATCGCTGTACGAGCTTTCGTCTCCGATCGCATGATCGAGACCATGCGTGACGAATGCCTTGCCCTCCAGCGGCGGCTCATCAAATCGCATTCGCTTGTGCCACACCGGAATCCGATGCCCCCACCACAACTGCCGGCTGATGCACCAGTCGCGGAGCCCTTCGTGCCACTGCTCGAACGTCTTGGCGTAGCGGTCGGGATAGAACCGGAGTTCGCCGTCGCCCTCGTGGACGGGCCGGGGCAGGAAGCTGCCGGTGGTCCGCTGGTCGGGGGCCATCGCGTGGAGAGCCGCACCGCGGAGCTTCTCGTTGGTGACGGCGACGTACCACTGGTCGCTCAGGTAGGGCTCGATCGCGGCGTGGCTCCGATAGCTGTGCCCGACGCTGTGGGTGTAGGGCTTCACCTGCTCGAGCAGGTTGCGCGCGCGGAACTCCTTGACGACCAGTTCGCGGGCGTCCTCGCGGCTCTTGCCGAGGAAGACGTGGCCGCCCTCGTTGTCGCGATCGCGGTCCCAGCCGTACTGATCGGAGATGCTGGCGTCGGGGGCCATCACGTTGATGACCGGCAGCTCGTGCCGCTGGCCGATCGCGTAGTCGTTCTGGTCGTGCGCGGGCGTGACCTTGAGGAAGCCCGTCGCGTACTTGGCCTTGGCGTCGCTGCTCTCGGGGTCGGGCATGACGACGTAGTCGTCCTCGACGATCGGGATGATGCGGCCCACGAGCGGCAGCTGCACCATGAGCCCCTTGAGCGGCTTGGCCCGCGGGTCCTTGGGATTGAGCGCCACACCGGTATCGCCGAGGTAGGTCTCAGGCCGCGTCGTGGCGACGGTCACCCACGCGTTCTCGTCGCCGTCGTGCTCGAGAGCGCCGGGATAGCCCCGGGTGGCCAGTTCGCCCCAAGTGACTTCCTGCACGTCCTTGGTGTCATCGGGGTTGCGCGGCGGATGGACGATGGGGTAGCGCAGGTAGTAGAAGTGCCCCTCGATCTCCTCCATCTCGACCTCGTCATCGGCGAGGGCGGTCTGCGTGACGGGGTCCCAATTGACCAGGCGCTTGCCGCGATAGATCAGGCCGTCCTTGAAGAGCCGGAAGAACGCCTCGCGGACGGCGCGCGCGCACAGCTCGTCCATCGTGAAACGCTGCCGCTCCCAGTCGCAGGAGCAGCCCATCCGCTTGAGCTGCTCGGTGATGTGGGCCTCGTACTCGTCCTTGAACGCCTGCGTAGCGGCGACGAACTGCTCACGCCCACCGGGCTCCTTGCGGAGCTGTGCGATCGCGGGCTTGCCCTGCGAGGCCAGCCGCTTGTCCACCACCGTCTGGGTCGCGATGCCCGCGTGGTCGGTGCCGGGGAGCCAGAGGGCCTCGAAGCCCATCATGCGGCGGGCGCGGATCAGGACGTCCTGAAGGGTGTTGTTGAGGGCATGGCCGAGGTGGAGGGCGGCGGTGACGTTGGGCGGGGGGATGACGATCGCGTAAGGCAGCGCCTCGCCTCCGAGCACCCGCTCCGGATCGGCGTGGAAGGCCCGAGAGGCGTCCCAGCGGGCGCGGATCGACGGCTCGTGGTCGGCCGGAATGTATTTGGACGGCATCGCGGCCCGCTCGGCATCGGTCGGCATGGAAAGTCACTCCTGGGAAGCTCAGACGCCGAAGTGTAAGCGGGGCGATACGCTCCGACAGACCGCACCGGGCCCGCCCGTTTCCGAGACACCGATCCATGCCAACGCCTCGCTCCAATCTGCCCGTGATCCTCGCTGCGGCGGCCGCGGCGGCGTCTGTGGTGACACTGGCGGGGGTGCTGGTGTGGAGAACGCGGGTCGCTGCGGCACCAGCCGACGGATCTGGCGCGGACCGGATCACCGCACCGAACAGATCGGGCGAATCGGACCGCGCCGGACCGATCCCAACCCCGACTTCATCCGCGGACACGCAGGGCACGCCTCGCTCGGCTGCTGCGACAGAGGCCGTCCTCAAGGCGGCCAACACGCTCGTGCAGCAGGGCGAGGCCGACCGAGCCGAGGCGGCACTGCGGGCGGCGGTGGCCGAGCAGCCGGACGATCAGGAATTGCGGCTGGCGCTGGCCGGGGCCTGTGTGCTCCAGCAGAAGCTTGCCGCGGCGTATCAGGAGTACGAAGCCGCGCTGGCCATCGGGCCCCGCACGGCGGACATCGAGTTCACCGCGGGCACCGTGGCGAGCCAGTTGCGTCGGCTCGACCGGGCGGAGGAGCATTTTGCGGCGGCCCAGGCGACCGACCCGACGGACGCCCGATTCCCGTTGTATCTGGCTCAGGTGCAGATCGGGCAGGGGCGGAGTGACGAGGCGAAGAAGAACCTGCTGCTGGCGACGAGGCTGGACGACACGCTGGCGATCGCGTGGGGCACACTCGCGCAGCTTTCGCTGCGGGACAACGAGCCGAACGTCGCGCTGCAGTTGGTCAAACGGGCACGAGATCTCGAGCCCTCGGTGTCGATCTGGCGGATCATCGAGGCAAGAGCGAGCAACAGGAGCGGCAACCCCGAAAGGTCGCTTGCGGTGCTGCGCGGCCTCCCTGCAGCCGAGCGTCAGCAGCTGGATGTCCTGAGAATCTTGGGCGAGAGCTACGGATTGCTCGGGACCCCGGCCGAGGCGGCGCGGGAATTCGAGGCCGCCGCGGCGGCGCGCTCGGAGGACGGGCCGCTGCTGCTCGAGACGGCGGTCTGGTGCGAGCGGGTCGGTGATCCGGTCAAGGCGCTCGGGTATGCCCGTCGTGCAGAGGCGTTGGGCACCGAGGGCGCGGCCAAGATGGCGGCACGGCTCGCCGACAGCGACTGAAGCGGTCGATCACCGGAAGTTGGTCGGCCGGCGGGTGCAACGGCCGATGCGGGCACCGGGTAGAAGGGATCGGATGTCACCGGTCGATCCGAGATCTATCTCCGCCCCGAGCGCCGAGTCCCACGTCGGGCCGGGTGTCGCCTGCGACAAGTGCGACTATCCGCTGGAGGGCCTGTCCGCCAAGGGCAGGTGCCCGGAGTGCGGCACGCCGATCAGGCGTCCGCGCGGAGTCGGTGCCCAGGCGCGCGACAATCTCACCGACGCGCCGGTGCCGTACCTCAAGAACCTGCACTGGGCGGCGATGGCGATGGCGATGCTCGGCGTAGCCAATGGGCTGGTCCAGGCCAGTTGGGTGTATTTCAAGCACCCGGTGGTGGCTTGGCTGCTTCTATTCGGCGGAGCCGGTTGGGCGGCGGTGGTGTTCATGCCGACGGGTCGTCGGCCGTTCCTGCCCGGGATGCGGATGAACCCGGCGCGGGAGCGGCTCGGGGTGCGCCAAGCCGCTCGGCTTTCGCAGCTGGCTTGGCCGGTGCGGGGTTTGTGTCTGCTCCTGATGCTGGAAGTGGAGTCAAAATCGGCGGCGTCCGCCGGGGTGTTCCGGATGGCGGCGGCGGGGCTGCAGTTTGTGGGTGTGCTCGGCTTCGCGCCGCTCTGCATCTGGCTTGCGCATCTTGCGGACTGGGCGCAGGACACCGGGCTATCGGGGCGTCTGCGGATCTCGGCGATGTTGGTGGGAGCAGGGGGCACGCTGATGACACTCGCGTTGGCCGCGACGGCGCTGGCGTCGGGCACGGGCTTTGCCGCGCCGCTTAGCATCGTCGCGGGATTCGCGTTGCTCGCGTATGAGGGCGGGCTGGTGGTGTTTGTCATCTCGCAGCTGCAGTTTGCGCGGATGGTCGGCTGGGCGGTGCGAAACGCCAAGGCGACGATCGTGCGCGACCAACGGGTCCTCGAGCGCAAAGCGCGGCGGACGTTTTCCGGCGACGCGGCCGCGGGCACTCCGCTGGCGGAGATGGCCCGGCGGCGGGGCGAGGCGGTACTCGATCCATGCGCCGGGTGCGGGTACGACCTCACAGGGCTCCCGACGGGAGCACGATGTCCCGAGTGCGGGCGGGAGCCGGACGCCGAGTCAACCGCGTTCCTCCGGCACCCGAGGCGAGAATCCCGGCCGGCGGCGGCGCTGGAGGACATCCCGCTGGTCGGCGATGAGGACGACGGGCCGACGGACCCGCCCACGCAGAACGGGCGTGCGCGCGCAGAACCGTGACGGGCGGCGAGGCTCGCGCACACGCCCGGCGCGGGGTTCGCCCGGCGCGGGTTCAGGTAGTGGAGCTCGCTGAGCTGGAGATCAGCCGCCGGCGGGGGGCGTGGCGGGGTCGGCTGCGGGCTCACCTTCGGCGCCGGGGACGGGTCCCTCGACGGCCGGATCGGGCCGATCGGGGATGCCGAGTTCGGCGACGATGAGGGGCGTCAGGTCGTCGCCGGTGCCATCAAAGAGCACCGGGCGGAGCAGGACCTCCTGGACGACGACGTTGGTGTTGCTCGCGTCGATCGCGTCAACATCCATGCGGCTGGAGAAGACACGGTCGTAGCCCTGCTCGGCGGCGACCTTCTGCACGGCGGCGTGGACGGCCTGGTAGGCGCGGGTGAGCTGCCCGGCGGCGAGCGTGTCGATGGCCATGCCTGCCTGCTGGCGGGCCTGATCGAACCGCTGCTGGGCGGACTGGTACTGGGCGTAGAGCGACTGGGCTGCGGGCGTCTCGGCCTGGGACGGATCCATCTGCTGGAGTGCCTGCAGGTAGCTGTCGCGTTCCTGGGCGATCGAGGTGACCTGCTCGTTCCAGACGCGGGTCTCGTTGTCGCGCTCGGTGGCGTAGGACTCCATGTCGAGCATGCGCTCGAGGAGTTGGAGGACGTCCACGGTGCCGGTGCGGGCATCGGTGAGCGTCACGGCGGGGGGCGACGAAGCGACCGCCGGGGTGAGGAAGAGGTGGCCGGCGACGGCGGTGGAAAACGCGCCGGCAAGACCGGCGGCGAGAACGAGCATGGTGTTTCGGTGCATGGCTGACTCCGTGGGTGCGACGCGCGCCATCCCGAGCGGGCGTGGGTCCACTGTAGCGTCGCAGAGGCAGTGTTTGTGGTGCGGCTCTCGGCGTGTGTCGCGGTGCCAAAACCAGCGACACCCGGCACGGGTCGTGCCGGGTGTCGTCGGTTGAAGTGGGCGCGGTAGGATTCGAACCTACGTAGGCATTGCCAGCAGATTTACAGTCTGCCCCCGTTGGCCACTTGGGTACACGCCCCGATCGTCGTACATCTGGTTGTCAGACAGCCGCCATCGGCTGAATCGTCCCACGCGCTCTGTCGAGCGTCGGGAACCCGCGGTTTGGCCCAGTTGAGTCGCGGCTGAACCGCGACATTCGCCGGGAGTGGTCCGGCGTGACCCGGCACACCGAACAGCCGCCGCCCGGACTCGAACCGGGGACCTGCGCTTTACAAAAGCGCTGCTCTACCAACTGAGCTATGGCGGCGGTCAACACAGTCCGGTGTGGCTCTCGCCGCCATCCGAACCAATGAGCGATACAGGATTCGAACCTGTGACCTCTTCCGTGTCATGGAAGCGCGCTAGCCAACTGCGCCAATCGCCCGATTTGCCCCACCCGTGCGGGGCCCGCAAGTATACCTCGGACCGCCCCAGATGGCCAATCAGTCCATTGCCGGACTTTGCCGGGCAATTGGCTGAAGATCATCTCGGGGTGCCGCCCGGGGGCTGACCCAGGCCGGTTCAGCCTCCGAGAATGACGATCTCAACGCGACGGCTCTCGGCCTTGCTGCCGCGGGGCCGGTCTGGCCCGAACGCCGCGACGTACATCCGCCGGGTGTCGACGCCACGAGAGATCAGGTACTTCTCGACCGCATGACCTCGCTCGAAGCTGAGGTGGTCGTTGCTGGCCCATTTGCTCTTGCGGATGGGGTCGGTGTCGGTGTATCCCTCGATCCGGACCTCGTTGCCGGCAAACTGCGACTGGAGCAGGCTGCTGACGCTGTCGAGTGTCCTCTTGGCCGAGGACTTGAGCGTGACCTGGCCGGAGTCGAACAGCACGTCGCCCGCGACGGAGACCACGAGGTCGGAGCCGCGCATCGACACTGTCGCGCCGGGAACATCCACGAGGCCGCCCTGGTTGTCGACGGTGCCCGCGGCCCGCATCTCCTCGAGAGCCTTGGCCAGCTCAGAGTTTTCCTGCTCGAGCTTCGACTTGGTGCTCTGCCACATCACCCGCTCACCCTCGAGCGCGGCGAGCTGGCCCCGAAGCTCGTTGTTCTCGGCTTCGAGCGCGTCAAAATCGGTGCGTTTGTTGTTGGAGCAGCCAACCGAAGAAATCGCGATCGCCGCTACCAGAAGCGTGCCAAAGAGCCGTTTGGTGATTCGTCCGTCCATTGCTGGGTCCTTCCTTGCGTGTCCGGTGTCGCCGGGTGCGGAGACTATATCGCGCCGAACCCTGTCGCTGGGTCCACTCACTCTTCGAACACCCAAACCGAATTTCGTGAACGGTAACCGGCACCGGACGATCAGGGGAAATTGAGCCGCTCGGGCGAGCCGAAGACCGCCGTCATAATGAGCTCGAACCCGAACTTGCCGAGGATGACCAGCAGCGTGGCGATGGCCAGGTAGGGGCCGAACGGCATGGCGCGTCGCCCGCCGCCGGTCCATGCCGCCTGCACCAGCACCATGTAGAGGGCCAGGAAGGGGGCGACGAAGAACGCGAGCACCGAGTCGAGCCACCCCACACACGCCCCCACCGCTGCGAGCAGGTGGACATCGCCCAGCCCCATCGCTTCTTTGCCAAAGCCGAGGGTGCCGAAGATGCGGATGGCCCAGACGATGCCGCCGCCGACGAGGTAGCCGAGCAGGACTCCGCCTAAGACATTGAGCCACAAGGGGATAGCGTCGGAGGCGATGCGTTCGTAGGTGACCGGGTCGACCGTCCAGGGGGCACCGATCTTCTGGCCTACCGACCAGCCGACGAGGGCGAGGATCAGACAGGGCGCGAGGAAGGCGATCTCCCGGATCACCTCGCGGCGGGCGTGCGGGTACTGGATCCAGAGCTCCGCGGGGCTCTCGTCCTTCGGCTCGTCTTCTTCCGGAGCCGCCGGCGAGATCTTCCGGACGACCGGCCCGACCACGACCACACCGGCCAAAACCCCGGCTGCAACGCCCAAGGCCGTGTTGAATCCGAGCAGCCCGGCCGCGAACGCTCCCACGCCGCCGCTGACGAGGACCGCCGCCAACACCACGCCGATTGCCTTCCAGGGCAGGGGGCGGCGGGGCGGCTCGGGCCGAGCGGGCTCCGGTGGGGCTTCCGGGCTGGTGGCGTCGGTGGGTTCTGCGTCGGATTCGGCGACCGGCTCGGGTTTCGGGGGCTCTTCCGCTGTTTCGGGAGGGGTTATCCCGGCCTCGGCGAGGGCCTTGGTCTCCCACTCGTCGTAATCGGCGAAGCTGCGTTTGATGAGCCCGGTAGCGAGCAGGCCGTTGGCGACGATGAGCCCGACGACACCCCCGATCGCCGCGCAGAGCAGCGGCCATCCGAACAGGCCGGGCACCGCGAGCGACCACGCTCCCCAGTCGCCGTTGGCGACGTACCGCCAGGGCTTGCCTCGCATCTCGAGGACGAACGCCGTCAGGGGGTGCGCGATGAGGGCGACGACGGTCGGTGCCCAGGCGAGGGCGAGGGGGATCGTGAACGTGCGTGCGTCGATGATCGTCATGGCGATCAATGAGCTGACGAGCACCAGCAGCGTGATGAAGACCGGCCAGGTCTGGGCGAAACCGTTCATCGCCCATTCCGGTTTGATCAGCGACCAGTCGATACCGAGCCAGACACCGCCCCGATCCGGCACGACGTACCAGAGCAGGTACATCGCGACGAACATCAGGCCCACGATCGCTTCAACGATCGGGTATTCGGCGGAGATCCGGCATTTGCAGAAGCGGCACCTGCCGCGGAGCATGAGCCAGCCGAAGACGGGGATGTTCTCCCGCCATGTCAGCACGTGGTTGCACGATGGACACTTGGACGCGGGGGTGACCACGTTGAGCCCGAGCGGCATCCGGTAGACCAGCACGTTGATCAGCGAGCCGATGCAGGCCCCGAACGCGAACGCGAAGGCGAGCTGGATCGCGACGAAGACGGCCATCGTTGTCTCGGGACTCATGGGTTTCGACGCCTCCCTGCGCCAGGTCCTTGCCGCATGTCAGTCGTCGTCGGTCGATCCGTCGCGGTCGAGTTCGGAGGATATTTCTTCGACACGCTGCTCGCACCGGTCCAGCACGTCTCGGCAACGCTTGAGCAACTCCGCCCCTTTGGCGTATTGCTCGATTTGGTCCTCAAGACCCATCTCGCCGGACTCGATCTGCTCGATGATCGCCTCGACCTGCGCGACCGCCTCCTCGAATGTCGGCTTGGTCTTGCCCGTATCTGAAGACCGGGCGGGGTCGGCGTTGGCTTTGGTCATGCGTTTGGCCACAGGGTCACCTTACTCACCGGGGTCGAAGAGGTCCAACTGGTCGGCCTCGCGGTCGGTTTCGCGGGGAGGCTTTGCGGGGCGCTTCCCCGGCTGCTTCCGTGGTGCGGGCTGGGCGGTCGGTGCGTGCGGGGTGCCGAGGCCCACGTCCGAGACCCTGACGACATCGGCCTCCACCGACCCGCGGGCCAGATAGGTCGTGAGCCGTTCGCCCGGGGTCAGAGCCGCGGCGTCCCGTGCGGCGGTGCCGTCGGCCCGGAGCGTGCAGGAATATCCCCGGCGCAGAACCGCCGCCGGCCCGATTGCCTCAAGCCGCTCGCCCAGCGAGCCGACCGCGGCACGGTGCATGGCGTACCGGTGCGCGACTTCGCGAAGCAGCCGGGCCGCCCGTGCGTCGAGGCGTTCGCGCGCCGACGCCACCGCTCGGCGCGGGTCCTGGGTGTGGAGACGCTGCCGGGCTCGCTCGAACCGGTCGGCCGCCGCAGCCATCGCGCCGCGCGCAGCATCGTCGATGTCGTCGCATGCGGTTGCGAGTTGTTCCTGCGCGAGGCGTGTCGCGCCGCGGGGATCGGCCAGCACCGGGTGCCGAGATGCTGCGGCGAGACGCTGGTGCTCGTAGCGGAGTGTGCGCGCAAGGTCGGTCCGGAATCTCCGCGAGAGGGCGTCGAGTTGGCTGCCGAGTGCCTCGCGGTCGGGGGTCAGCCGCATCGCGGCCTGCGTAGGTGTAGCGCATCGCTCGTCGGCGACGAGTTCCGCGATGGACGTGTCGGTCTCGTGCCCGATCGCCGCGACGACGGGAACGCAGCAGTCGACGATTGCGCGCGCAACCTCGCGGTCGTTGAACGCGGCGAGGTCTTCCGGAGACCCGCCGCCACGTGTGACGATGACGGCGTCGATACCCAGCCGCTCGTGTTCGCGCGAGAGAAAGTCGATCGCCCGGACCACCTCGCGGGCGGCGCTGTCGCCCTGGACGCGGACGGGAACGACGGCGACCGCCACGGCCGGGCACCGCTTGGCCATGGTGATGAGCACGTCCTGGAGGGCGGCACCGGTCGGGCTGGTGACGACGGCGATCTTTCCTGGGAACGTGGGAAGAGGGCGTTTGCGTTCCGGGGCAAACCAGCCGAGCGCGCGCAGCTCCTCGCAGAGCTGGCGGAACCGGGCCTCGGCGGCGCCCTCGCCCACCGGCTCGAGCTTTTCGATGATCAGCGACACCCGCCCCTGCGGCTCGTAAAACTCCACGCGCCCGGTCGCGACAACCTCCTGGCCGTCGCGGGGGTCGAACTGGAGTTTCTTGAGTTGGCTGGCAAACAGCACGGCGCTGATCACTGCCCCACTGTCCTTGAGGGCGAGATAGAGGTGCGTGCTGCGGCGGGCGCCGGTGATCTCCCCCACCACGCGCACCTTGCGGGGCAGGCCGTCGTCAAGGACTCCGCGGATCAGCGCCGCCAGCCTCGAGACCGAGAGCACGCCCTCGGCGGGGCTCGGCACCTTGGCTTTCGAAGGCGAGGCCGGGGCGGACTGGCCGCCCTCGGCCTGCTGCTTGGCGCGACGCATGCGGTTGGGATCAAACGGCAATCGGCCCATGACGGGCCGATTATTGCCGAAACCGGGATGTCTTGCCTCCCGGTGGGGGCAGGTGAGCCCCGTCTACTTCTGAGCGTCCGCGGTCCGGGTGGACGCTTCCTCGGTGTCGGTCCAGCCCTTGGCGATCGATCGCTCGACCGTGGAGGCCTGCACGGTCATCGGGTAGGACACCCGAACCGGCTGATCACTCGTGACAATCCGGACCCCACCGGCCACGCCCGCATCGACCTGCTTGAGCTTGCCGTCGGTCTCCCGGGGCTTGCGGAGTTGGATCGTGGCGCTCGGCTCGGGCGTGCCCTTGCGCTCGGCCTCGACGTGCGATGTGCCGCTGGACTGCATGTCGCGGAGACGCTGCGGGTGCACGAACGTGCGCACGCCGCCGGTGTAGCCGCGTTCCTTGAGCCACTGCTGGCGCCCTCGCTCGAGGTTGGCCCATCCCTCGCCCTCGACCTGCTGCCACGCGCTGATCGAGACTTTCTGGTTGTTCACGCGGACGTGGACACGGTCGTGCCCGGCGTCCGCGGCGCCGTAGGCGAGCCGGCCGGGGTTCTCACGCCGCGTGCGGCGGCTGGCGATGTCTTTGACATCGTCGCCGACCCAGAGGCGGCCCCGCACCGATGAGGTGCCCGGCGTGTAGACACGGGTCTGGTCCTCCGGCGGACGGGTGACGAGAAGGCCGTTGTGGATCGCCGGCGCAAAGCCGGGTGTGCAGCAGCCCCGGTGGGCGGTGGGCGCGTCGTGCGGCCCGGCAAGGCTCGCGGCGATGGCCGCGGCAGCGAAGAGCGTGTTCATTTCCCGATCTCCTGATGTCTGGGCGCGAAATCCCTCCGCGCCGGTCACTGGCAACCCACCCCGACTTGATCCAGCATGCGCGATTCTGCGCGCATAGCAAGTGGATTTGACGGGCTTTCCGGTTGTCGGGGCTGGATGATGGTCCGAGATCGGTGTTCGCAGGACCTATCGGACGCGGGTCAGGATTCGTCCGCGCCCGGGAACGGCAACGAGGGCTTGCCGACTGCCGCCTCGTAGGCCTCAATCACGCCACCAACATGGCGCGAGGAGCGATGCTCGGTCGCGACGTACTCCCGGGCCGACTCGACCAGGTCGGCGATGAGTTGCTCGCTGCCCGTGGGCGCAAGGAGTCGGCGGATCTGGCGAGACCACCCCTGCCGATCGCCCGGGGCGACGAGCAGGGCCGTGCGGCCGTCGATGAGGGACGCGTTGGCGTCGTCGCGGGCGGCGACAACAGGCATGCCCACGCCCATGGCTTCAAGCACCAGAGTCCGCTGCTCCCCCCTGGCCTCGGGCAGGATGAGCACGTCGCCGCGGAGCACGAGGTCCCGGTTGGCGTCCATCTCGTCAACGAGCGAGACCTGCGGGCGCACGCCGAGTTTGTCGGCGAGCTTCCAGAGATCGGCGCGACGGGCGGCGACCGCGTCGCAGAAGACGAGCATCTCGGGGCGGTCACGGGCGACATCGGCGATCGCCTCGAAGCAGGCGGTGAACGCCTGCTTGTCGAATCCGGCCCCGGCGATCATCAGGGACCACGCCGTGCCCGGCTTGAGCACCTGCCGGGGCGGTGCATCGACATAGACCCCCCACGGAGACTTGCGGACCGCCACACCGGGGATGTCGCGTTCGCAACGCGAAACGAGCGCGGCGTCGGGGCAGAGCACGACCGCGCCGGCGCGGTTCCGTGAACGCGCCATCAGCCGCTGGGCCTTGTGGACGAGCCCGGCTCGCCATACTTCGACGATCATCGCGCCTTCGAGCTTCTCGGCCAGCGCGAGCCCGAAGGCCCAGAGCGACCCTCCGAAGACGTGCACGATCCGGGCGGGATCGTCGCCTGCGCGTTCGCTCGCGCGGAGCTTGGCCGCGACCTCACCGGCGCGCCATCGCAGCGACATCGGCAGGCCGGTTTCCTCGAACTCCACCGTCTCCTGGAAGAGCCCGTCGGAGTCCTGTACGAATCCGCGGGGCAACGCCAGCACGACGCGGATTCCCTCGTCGGCCAGGCCGACCTGCAGGCGGGCGAGCATCGAACGCTCGCGGCTGGCGAATCGGCGATCGGCAAGGAGGACTACCCGCATGTGACCTCCCTCACGCGAACCGGTTGAATCGGCTTGGACGCATCAGCTCGTGCCCGACGACCGCTCGGACGAGACTCGATAGTTGATGTCCGGCGGGCGGCTCTCGTGGTCGCGTACGGCGTGCGTGCGCCACACGCCGACCCAGTGTTCGGGCGCGACCTCCTGCAGGTAGTAGTCTCCGGCGGGCTCGTCCTTGGCCTCCAGATCCTTCGGAGGGGTGTGCCAGGGCCACCAAGGCCGCACGCCGTCGGAGGCGCCGGGGAGCTTGCGGAACTCGTCTTCGTTTTCCACGATTTCGCGGATCGTTACGAGGCGGTCGAGGCGCTCGTGCATTTTGGGAATGCTGGCGAGCAGGCCGCGGGTGTAGGGGTGCATCGGGTTGTCGTAGAGGTCGAAGACCTTGGCGTACTCGACGACGCGGCCGGCGTACATCACGCAGACGACGTCGGAGTTTTCGGCGACGACGCCGAGGTCGTGGGTGATCAGCATCACCGCCATGCCGCGGGTCCGCTTGAGCTCGGTCATGAGCTCGAGGATCTGGGCCTGGATGGTGACGTCGAGGGCGGTGGTCGGTTCGTCGGCGAGCAGGAGGCGCGGCTGGCAGGCCAGCGCCATGGCGATCATCACGCGCTGCCGCATGCCGCCGGAGAACTGGTGCGGGTAGGCCTTGATGCGGGACTCGGGCTCGGGGATGCCGACGTCGCGCATGGACTTGAGCGCAATGTCTCGCGCCTTGGCCTTGCTGACGTCCTGATGGAGGAGGATGGCCTCCATGATCTGGTCGCCCACGGTGTAGACCGGGTTGAGACTGGTCATCGGCTCCTGGAAGATCATCGCGATGTCGTTGCCGCGGACCTCGCGGATCTGCTTGGCGTTGAGCGTCAGGAGATCGACCGGCCCGTGCTCGGTCTGGAAGATGATCTCGCCGCGGTCGAAGCGGCCCGGCGGCCGAGGAATGAGTTGGAGCATGCTCATCGCGGTCACGCTCTTGCCGCAGCCGGACTCGCCGACGACCGCGAGCGTCTGCCGCGGGTAGATCGTCATGCGTACCCCGTCCACGGCCTGCACGCGCGGGCCGCTCCCGTTGTCAAAGGAGACCGCGAGCCGGTCAACGCGGACGATGGGCGTGGCGGTCGGGGAGCCCGCGGAGGGTGATGTCTCGGTGCTGGCAGCGGTAGCGGTCATCCAATCATCCTCCGAACATCATTGGCGCCAAGAACATTCGGCGCGTCGTGCCTCAGACACTATCGCCGCGCACGCTTGGGGTCGAACGCCTCGCGAAGACCCTCGCCGACGAAATTGAGTGCCAGCAGTGTGACGCCCAGCAGGAGGCACGGGAACATGAGGAGCCACCAGTGACTCCGGTAGGTGTTGAGTTCAGACAACCCGTCGGCGGCCAGATTGCCCCAACTGGGCAGCGGCGGCTTCACCCCGATGCCCAGGAAGCTCAGGAAGGACTCCTGCAGGATGGCCTGCGGCACGGTCAGGGTGGCGTAGACGATGATCGGGCCGAGCAGGTTGGGGAGCAGGTGCTTTGTGAAGATCCGCAGCGGCGTCGCACCCGTCGCCTTGGCTGCCTCGACGAACGGCTGCTCCTTGAGGCTGAGCACCTGGCCTCGGATGACACGGGCCATGGTAAGCCAACTCACGCCGCCGATTGCCAGCAGCAGTGTTCCCACGTCGAGCAACAGCCGGCGAGATTCCTTCATCTCGACACCGCTGCTGGCGATCCATCGCTGGACGAGTGCCTCGCTCGCCACCGCGAGAAGCACGACCAGCAGGATGTACGGAAGCCCGTAGAGGACGTCGACGATGCGCATGAGCACGGCGTCGGTCTTGCCTCCGACGTAGCCGGCCAGGCCACCGTAGAGCGTGCCGATGAAGACTGAGATGAACGCGGCTGCGATGCCGATGCCCAGCGAGATGCCGCCTCCGGTGAGGATTCGTGTGAGCAGTGAACGGCCGAGGACATCGGTGCCGAGCCAGGGCCGCGGGGTCTGGCCGGTTGATTCGGCGATCGCCTCGATCCGTTCGGTCTGCAAGTCGTCGGCCGGCCACCAGAACGGGGGGAGACGCCCCTCCTCCGGGTTGCCGGCGTTGTAGCGTGGGACGGAGGCCCCCTCCTGTCCGCCGGCTGCGCCGAGCGTCCAGGGCAGGGTGAGGACGCACGACGCGATCATCAGGACCAGAAACCCGATCCCGAGCATTCCCGCGAAACTCCGCGTGAGCGGGTTGTCTCGCTCGACCGCCGGAGCGCGCATCGCGGGGACGGTCTTGGGCTCGGTCTTCCCGGGTTTGGGGGTTGATGACGGGGTGGACATGGCCCGAGAGCGTACCACGTCCCGGTGCACGACGACGGACCGAGCATGCCCCCGGGAGTGCCTGACGCTTGGCACCCGTACCATCGGGCGTGAAAGGCTCCCTCCGAATTGCCCGACTGTTCGGCATCGACGTCGCGATCCACTGGACGTTTCTGCTCTTGGTCGTCTACGTCGTGTTCCTGTCCAGCAGGCAGCAGGCGAGCCTCGCCGGGACCCTGGTCGCCTTGGCGTTCATCGGGGGAGTCTTCACGTGTGTGGTGCTCCACGAGTTCGGCCACGCGCTGACGGCACGGGCGTACGGGATAAGGACGCGGCACATCACGATCCTGCCGATCGGCGGCGTTGCGGCGCTTGAACGCATGCCGACCAAGCCGGGGCAGGAGTTGCTCGTCGCGGTCGCGGGCCCGGCGGTCAACGTCGTCATCGCGGCGTTGCTGATCGCTGGCGTCTTCCTCGTCGGCGATCTGCAGACCCCGCCCAATCCGTTCACGCAGGACGCCGGCTTCTTCGGCATGCTCGCGCTGGTCAACATCGCGCTGGTGCTGTTCAACATGCTTCCGGCCTTTCCGATGGACGGCGGACGGGTGCTGCGGGCGTTGCTGGCGTTCCGCCTCGACTATGCCCGGGCCACGCGCGTGGCGGCGATGGTCGGGCGGGTGATGGCGGTAGGCCTGCTGGCGTGGGGTGTGATGGCCGGTAACCCGGTGCTGATGATCATCGCGGTGTTCGTGTACATGGGGGGCGGTGCCGAGGCCGCGGCGGCGACGCAGCGCGCCGCCATGCAGGGGACCCTGGTCGCGGACGTCATGCAGACCGCGTTCCGGACAATCCCGCCCGACGCCAGTCTCGCCGAGGCTGCGGACGCGGTGATCGCCTCGTCGCAGCGGGACTTCCCGGTGGTGGACACATATTCCGGTCGCTTTGTCGGACTTCTTCTTCACGACGACCTCGCGGGGGCGTTGTCGTCGCTGGATGCCGCGACGCCGGTTTCGACGGTTATGCAGACCAACCTGCCGACGCTTCCCCCGGACACGCCCATGCTCGACGCGATCGAGGTCCTGCGCGTCAATCCGCCGGTGGTTCCGGTCGCGCAGGCCGGTGATCTCGTGGGCTTGCTCTCGATTGCGAATGTCAACGAGTTCCTGATGCTTCATGCAACCCCGCGGCCGGGGCAGCGAATACGCAGGTCTCGTGAGGATTGAAGTTCTGTTTCTTCGGTTCTTGGTGGACAACCCCCCGCATCCCGATTCGTGAGCCGCCCGTGGAAACCCCTCCCCCGCCACTACGCGTGACTGGCTGCGCTGTCGTCATCGGCGGAGGCGTCGCGGGGGCGACCGCCGCGCGCGCGCTGCGGTCGCGAGGGCTTTCGGTCACTGTGATCGACAAGGGTCGCGGCCCGGGCGGTCGGACATCGACCCGTCGGTCGGAGGCCGGGGCGTTCGATCACGGGGCACAGTTCTTCACCGCTCGGTCGCTGCCGTTCGTGGATGCCGCAGCTGACTGGGCGCAGGCCGGTGTGGCCCAGCGCTGGGTCGGGCGGTTCGGCGAGCTCGACGGCGACGGCCTCCGCATGCTGCCCGACCGCAATCTGTGGGTGGGAATCCCGGGGATGAGCCGGATTGTCTCGCATCAGCTCGATGGGACGGAGATCCGGTTCGACACGCAGGCCTGCGGACTCGCGCACTCGACGCGGGGTTGGATGGTGAAGACGGCGAGCGGTGATGCGCTTGGTCCGTTTGACTACGCGGTGGTCGCAGTGCCGGCACCGCAGGCTGCGGAGTTGCTCGGCGAGGTTGCACCGGTGATGGCCGAGCGGGCGAGCGGGGTGAGGATTGCGCCGTGCTGGTCGGTGATGGCGGCGTTCGACCGTTCGCTCGCGTTGCCCTTTGAGGGATTGCGGGTTCGGTCCGGCTCTGCGCTTTCGTGGATGGCCCGCGACAGCGCCAAGCCCGAGAGAGAGCCGGAGCCTCTCGAGCGGTGGGTGCTGCACGCCGGACCGGAATGGTCGGAGGCGCATGTCGAGCTTGAGCGGGAGGATGCCGGCGAGCGGTTGATGCGAGAGTTTCTGGATCTTGTGAACCGCTTTGAGGGCGCGGCGCTGACGCCGGTTCATCTGCGCGCGCACCGTTGGCGGTACGCCCGGACGGTCAAGCCGCTTGGGACGCCGTGCCTGCACGAGCCAGCATCGTCGCTTGTGGTGTGCGGCGACTGGTGCCTCGGATCGCGGGTTGAGGCCGCCTGGACGAGCGGCACTGCCGCGGCGGAGGCGATGGTGGGCTCAGCCGCCTGCTGAGTTCGGAGCCGCGGTCGATGTCGCACGGCGCGGCTCGAAGGTGTAGTGCGACACGATCCACTCGCTTCCGCCGGCCAGTCCCCAGAGCTCTTCGCAGGCGATGAAGAAGACCCGCCAGCGGTGGAGCCACTTCTTGGCCTCGGCGGGGCCGTAGTTCTCCCGGAGCACCACCATCGCCTGATCGCGTTTGGCGTCGAGGTTGTTGAGCCAGGCGTGTGCGGTCTTGGCGTAGTGCGTGCCGTCGACGCGCCAGTGGTCACGCATGAGCAGGTCGTCGGTGAAGTGCAGGAGGAGATCGTCGGAGGGCATCGTCCCGCCGGTGAAGAAGTACCGGCCGATCCAGTCGTCGGCTTCGAACGCGTAGGCGATGCGCGTGTGAGAGAAGATGTGCACGAACAACCGCCCGTCGTCCCGGAGCCACGAGGCGACGCGACCAAGGAGCGTGCGATAGTTCTTCATGTGCTCGAACATCTCGACCGACATCACGCGGTCGAACTGCTTCTCGGGCGCGAAGTGGTTCACATCGGCCGTGACGATGTTCGGCGGCGTGACGCCGCGGCGTTCGGCCTCGGCGAGGATGAACTCCCGCTGCGGGGCCGAGTTTGACACCGCGGTGATCTTCGCCGTCGAAAACTTCTCTGCCATCCAGAGGGTCAGCGACCCCCAGCCGCAGCCGAGTTCGAGGATGTCCATCCCGTCCTGCAAACCGGCCCGTTCGCAGCTGAGTGCGAGCATGGCCTCTTCGGCGGCGCCCAGGTCGCGGACGCCGGCGGGCCAGTACCCGCTGCTGTACTTCAGGCGGGGGCCGAGGCAGAGCCGGAAGAACGGCGGGGGCAATTCGTAGTGCTGCTCGTTGGCCTCTTGTGTGTGGATCGCGACGGGGGATCGGGAGAGCGCTTCGAGCAGCTCGCGGAATCGGGCGGAGCGCTCGTCGATGGTGCCGCGTTCTTCGTGTCGGATGCGGGACCAGAGGCGGCGACGGATGCCGGCACGGAGGACGGCATCAGGGAGCAGGCCGCGGTCGAGCACGCCCTCGTACCACGCGGGGTTCGGCGGCCGGGCGATCCTCTGCCGGGGCGGAGATTCGATGCTGGTCGTTGTCATGACACGCCCTCTGGAGCAGTCTTGTCGTCTTTGGGGAACCACGGGAAGAACGCGCTGGTCGTGCGCTGATATTGGCGGTACGCATCGCCGCGGGACCTGAGGGACCGAGCCTCGGTCGGCGGGATCCCGGTGACCTTGAGCACGAAGAAGAGGATCATGCCGGGCGCGGTCCACGCGAGCCATCCCCAGGGCGCGAGAGTCGCCACCAGCGCGTAGCCGATCCACATGAGCCACTCGAAGAAGTAGTTCGGGTGACGCGAGTAGCGCCAGAGTCCGACGGTGCAGACCTTGCCCTTGCTGTCGGGATTGCGTTTGAACTTCTTGAGCTGCGCATCGGCGATCGTCTCCCCGACGAGGCCCGTGACCCACACGCCCGCTCCGAGGAGATCGAACACACTCGGCCCGGTACGTGGGTCGCTCGCCGCGAGCACGAAGGGCACCGACAGGAGCACGACAAGCACGGCCTGGGCCTCGAAGAAGGCGAAGAGCACCGGATTGATCCTGGAACCGAGTTTCTCGCGCATCATCTGGTAGCGGCCGTCCTCGGGCCCGCTGAGCACCCGGTCGGTCAGCAGGTGCCAGGCGAGGCGGTAGCCCCAGAGCCCGCCGATCGAGGCAATGATCACGCGGCGGGCCGTGTCGCCCTCGCCGCTGAGGCCGCAGAAGATCGCCGCGGTGCCGAGGCAGGCCGCCCACCCGACGTCCACCACTCCCGCGTCCTTCGTTCGCAGTTGCAACACCCAGAGCAGAGCCATCACCAGCCCGGCCCCGATCGCGATCCACATGAATTGTTCACTCGGGGTCAGCATCCGGCACCACCTTTCCTGCGACAGCCAAGAGAGCACGCCTCAACTTTTTCAACCCCAGGGAGCCGCCACATGACCCCGATTCGAACCGTGTCCGTCGCCTCGGCCATCGGCATTGTCGTGCTGGTTGTCATGATTGTGGTCTCTGCGCTGGAGATGCCGCTGAGCCGCGGCCTGCGCGAGACCGCGGACTCGCGTTGGGGGATCACCACGCTCGTTGACCTGTACATCGGCTTGTTCGTTGTCGGGGCATGGATCGCGTACCGCGAACGGAGCGCGTGGCGTTCGGTCCTCTGGTGGATCGCGTTGTGTTTGACGGGCAATCTCACGACGGTGGTCTACCTTCTGCTGGCGTCGCTTCGGTCGGCGTCGATCGAGGACCTTGTCCGCCCCGTTCGCCGATGACGCGCTGCGCGGCGAGCATCCACGCGGGCGTGAGGATCGCGTATTGCACGCTGAACCAGGTCAGCGACGTCGGGACCGAAGTGCCGAGGTCGATCGCGCCGATCTTGGCGCCGATCCAGTAGGCAAGAGGGCCGCCTGTCGCACCGAGGAGCGCGGCGAGGAAAGGCTTGTTCCACATCCAGGACAGGCTCGGCCGGAGGACGGTGCCGAAGTTGGCCCAGAGCGCAAAGAACACGATCCAGAACTGCACGCCGGCGCCGGCCCGGTAGCTGAACATCCCGAGCCGCACGCCGATCGCGTCAGTGACGACGCCGACCAGTGCGCCGAGCAGGACGACCGCGGCCTCCCTGCGCCACACCGGCGAGATCGCGAGCTGTCCGGCGACACTCAGACCGGTCACGACGATGGCGACCCACCACCAGGAGCGACCCGCACCGAACATCGTCAGCGTCCAGCAGATGTCGTAGGCGAACAGGTTGATGATGATGACGAGCCAGCGTGTCACGTCGGGCCGTCTCCCCTCGCGGCCGGCCCCGCCGCGCGGGCGCTCGCGGGCGCGATGCGGCAGAGCGGCTTGGTGAGCAGGGTCTGCACGACACCGACGTGCCGCGCCCGGAAGGCCCCCTCGCAGTAGGCGAGGTAGTACTCCCACATCCTGATGAACCGCTCGTCGAACCCGAGTTCGCGGACGTGGTCGAGGCGGCTCATGAACGCATCACGCCAGAGACGAAGCGTTTCGGCGTAGTGCGGCCCGAGGTCCTCGGTGTGCCACGTGCGCAGGTCTGTGCGCGCGGCGACCGCACGCGTCATGACTCCCACACTGGGCAGGCAGCTGCCCGGGAAGATGTACTTCTTGAGAAAGTCCCTGCGCCGCGCGGCCCTTGCGAAGAACTGATCCCGAATCACGATCGCCTGGATCAACGCGGCGCCATCAGGCTTGAGTCTTTCCGAACAGACCTGGAAGAAGGTGGGCAATTGGGCGGCACCGACGGCCTCGACCATCTCGATGCTGACCAGCTTGTCGAACCGGCCGGTCAGGTCCCGGTAGTCCTGCTTGAGCACGGTGACCCGATCGGCGAGCCCGGCGTCCCGCACACGCGCGGTCGCGAGGCGGTGCTGTTCGTCGGAGATCGTCGTGGTGGTCACGCGGCAGCCGTATCGGGCGGCGGCGTGAACCACGAACGCTCCCCAACCTGAGCCGATCTCGAGCAGGTGGTCGGTCGGCTGGAGATCGAGCTTCCGGCATGCCCGGTCGATCTTCTCGATCTGGGATTCTTCCAGCGTTCGAGCGCCGTTCTCGAAGACGCCGCAGGAGTACGACATCGTCGGATCGAGGAAGAGCGCGAAGAAGTCGTTGCCGAGGTCGTAATGCGCGACGATGTTCCTGCGGCTCCCGGCGCGGGTGTTGCGCTCGAGCCAGTACGCCGCGCGAGAGAGCGGGCCGATGAGCTTCACCAACGGGCCCTCGAGTGAGTCCATGGCGGCGAGGTTGGCGGTCATGGTTTCGACCAGGCCGGCCAGGTCGTCTGATTCCCACGCACCGTCGATGTAGGCCTCGGCGATCCCGAGGCTGCCACCGAAGGCCGCGGCACTGAAGAGGGCCGGGTCCAGCACCCGCAACGCGGCGGCGGGCGCAGTCCCCGCGGCACGGTCCTCTGCGGCGGGTGCTCTGCGGGGAGAGACCAGCGTCTGGCCGCGTGCGGAGTCTTCGATGCTGACGCTGCCGATGGTCACCCGCTCGATCGCGCGGCGGACGATGGCTCTGCCCATGAGCTCCAGCAGGCGGAGTCTCCTGGTCGATGCGACGGCGGCTCTGTCACGGACTGAAGCGCCGATCACAGCGCCACGAGGCCCGGAGTCCAACATGGTCATGCCTGTATTCCCTCACTGACAGCGGAGACCGATCGGGCCGCTCTTGAGCCCGGGTGCCGGGAGACGGGTGCGCCCTTGAGCCAGAGCTTCAGCGCCTCGATGTGGATGCCCGCGACCACCTGCGCGGTCATGAGCGGGTGTCTGGCCAGCACAGAACGCATGACGCCGGGCGTGAGCTCGCGGCGATCCATCTGCAGGGTCGCGTCGAATGCCTTGCCGCCCTCGGCGCGGTCGCGCAGGTTCATGTGGATGAACAGGCGGTCGCCGGGGGGGACGAACGCCCAGTCGTAGTCCATGTCCATGGGCATGAAGGGGGAGACGTGGAACTGCTTCTGGAACTTCCAACGAAGGTGTCGCGAGCCGGGGCGTCGGGCACGGGCCGGGCGGGCGTCGAGCACGTACGCGTGTCGCTCGCCCCAGGGCGTGTTGGTGATCTCCGCGACGATGGCGTCTGTGCGCTGAGCATCGTCAAAGCAGTAGTAGAACGTCACGGGGTTGAAGATGTGACCGAAGTAGCGCAGGTGGGTCAGCATCCGTACCGGGCCCGAGGGCCTGCGGCCCAGTTGCGACTCGACACACGCACGGACGCTGTGGTCGAGGCTGGCAGCGGTCTGTGCGGGGGCGGGGTCGCCCGAGTGCTCGGTCACGTGATAATCAGCCGGCCTGAACCTGGCCGGGCGCCACCATTCGGTCCCCCACCATGGCGACATTGCGAGCACTGTGTCTACCTCCCGGAGGTCGAGATACACCATGAAGAGCGGGAACGTGAACGCGTGCTCCGGGTCGCGGCGCCGGTGCCGTACATGGCCTTCGTAGATCGCGCTGGCCAGATTCACAGCGTCGCTCCGAATGCCTTGCAGACCCGCAGGGCGCTTACGACGCCGTCCTCGTGGAAGCCGTTGCCCCAGTAGGCCCCGCAGAAATGGGTCCGCCGCTCGACGGTGCTGATCTCGTGCCAGCGTTGGCGCGCCTTCTGCCCGACGAGGGTGTAGAGGGGGTGGTGGTAGCAGTACCTCGCCAGCACCCTGGCCGGGTCGATCGCGTCTGTATCGTTGAGCGTGACGCACAGCGGGGTTCGTGTCCCGAGCCCCTGCAGCATCGTCATGTTGTAGGTGACCGCGACCGGGCTCGTGTCGTCTCTGGCGAGCCTGTAGTTCCACGCCGCCCAGCACCGCCGCCTGGCCGGCAGGAGCCGCTCGTCGGTGTGCAACACGGTCTCGTTGGCCTGATAGGGCATGGCGCCGAGCACCCGGCGTTCTGTCTCGCTGGGATCGCTCAGCATGGCGAGTGCCTGATCCGCGTGGGCTGCGATGATGACCTGGTCGAAGGTCTCCGGCGGGGCGTCCCGGTCGCCGGACCAGACCCGCACCGACTCGCCGGTGCGTTCGATCCTCCGGACACCGCAGGCGGTCCGGGCGATCGGCCCGAGCGTCTCCCGCATCGCGCGGATGTACGCCTCGGAGCCGCCCTCGACGGTGCGCCACTGGGGGCGCTCACGCAGATCGAGCATGCCGTGGTTGTCGAAGAACCGGAGGAAGAACTCCGCGGGGAACTCGAGCAGCGCTTCCCGTGGTGCCGACCAGATTGCCGCGGCCATCGGCACGAGATAGTCGTCGAGGAAGCCCCTGGAGAACCGCCGCTGGCGGTAGAGGTCGCCGATGGTGACGGTCTGCGAGTCTTCTGCGCTGACCTCGGCGAGCATGGCTTTGCCCTGCTTGCCGAGCTGCGCGACACCCCGCACCACCCGCCACCATCGCGGCCGCAGGACATTGGAGACGGAGCCGACGATCCCGGCGGCCGACGAGCCGCCGAACTCGAAGCCGGTTGAGTCGTCACGAACGCTGAACGACATGGTGGTCTTGCGCGAGGCGACCTGGAGCCGATCGAGCAGCTTGCAGAAGTTGGGGTAGTTGCGGTCGTTGAAGACGATAAAGCCGGTGTCCACCGCGAGCGAGCGGCCCTCGTGCTCGACCCGCACCGTGTTGGTGTGCCCGCCGAGCCGGTGCTCCTGTTCGAAGAGCGTGACGGCGTGCGTGGGGGCGAGCAGATAGGCGCAGACCAACCCGCTGACACCGGCCCCGACGATGGCGATCCTCACGCGGCACCCCTGGAGCGTTCCTGGTGCTGACGTTGCCTGGCGGCACGATCGGCCTTGGCGTGCTCGGCGCGTTCATAGACCGAGGCGGGCACCGGACGCAGATCCCAGACCAGCCCGAACCAGGACATGACCTTGAGGATCCAGTAGGCGGGGTCGTACTCCCACCAGTAGAAGCCCTGTCGGGCGGTGCCGGGATACTCGTGGTGGTTGTTGTGCCAGCCCTCGCCGAGCGTGATGATCGCGAGCCACCAGTTGTTGCGGCTGTCGTCGCCGGTCTTGAACCGTTGCGAGCCCATGGTGTGCGCGAGCGAGTTGATGGTGAACGTGCCGTGGTAGAGCACGGATGTCGAGATCGCAAAGCCCCAGATGACCATCTGCCAGCCGTTGGTGCCAAGACCCGGGGCCCACACGCCGAGCGCCCAGCCGAGGAGTGCCATGGCGATGATCAGCAGGACGGGTCCGATCAGGTGGTTCCGCTCGAGCCACACGAGTTCCGGGTACTTCTGCCAATCGGGGATCGCCCGCCAGTTGGTCGCGCGGCCTTTCTCGGTGAGGAACCACACGGTGTGGCTCCAGAGCACGCCCTTCCACCACGGCGAGTGAAGGTCGGGCTCCTCGTCGGAGTGCCGGTGGTGCTCGCGGTGGTGGCCGGCCCACCAGCAGGGGCCGCGCTGGGCGCAGGTCGTTCCCAGCAGGGCGAACGCGAACTGCACGGCCCGGTGGGTGCGAAAGGTCCGGTGGGAGAAGTAGCGGTGGTAGAACGCCGTGATGACGAACATGCGGATGAAGTAGAGCGCGATCGCCGCGGCGACGGCGACCCAACTCCATCCGACCCAGATGACGCCGAGACACATCGCGTGGATGGACAGGATCGGCGCGACATCGCGGAACCGAACCCGTTTATGGTCAAGGTCGGCCCAAGTGGTCTGGCCGGCGGTGCCTGTGGCTGCTGCGGGCTTTCCGTCCGCTGCGGGCGATTGGTCTGTCATGGTTCCCGCTCCTTCGATTCCCTCTCTGGCCGCGGCGATCAGTCGTGCCCGAGTGTCGGTCGCTCCGCGCAGTGGCCGAGCCCCGCGACGGACTCGCGGCCTGTCTTCCGCTCTTACTCAACGCTGGTGGGCCACCCGGCCCGATGTCCGACGGCCTTGAAGCGGCCGCCGCGTCCACGCGCGAAGTGGGTGGCAGGATCCGGCCTGTCTTGGCCGATTCGCTCGCCGCTCGCACGCAGACCAGTAGATTCCCCCGAATCATAGCGAGCCGCGGGGACGCCCACCCTGCACCAGAACGCCCGTCGCACAGGGAACCTCTGCTGCCCAACTTCGCTCCGGGCTCGCAATGGGGCCGTTTGGAGCCTGCCATCACGCATTCCGGGCTCGGCGGCCGCGGGTTCGCTCACCGGGTCGTCGGCGAGATGCACCGGTGGTCGCATCGCGAAGGCCGGAGCGACGCCGAGCACGCTGATCTGAGACGCGGGGTTTTTGGTGATCGGCATCGGCATCCGCCCGCCCGTCGTCGGCGGCCGCTCCTCGAGACTCCACCTGCGGTGTTACTCACCGATGAGCACTTAGGGCGCAGGGACGGCGGTGGAATCGCACAGTGGCCGGCGCGCGATGCGGGCCGGGGACAAAAATCCGCCTGAGCGACGTGGCACCCGTGAGGCCGGCAGGTCGCCCGGCGGGGCGGCCCGACCGGGGCGTGGGGCATCACCTACACTGGAATCCCATGACCACCGCCACCCCCACCGCTCCCAAGTCCGCCGCGAACCAGTCCCCCGGATCGGCCGAGCCGCTCCTTTCGGTGCGGGATCTGAAGACGTACTTCCCGGTGCGTTCGGGCCTGTTGCAGCGGGTGACCGACTACGTGCGGGCGGTGGACGGGGTGTCGTTCGACATCGCCCCGGGCGAGACGCTCGGGCTGGTCGGCGAGTCGGGGTGCGGCAAGACGACGGTGGGCCGGACGATCCTCCGCCTGCAGCCGCACAGCGGCGGGCAGGTGATCTTCGAGGGCAAGGACATCTTCAAGCTGCAAGGTGCCGGGCTCAAGGCCATGCGTCGGGAGATGCAGATCATTTTCCAGGACCCGGCCGGGTCGCTCAACCCCCGCATGCGGATCGCGGCGATCGTGGGCGAGCCGCTGCTGATCCACGGGCTGGTCAAGGACAAGGACGAGCTGCGCACCAAGGCCGAGGAGCTCTTGGTGCGGTGCGGCATGCCCAAGGCCGCGGCCGACCGGTACCCGCACGAGTTCTCCGGCGGGCAGCGTCAGCGGATCGGGATTGCGCGCGCGCTTGCCCTGCAGCCGCGGTTCATCATCTGCGACGAGCCGACGAGCGCCCTCGATGTCTCGATCCAGGCGCAGATCATCAACCTGCTTGGCGACCTGCAGAGCGAGTTCGGCCTGAGCTACCTGTTCATCTCGCACGACATGGCGGTGATCCAGCACGTCTGCAAGAACATCGCGGTGATGTACAAGGGCAAGATCGTCGAGCACGGCCCGCGGGAACAGATCATCGAGAACCCGCAGCACCTCTACACCCAGTCGCTGCTGAGCGCCGTCCCCGAGCCCGACCCGCGGAGCGAGAAGCAACGGGTGGTGTTCGAAGGCGGGGCGATGTAGGGACGCGCTCGCCCGCGAGCAGAGGTGGAACGCAGAGGCCGCAGAGGGAACGCAGAGCACGCAAAGCAGAGAGGCCCAACGCGCGAGCATGGGCTTTGTTCTGATGCGCAAAGGTGTGGATGGAACACGAAGGACACGAAGGTCACGAAGAGCAATCGGGATGAACCGCGTAGAGCGCGGAGGACGCGAAGGGGGAGACGGCGGGAATGCGGCGCAGTGCTTCGACCCAATAGGGCGAAGCACGATTCCGGGTGTTGCGCCGACCGTCGTCCGCCTTCGCTCTTCGAGTCGAAGGCGGGCACCGTGGCGGGCGTGCGGACCTCGTCGCGCGGATTTCGCCTCTGTGCCTCTGTGGTGAAACCCAATCCACCCGACCTGCCCGCGTCCAAGCCCACGCTCGCGCGTTGGGCCTCGTTCCGCGGCGGCCTTGGCGCGCCCGGCGGCCGTACTCCGCCGTCCGTCGCGCTCATCGTGCCCCTCGTGTTCCGCTCTGCCCTCCCCTCCGCGAGCTCCGCGGGCTCCGCGGTTGCCTTCCCGCCTTCCCCGAGTGCGTCCTCGGCCCCGCTCTTGCTCGGGCGATAGACTGGGCGCGGGAGACGGACACCGACAGCGACGGAGACGTGCTGGATGCGACCGAACAGGGCGAGGCGTTGGCTCAACAGGTGGTCCCGCAAGTTGCACCGATGGGGCTCGGTCGCGACGGCGGTGCCGTTGCTGATCGTGCTGGTGACGGGGATCCTGCTGCTCTTGAAGAAGGATGTCGCGTGGATCCAGCCCCCGATGGCCGCGGCACCGGCGGGAGAGCCGGCGGTCGGGTTTGACGCGATCCTTGCGGCGGTGGTCGCGGTGCCGGAGGCGGACGCGTCGGGCTGGGCGGACATCGACCGGCTCGACGTCCGACCGGACGAGGGCGTCGCGAAGGTGCAGTGCGTGTCGGGCTACGAGGTGCAGGTCTCGACGGTGACCGGAGAGGTGCTGCAGACCGCGCGGCGGCGGAGCGACCTGATCGAGTCGCTCCACGACGGGTCGTGGTTTCACGGAGCGGTCAAGCTCGGCGTGTTCCTGCCCAGCGCCGTGATCGTGCTAGCGCTGTGGATAACCGGGGCTTGGCTGTGGCTGATGCCGCACCTCCGGGGCAGACGGCGTGGCTTCACGGAACGGTAGATGCAGCCCGCGGGACCCGGGCAAAGTGATAGACTTGCCCCATGCTCGCCGCCCTCGCCCTGTCTGATTCGTTCATCGCCGAGAGCTGGCTCGACATTGTCGTGCGGCTGGTGGTGGCGATGGGGCTGGGGGCCGCGTGCGGGTGGGAGCGGGAGAAGGTCAGCCGGCCGGCGGGGCTGCGGACGTTCATGATGGTCTCGCTGGGGGCGGCCGTATTTGTGATGCTCGGGTTTGCGATGCTGGATGGACTCGCTGCGACGGACCCGGGCACCGCGAAGTTCGACCCGTCGCGGATCGTCGCGGGGGTCATCACCGGCATCGGGTTTCTCGGGGCGGGGACGATCATTCAGTCGGGCGGGCAGGTGCGCGGGCTGACCACGGCCGCGGGGCTGTGGGTGATGGCGGGCATCGGCGTCGCGGCGGGGATGGGGCTGTTCGCGCTCGCGGGGATCGCGGCCGGGTGCGTGCTGTTCATTCTGGCGCTGATGCGGTGGGTCGGGGAGCAGATCCCGGAATCGGACGCCCAGGACCCATCGTGATACCAAAGGCCTCGTGACGGGGCGGATCAGTCCGGGTTGCGTCCGAGCAGCCACGCCTCCGCGGCGGCGAGCGCGGCGTCTGGCTCGGCGGACTCGGCGGACTCGGCGGACTCGACCATCTGATCCGGATGAATGGAATCACCGTACAGCGTGCCTGTGCGGTCGGCATAGACGCCGGTGGTGAGCAACAGCAGCGAGCCGTCGTCCAACTCGATCGAGGCGTTGGCGGTGGACTGACCGGCGGTCGGCTGGCCAAAGGTGCGCAGCGCGTCCCGACCGAGAAACGCGCACAGCACGGCCTCGCCGGCGCTGGCGGTCCGCTTCCCGATGAGCACCGCCACAGGCAGAGACGCCAATGACGGGTCGGGCGAAGACGCCGGCAGCGTGATGGACGGGACATCCGCGTAGCCGGCTTCGCTGGCGGTCACGAACCAGGGTGTGCTCGGCCCCTCGGGCTGAACGAATGCCCCCACGGTGCGTTGGCCGAGCAGCGGAGCCACACCGGCGAGCATCGGCCACATGTTGCCGCCGGTGTTGTTCCGGAGGTCGATGACCAGACCGGGAGCAGCCGCGGCGGCTTCGAGCAGGTTGCGCAGGTGTGCGGCGTACTTCAGGTTCTCTTCGGGTGTGCCGGAAGTAAGCCCAGGAACATCGATGACATGCACGCCCGAGGGGAGGCTGCGCCCCGAGGGCGCACCGCTCCATGGGCTGAACCGGTTGCTGGCCTGTCTCGCGGACGCAGGGATGAAACTGCTGTGACCGTCCCGGAGCTGCGCGAGGGCGTAGCCGATCGCGGCGTGGGTGTCGGCGGGGACAGTGCCGCCGCGGGCGAGGTGGTGGGCAGAGTCACGGATGTGCTCCCAGTCGAGCACGGCACGGTGCAGCGCAGCGGCTTGCATGCGGTCGATCGCGTGATCGAGGTAGTCGGCGGCGGCTGCCGACAGCGGCGGGAGGTCGGCCGGATTGAGCAACGCAGCATCGACCTCATCAAAGTCAGCCCTGCCGGCACCGACGAGCCCGACACCCACGAGCACGGTGTGTGCCGAGGGCGGAACCGCGATAGTCAACTCGCGAGAGTGCCAGCTCGCAGCGGCGGGGCTCGGTGTGAACGAGGTCTGAATCGCGAGCATGCCGTCGGGGCCGTCGACCCGCAGCCAGATCGCGGGGAGCTCGTTGGCGTGCTCGGTTCGGGCTTGGACGCGGAGCTGCGCCACTCGCGGAAGCCCGTCTTTGATCACGACAGGAAGTTCCGTCCACGCCGTCTGATATCCGGTCTTGGCCGTCGTGCTGGCAAATCGCACCGCGTACCGCCCGGCCCACACTTCGTCGCTGATGCGTGTGACGAGGTAGGCATCCGGCGTGACGCCGGAGACCTCTCCGATAGTCCAGCCGTCGAGACCCTGCTCAAAGCCATCGTGGATTATGCCCGGCTGCGAAACGGGCTGGGAGTAGGCGGACGCGAGCGGAAGGGCGCTGAGCGCCAGTCCGAGCCAGCGGCGGAAGGGAGGTCTCGACCGATAGGCGGGGTGCATGCAGTCTCTCCTGGCGTGCGTCGTGTGCGGATGACCATACCCTGATGAAAGCACGACGGCACTCGTGAGACCACGGGAGGGTGCCCGGCTTCCGTCTGGTAGGCTGCACGGAGATGCCCGGAAGTAGCACATCCGACGGCGGCCGCGATCGTCTCGTCGCGAGAGCTCGACTCCTCATCGCTGCATCCTGTGCCGGGATCGTGACCACTGTCCTGCTCGCGTGGCTGGCGATGTTCGTCCCGATCGGTCACGCGTGGTACGGCCCGCCGACCAATCGGGCGCTCGGTGCGGCGAAGGCGTCCGACGGGAAGTTCTGGCAGCTCTCTCGCGGGCAGAACCGCTGGCACTCGGTCGTCAGCTACTGGCACATGCAGATCTCGGGCATGTCGATGTGGATGTCCGACGACGACTATCAGGGCATCAAGGTGGACCTTTCGCAGCTCCCCCGCCGCGACCGGCCCGACGACCTGACCGACCTGCACATGCACGCGTGGTATCACACCACGGGGTGGCCCTTCCCCGCGCTCTCCTGCGAGGTGCACTGGGAGCGGCAGGTCTCCAACTCGAACATCCTGTACCGCGTCGAGGGAGGCGTGCAGTTGCCCCGCGACGCGTCGTTCAACCCGAGGGCTCTGCCTCTGACGCCGGTGTGGCCCGGGTTTCTTGCGAATGTGGTGGTGTATGCCGGGGCGTGGATGCTTATGGGGCGCGGCGTGCGGTTGGTTCGTCACCGCCGCCGGGCCGGGCGCGGGCTGTGCAGCGGATGCGGCTATCCGCGGCTCGATCTCCCGGTTGAGAGCCCCTGCCCTGAGTGCGGCCGCTCGCCGGGCTAAGGCCGGACGCCGCACTACGCGAGTCCGTATCCTCCGGCCATGACGCGGCTGCTCACCCCGGACGACACCGATGCTTGTGTAGAACTCCGCCGGTACATGCTGCGGGAGTCGCCGTGGTCGTTCGCAGCAGACCCCGAGACGGACCGGGGGAGCGATCCCGTGCAGGTCGCCCGGAACCTGGCCAACCCGGACTTCGCCTTCGCCGGGAGCTTCGACGACAGCGGGCGGCTGGTCTCGATCGCGCTCCTGATGCGCGAAACGAACCCGAAGCGGCGGCACATCGCGTGGATCGTCAGCGTCTACACCCACCCGGACGCGCGGCGGCAGGGCAGGAGTAAGGCGGTGCTGCGGATGCTCATCGAGAACGCCCGAAATCGACCGGGAGTCGCGGCGGTGTACCTCTCGGTGGGCGACCGGTCGCCCGGGGCGCAGCGGTTGTATGAGTCTCTCGGGTTTGTCGCGTGGGGGGTGGAGCCGGACGCACAACGGATCGGCGACGAGTCGTCGAGCGAGGTCCACATGCGGCTGGAACTCTGACCGCCCCCGGCGGCCGGGCGGCGGAAGCGAATCAGGGCGACAGGATTCGAACCTGCGACATCCTGCTCCCAAAGCAGGTGCTCTACCAAGCTGAGCTACGCCCTGTGGCTGCCCCTCGGGCCGGGGCTTGGAAAGTGTAGTCCGCGGCCAAAACCGGGGCCGGCCAAAAACAACGCCGGCCCGATCTGTTCGACCGGGCCGGCGCTCTCCTCCAGCGGGGCGTATCCGCGTGGAGATCTGTATGAGGTCCGCTCTCTCCCTCTCGTTAGAGCGGGACCTCCTTGAACAGCACGATGCGGGGCTTGTCGCCGGGGTTGATCACGTTGGACCGGTCGACGACCATCAGGAAGCGGCGGGCGATGCTCGGGATGAGCGGGTCGTCCGGGTCGTTGGAGACGTTGACGTCGCTCTCGCGGTAGCCGTGCATGAGGAACCAGACGGCGAAGTAGTCCGAGCGGATGCTCGTCGAGGCGAGGGCGGCGTTGGCCAGGGTCAGCCGCTCGTCGTAGTCGTCGTCGAGGGTGTCCTCGTTGCCGGCGTAGGCGAGAGAATCCACACCCTCGACATCGATCCCGTCGCCGTCGAAGCCGAGGCGGTCGATGTCGTGCGGGGCGGGGTAGCCCAGGTTGTTGGTGACGAAGCCGAGATCGCGGATCAGCAGCATCTCGCCGAGTGAGCGGAAGCCCGTCGATTCGCGGAGGCCGCGGACGCCGACTGCGCCCTGACGGGCGTTGTCGCCGGCCGCGAGTTCGGCCTGGGACGAGCCGGGTGCGTATCCGGCGGTGGCACCCGGAGCCAGTCGCGAGGGCGGATCGACGTTGAGGTCGTCCCACCCGTCGCGGAAGTTGAGGAGGCTGGGGATGGCCCCGCCGTTGGGATCGCGCGGGAACATCGCGAGCCGGTCTCGGTAGGCAACCAGCGTGGTGGCGATGTCGGAGCCCCAGGTGTGGGTGTTGGAAGTCCACCACCAGCGGGAGTGGCCCTCGAGACCCGTGGCCTCGTTGGGGCTGAGGCCGGGGATGGAGCGGGCGGTCTCGCGGGAGACCGTGTTGATGTTGAGCGTGCCGAAGGTGGGCGTGACGAGCGAACCGAATCGGCGGTCGAGCGCGGTGAAGCGGTCGATGAGTGTCGCCGCGGCCGGGACGCCGAGACCCCAGCGGGCGTCCTGCGGATCGGCGGCCAGATCGAACACCCCGTTGGAGTCGTTGTCGTAGAAGGGCACGAAGGCATCGACCTGGAGGCTGCCGCGATCGAGCAGGTTTGCCGGATCGGCGGGCGTTGCCGGCGGGACGAACGCGTTGGCGTAGATGCTCTCGTTGGTCGCGGGGTTGTCGTAGTGCAGCGCGATGGCGAGGGCCTCGCTGAGCGTGGTCCACTCGACGTCCTCGTTGCCGCCGGTGAAGGCGGGATCGGGAATCTGGTGCGCACCGATGCCCAGCGGCAGAAGGATGTCGGCGACGCGCATCGTGGAGATGCCGGAGCTGCCGTCGAACTCGGAGTTGTCGAGATGGGGCTCGACGTAGAGGTCACGGAAGCTGTCACCGGCGAGGTTGGGGCCGATGTCCTCGTTGGTGCCCTCGTTCTTGTCCTGCGGATCCTGGGTGAGTGTGGGGATGATCTTGGTCGTGCTGTCGATCGCCTCACGAAGCGTCTCGTGACTCCACGCGTTGTTGTTGAAGTCGGAGATGTCCAGATTGCTGTTGACGTTGACGCCGTCGTCGTCGGTGAGGTTGCGGATGTCCGCGTCGGTCTGGGCCTTGCTCTCGAGGCAGTAGGCGGGGATCGCGCCGCGGGAGGGGTCGGACGTACCGCCCGCGTTGGGGTCCTCGCGCCGGGACAGGCGGCCCCAGAGCACGGTGGTCAGACCCTGGTTGTCCTCGCTGTAGCCAACGTTGGGCGGCTCGGGGCCGGGGTCGGCGTTGTTGATCTCGCCGGCGTCGTTGGGCGAGGCATCGAGTTGGCGGTCGAGTGTGACCGACCCGGACGGGTCACGCATGCGGTCAACGAGCGTGTCGTTGGCCGTGTCGTTGTTCGTGGTCTCGTCGATGCCGTTGATATCGAAACCGCCGTTGGCCACGTCGTAGAAGGGCTTCTCGATGCGGAACAGGCGGATGATCTGCCGGTCGGTGTCGGAGCCGCTCTGCAGCGACGAGAAGCTGCCGCTCGGAGGCGTAACCGTGCCGGTCGTCGGGTCAAACTCGACGACTCGGGACGCATCGCCGACGCCACCGATCTGGGTGTCGAGCCAGCGGTGTACCGCGTCGATCGTCTCGGTGCCGGGGAGGGCGTTGTTGATGCGGTCGAGCATGTCCTGCGTGTTGCCGCTGAGGACGTAGAAGGTGCGCGTGCCGCGGGGGCCGATCTGGATCGTGTTGCCGAAGTTCTCGACGCCGGTGTCCCGGTCGAAATCGGCGAGCTTGTAGTAGGTGTCGCCGTACTGGATGTAGTACTGGCCGCGGAACGCGAGCGAGCCGGTGCCGTCGTCCACGCCGGTGAGCGTGATCGTCTCGTCGAACGGGTTGTGGAGTTGGAAGGCGAGGATCTCGAAGACGCAGTCGGGGTTGTTGGCGTCGGGATCGCCGTTGATCGACGGCAGGAACACCTCGGGGATGTTGTCGCCGTTGATATCCCGCGGCCAGTCGCGGTCGCCCTGGTTGGGCGAGTTGCGCGGCGTGTCGGTGTACATGATCATCGACGCGGTCTCGACGATGAACGGCTGCGCCTCGAGGCCGTGGATGTTGACCGCGTTGGGCACGCCCGGGATCGGGTTGGCCGTCAGGTCGGGCAGACGCGTCGCGGCCGTGCCGTTGTTGGCGTCGAGGTCAAGCAGCTTCCACGGGTAGTACGGATTGCGCGGGTTGGAGATATCGACATCGGTGTTGCGGAAGGTCGTGCTGCCGTTGAGCAGGAGCGTGCGGATGGTGGGCACCGACGCCTCGTCGTAGGCGTCGCGCATGTTGATCGCGAGGTGGCCGGCGGTGCGGACGGCCAGGTGCGGGCCGCGGTAGCCGTAGAAGAGCGTGGCGTACTGCTCGTTGGGAGCGCCGGGGTTGATGACCGGATCGGAGTCCCAGATCGAGGCACTGTTGAGGTACAGATCGGCGTAGGGCGCGAGCGCGTCGGCGTAGAACGTGAACAGGTTCTCGGCAGTGTCGAAGAGGGTGTCCTTGGTGGTCTTGAGGTCGTCCACATCCAGCGGAAGATCGGCGGGGTTGGGGACGAAGTACTTGCCGCTCTGGGTGCCCAGGATGCGGGAGGCGTAGATCGGGCGGTCGCCGGAGTGCGTGGTCAGGCGCTGCCGGACATCGGTGTAGAGGGCCGCCTTGGCCTCGTCGAAGAACTCGAGCGAGAGACGGTTGAACTGGGCGCGCGTCCGTTCGAGCGTGGTCGAGCGGTTGGACCGGAGCGGGCCGTATCGGAGGGCGAGGTAATCGGGGACAACGCCGCCGTCGGTCGTCGACGTCGCCCGGCCGTCGAGAGCGATCTCCAGCGGGCTGAGGTTGCGGTCGTCGTTGGCGGTGTTGAAGGCGAGCAGGTCGAAGAGCGACTCGGTGGAGAAGGGGCGGAAGACGCCGGAAGGGCTGTTGCCGCCGGTCAGATCACCTGTGCCGCCGCTGAGACCAAAGCCGGCAAAGAGCTCGTAGTAGTCGGTCGGGGTGAGGGCGCGGCCGCCGATCTTGGCGTAGTTGGCCCAGTAGGGATTGAGGACATTGCGGTCGGTGGTGGCGAACTCGCGGTTGGTGTCGCCGGAGATCGACGCGTCAAACAGGCCCTGGAAGTTGGGTCCGGGGGCGAAGCCGAGGTCGAGGAAGGTGCGGAGTCCGTCGTAGGCGCTGGCGCCGACGAAGTAGGCGTTGGTCTCGTCGTACTCGCTGTAGTCCTGGCTGGAGAGGGGGTCGGGGGCCTTGGGGTAGTCGGGCTGCTGGTTGTGGTAGTTCGGGCCCATGCCGAAGTCGGGGGCGCCGGTGAAGACGTTGCGGGTGTCGCCGAGAGAGTCCTCGTAGGTGAGTTGGCGGCGGACGTCGACGGCTGCGGGCGTGAGTCCGAACGGGATCTCGGTCTCAGGGGCCAGCGTGCTGTCGGTCGCGGTGTTGACGTTGACGCGTGCCGAGAGGTCGACGGCGCGGACCGCGAAGAAGTAGCGGATGTCCTCGTCGGGGGTAAGCAGGTTGCGGGAGTAGTTGTCGAAGGGGTTCCGGTCTTCGACCATCTCGAACCAGCGGGAATCAGCGATGCCGTCGCCGTCGGCGTCGGCCCACTGATACGGCGTGTAGAGGCGGTCGTTGGGCCTGAAGACGCGATCGATCAGCGGGTAAGCGGCGCCCTCCTGGCGCATCGTCCACTCGGCGGGGACGGCGTTTCGCGTGTTCGGGAGCACGACGTTGGTGCCGTAGTCGGTGGCGTTGCCGCGGGCGTTCTCGGGAGAGACGTTGTTGAGGGTCAGCTCTTCCCGCATCTCCTGCGCTGTCGCGCGGAAGTTGTTGCGGAGATTGAACAGGTTGACGAACACACCGTCCGGCGCGACGTTGGAGATGTGCTCCCAGTCGAGGCGTTCACGCCAGTAGACGGTGGGATCGCTCTGGTTGTTGAGACCTGCGCCGTCGAAGTTGAGCAGCACGGGCTCGGACGAGGCGAGCCACGGGTCGGTGCCGGTGTAGTTGCCCGTGGGTGTGAACCACGAGCGGGCGTCGTTGGCACCGGCGGTCAGCGGCTGCACGAGCTCGGTGAGCAGGCCGGGGATGGTGATCTGGTACGCGGTGGACGGGTAGTCCCACGCCTCGCGGACGAAGACCGGGACCTGCTGGTTGGGGTTGGCGGGATTGGTCGCCCGCTCGCCCAGGTAAACCACGTCGAAGACATCGTCGGCGATGATGCCCGCGATGTAGTCGCGCATGGCGGCAGGGACGTCCTTGCGTTCTTCGATGTTGATCGCGGCGGCGCTGGTCTGGCGGTCGGAGCGGCCGATGGCGACGTAGACGACGGTGATCACCGCGATGAGCGCGAGCGTGCCGACGACCATAATGAGGAAGGAGCCGCGGCGGGTCTGGCGGAGGCCGCCGGGCATGCCGGCGAGGCGTGCGAGGATCGCGGCGCGGGTGGCGCGTCTGGCGGGGAGACGGTTGCGTAGGCGTTTGAGGCTGGCGAACATGACTGACTCCTGACGCGCCGTCGTGGCGCGCGTGGGGCCCACCGGGTGGGCTTAGAAGGCGCGGCCTTCCGGGGTCTCAAAGACGAACTGGAATGTCTGCTCGATCGAAGGATCGACCGGGTCGGCGAGCGTCATCGTGATGCGGACGAGCTTGGGCCAGGCCCAAGGAACCGTCGTGGGATCGACATCGGGGTTGGACGGCGTGTAGGTCGGGTCGTTGTAGCCGAAGTAGGCGGTCAGGGACTCGTAGTTGAGGACCTGGTTCTGGCTGGCGCTGCGGCCGTAGAGCAGCGCCTGCGGCAGCGTCCGTGTGCCGATCGAGCCGTCGAGCTTCACGTAGGACTGGTTGTGCGGGAACGCGTAGGGGTCACCGGTGACCGGATCGTTCCAGTAGGGATAGGGCTGGGCGGCAAAGCCGGTGTTGCTGGTGTTCTGCAGGCTGCGGGCCAGGCCGTGCCAGACGAGCTGGCCGTAGAACGGGCTCGTGTCGTCGGTGACGGTCTCACCGAAGGAGTACTCCACGATGAACTCGGTGCACCGGGGGACAAAGACCGCGTTGCTGAGCATGCGCTGGTCGGTCAGGCGGAACTTCTGGATGTAGGGGTAGTTCCGTGTGCGGGCGTCGGTGTAGGTCGAAAGCGTGCCGACGTAGTCGGGAAGGTTTGCCTCGTAGCGGGCGCGGACGCCGACCGGGTTGGCCAGGGGCGAGCGGCGATCGGTGATGACCGGGAACAGGTCTTCCATCCACGCGTGCATGTGGAGGAGGTTGTTCACGGGATTGCTCAGGTTGAGATCGGCGCGGTACTGATCGTCGAGGATGTAGTTGGGATCGATCGGGTCGAAGTAGGAAATGTCTCCGGCGACCACCCACGGGAACTGACCCGCGTCCATGATGATGCGACGGATCTCGGCCAGATCGGTCGTCGCGGCATCGACAAGGCCCGACGCGCGGCTGGGGGCACGGTTCTGATCGCCGCCCCGGTGGGCCCGGATGTACGGAACGCTGAAGTCGAGCGGGAACGTCGCGGCCAGGTGACTGAAGACGCTCGTCGCGGCCGGCTGGCCGCCGAGCTGAATATCGCTGTCGAGCGCGGTGACCCGGTCAAGACGGAGCTGCTGGGTCCAGAAGGGATCGGAGGCTTCCGGAAGGTCGAGGTCGGACGAGTTGGGCTGGCCGAGCAGCGTGACCTGGCGGAGCAGCGACCAGTTCTCGGCGTAGCGGTTGGGGTTGGTCGTGTAGCTCGAATCGGTGAAGCCGAGGGCACGCTCTTCGGGGAATGCGCGGCCGGCCTTGCCGTCCGGGCCGGGCGCGGACTTGTAGCCGTCGTTGAGCTGGGGGCGGCGGTACTCCACCCGGCCACCGCCGAGGGTGCGGTTGGGGGGATCAAGCAGCGGATCGAGCTTCATGCCGTGGCCGTAGTAGATCATCGCCTCGTTGGACGAAGCGTTGAGGCCGGGGACCATCGGGGCTCGGGCGCTGGTGAAGTCGCCGCGGGCGAAGAAGAGGAGCTGGTCGATGCGGCGGAGGCGTGCCTCGTCGGCCCGCTGGAGGGGCGAGTTGAGGACGCGGTCCGGCGAGTTGATCGGGTTGAGGTCGATGACACCGTCGCCGTCGGCGTCGGCAAAGTCGTGCTTGATGACAAGGACGCCGTCGCGGGTCATGGACTCGAAGTCGGACCGCATCTGCCGCTCGATCATCGCGGCGTACTCGTTGAGCTGGTTGACGCGGCGGCCGCCGGCGACCGTGCGACCGATGGACTCGAAGATCGCGGCGATGCCGACCGCGACGAGCGCGATCGCGCCGATCGCGACGATGAGCTCGACGAGAGTGAACGCGCGGTTGAACCGTCGTGGTTGCCGTACGGCCTGAGCTGGTGCTGTGTGTTGCGTCATGGCGTTGCTCGGTGACCGAGACTCCGCGGGGAGTCCGGCGGTTACGGGTTCACGGTGAAGACGATGGGCTTGACGTTGGAAGGCTGCGGAAGGAAGAGGATGGGGTTGTAGTCGTCGGACGTGACCGAGCCGTCGCCGTTCACATCAGCGATGGCCGGCGAGATGATCGCGGCACGAACTGTTCCGCCGATGTCGGAGGTCTCGGTCACGGTGTGGACGAAGCCCCGGTAGTCGAGGAACTGCTGCCCGGGGACGGTGATGAGGACGCCCGCATCGGCCGTCGTCATCTGGGGCCGCAGCACCTTCTGCACCACGAGCTTGTCGTATTCACCGCCCGAACCGCCGATCCCGGGGCCGATGATGGCCTCGGCAACGATCGGCGTGGCATACATCGCGCCGCGATCGCGGCGGCCGTCCTGGGTGGGCCGCCCGCGGCGATCGACGGAGACGGGGTTCCGGCGGTCGCGACCTGAGAGGTTGGAATCGATCAGCGTGGAGAGGACCGAGTACGGCTGCCCGTTCGAATTGATCGCCGGCTTGATGCCGGGATCGATCGGCCGCAGGAAGATCGCTACGAGTATCGGGCTCGTGTCGATGGTGGACGAGTCGGTGTCGAGCAGCCTCGCGGCCATGTCCCAGACGAACCGGGGGTTCTGGTTGGTCGAGTAGGGCACGGGGTAGAGGCGTTGGGCGAGCGGGATGTGGTAATCGACGCCGGTGTCCGGGTGGGTGAAGATGTAGGCATTGAGCTGGGCGGCGTTGGAGTCGTCGGGCTCGATGGGGATCCACTCGCCACTGCGGCCGTTGTTGTTGATGAGGTACTCGCGCATCGCCTCCCAGCCGGGACCGCCGTTGCGGGCAAAGTCCGGGCGGCTGAAGAGCATCTGCTCGATGGCGTTGCCGGCGCTGATGCCCAGGTTGGTCTCCGTGGCGAGGCGCTGCTCGCGCATCACCATGGGGAAGACGGCGCCGAGGCCGAGAAGCCCGAGTGAGAGCACGAGCACCGCGATGAGCACCTCGACGAGCGAGAACGCTCGGGCGACACGCGCGCACCGGGTTGTGGGACGGATCGGTGTCATCGGTTCGCTCCGGCGAAGTCGAGGAGGGGGACCGGTTGAAGCACGCCCGTGTACCGCTGCACGGTGTACAGACGGGCGACGGGCCTGTCGTCATCGTCCTGAAGAATCCAGTCGTCGTCGCGGTTGTTGCGCGCGGCGGTGGTGTTACCTTCGATCCACCAGCGCAGGCGGTTGTGGAAATCCTCAGGTTCGTCTTTGCTATCAATCTGCGGCGCGTCCGCGTCGTAGACGTAGAAGATGCCGCTGTCGCGGTTGAGCTTGATGCCCAACCCGTTGGCCAGGTCGCTCGCCTTGTAGAGCGCGATCTGCTCAACCGTGCGGGCGAGGATGGTGTCGCCGGAGATATCGCCGAAGAGATTGGTCAGCGGATCGCCGCCGCTGCTCCCCTGGTTCGTCCGGAGAAACGCGGTGTTGTTCAGTGCCTGACGGACGGTCCGCGAGAGGTCCGTCGTCGCGTCCACGCGGACGTCCTCGTAGGGCGATCGATCGCGGCCGAGCGTCGTGGCGCGGGGCGACAGGATCAACGCTTCCCGATCGTCCCCCACCGCGACCGAGCCGATGCCGCCGATGAAGCGGATCATGAACGTCTGCCGGTTGCCACCGTCGTCGACGACCCGGGCGTCGAAGAACTCTGTCTCGGGGAAGACCCAGTTGCGTTGGTCCGTGTCGAAGCTGCGATCGGCGGAGACCTCGTACCACCCCGGATCGCTATTGGTGGGAAGCGTGCCGGCGGGCACCAGGCCGCTGAGCATCCACCCGGCGGTGAGTTGCACGGGCTCAAACGCGGGAACGGGCACGAACACGTCACGATCGACGCTGGACCCGGGGTTGGAGCGGTCCCGGAAGGTGCCGACCTGCTCGCAGATCAGGACTGTGGTTTTGCCGCCGGGCTGGAACGTAAAGACCGCTGCGGTGTCCGCCCCGCGCTCCGAGTGCAATGCGGCGTTTCGTGCCGAGAGCAAGGCCAGGCGGAGCTGGGTCTCCACGTTGGACGAATCGCTCGCAGCAATCGTCGAACGGAATGTCGGGATGGAGACCGCCAGCAGGATCACGATGATGGTGATCACGGCGATCAGCTCGGTGAGCGTGAACGCGCGGCGGTCGGGTGTGCGAGTCGTGTTCATCGTCCGACCTCCACGATGTTGTCCTGCCGGGCCGCGTCCTCGGCCTCCTCTGGCGAACCGAACGACTTGCCGAGGGCCTCTTCGATCGAAGCCTTCGACTCGACGGGAATGTCGCCAAAGACACCGTCGCGTCCGGCGGCGACGATGGCGTATCCGGCGCTTCGCAGCTCCACGTTTTCGGTCGCCGGGGAGACACCGGGAAGCTGGGCGCTGCCGAAGATGTTGGGAAGCCGCAGGTTGGCGATCGGGTCGTTGGCGTCGTAGCCAGGCGTCGAGGGAGTTGCGTGCTCCCAGCGGTAGTAGCGGTAGGCGTTGCCGCGTGCGTCCTGAAGGACAATGCGGCCCTCCGTCGCATCGTTGCTCGTTTGGGAGATTTGGCCGGTCTTCGGGTCGAACAGGGGCTCGTAGCTCTTGTTGGTCAGCTGGTTGAACGAACCGTTGGGCAGCGGCTCCTTGGCCCCGGGGCCGTCGATGTAGTCGGCCTCCTCGCCGAGCGCGCCCATGATGTAGTACGCAAGGCTGTGAACGCTGAACCGGTAATCGGGATCCGAGTCGTCCTGCAGGAACTCGAGGTCGATCGCGTTCGAGAGGTCGTAGACGTTGGGGTTGTAATGGAGGGTACGGCCCGAGCCAACCTTGACCAGCGGGTCCTGCCCGGCGCCGGGCGTGCCGGGATAGCCGTCCTTCACAAGAGGAGGCAGGAAGCCCCAATCGTTCTTGAAGGTCTGGATGGCGATGTTCAGGCTGTTCATGTCCTGGATGCCGGCCGTCTTGTTGGCAGCGCTCACGGCCTGTCGGATGCCCACCAGGAGCAGCCCGATCAGGATGGAGATGATGAGGATCGAGATCAGCAGCTCGATGAGCGTGAAGCCGTGGTGGCGGGTTGTCTTCGCGTTGCGGTGCACGTGTCTGATCTCCGGGACTGAACGCCAGCGGGGCGAGGGGAGCGGGCTTAGCCGCCGAGCGAGTTGATCATCGCGACGAGGGGAAGGAACATGGCGACCACGATGGTGCCGACCATGCCGCCGAGGACGACGACCATGAGGGGTTCGAGAAGGCTCACCAGTGAGGCGACGGCGACGTCGACCTCTTCGTCGTAGTTGTCGGCGACCTTCAGCAGCATGGCGTCGAGTTCACCGGTCTCCTCGCCGACGTCGATCATGTTGACCACGATCGCGTCGCAGGTCTTCGACTCGCGGAGCGGGCCGGCGAAGCTCTCACCCTCGCGGATGGAGTCGTGCACGTTCATGAGCGCCTTCTCGAACACGTAGTTGCCGGAGGTCTCGGCGGTGATCTTGATCGCCTCGAGGATCGGCACGCCGGCGGAGATGAGCGTGCCGAGCGTTCTGGTGAAGCGGGCGATCGTGGACTTGCGGATCAGCTTGCCGAGGATCGGCGTCCAGAGCAGCATGATGTCGGTGATCGCTCGGCCGGGGCCCGCCTTGCGGATGAGCTTCCAGCCGAAGATGACGATGAACGGCGAGGCGATGATCCACACCACGCCGGGCATGGCCTGGTCGGGCGTCGCGGTGCCGCCGACCCAGCGGCTGGTGTTGATCAGCCACATGGTCAGCGCGGGCAACGCAACACCGAAGTCCGTGAAGATCTCCTCGAACTTCGGAATGATGAACACCATGATGAACACCATGATGAGGATGGCGACCGCGATGACGACGATCGGGTAGACCATCGCACCCTTGATGCGCCGCTTCAGGCGTTCGCTCTTCTCCATGAACTCGGCGAGGCGCTGCAGGATGATGTCCAGCACACCACCGATCTCACCGGCCGCGACCATCTTGACGTAGAGGCGGTCAAAGGTCTTGGGGCACTTGGCGAACGAGTCGGAGAGGCTGGTGCCGCCCTCGACCTCTTCACACACCGTGATGAGCGTGTTCTTCAGGCCGCCGGGCTTGGACTGGCTCTCCAGAATCTGCAACGAACGGAGGAGCGGGAGGCCGGCGTCCTGCAGCGTCGAGAGCTGACGGGTGAACATGGTGAGCTGCTTGGCCTTCACCCGCCCGCCGGCGCTCTTGCGCTTGCGCTTCTTCTTCGGCCCGGCCTCTCCCTCGGTCGCGGCCGACTTCTTGACCTTCTGCTCACGCACCGACGTGGGGAAGTAGCCCTGGGCCTTGATGCGCTGGACCGCTTCGTCACTGTTGGTGGCTTCGATGGTGCCCTTCTGGGGTTTGCCAGCGGTGTTCAGGGCTTCGTAGGTGAAAGTCGCCATCTTCGGTTCTCCGGCTGATCACGCGGCATTCGCGTGGTGTGTCTTCGGTGTCGTCGGCCCGGTCTGCTGCCGGCCGTGTCGGGGCGTGCATGCTCCTCCGCACGCACGCCCCGGCGGCCGTCGGTGGTCACTCTTCCGAGATCGTCTCTCTCACGACCTCGTCGATGGTGGTCTGCCCTTCGTAGATGCCGAGCAGGCCGCACTCTCGGAGCGAACGCATGCCGTTGCGGCGGAAATGCTCACGAAGCACGTTGGTGCTCGCTTCCTTCATCACTAGGTCACGGCCGGTGTCGTCCATCTCCATGATCTCGAACAGCGCCATGCGGCCTCGGTACCCGGAGTTGGTGCAGTTGTCGCAGCCCTTGCCGCGGAAGAACACGCGGCCCTTGACGTCCGCCGGGGTGAGGGCCAGCTCCAGCAGTTCCTCTTCCTTCGGCGTGTATTCCTCTTTGCACTTCGGACACACCGTCCGCACCAGTCGCTGCGCCACAACGCCCTCGATCGTGGCGGTGAGCAGGAAGGGCTCAAGCCCGAGGTCCGCCAGTCGGATGATCGAGCTGGGCGCGTCGTTGGTGTGAAGCGTCGAGAGCACAAGGTGACCGGTGAGCGAAGCCTGCACAGCGATCTGTGCGGTCTCAAGGTCGCGGATCTCACCCACGAGGATGATGTCAGGATCCTGACGGAGGAAGCTCCGGAGCAGCCGGCCGAACGTGGTGTTGGCGTCCTCGTTGATCTGGCACTGGCAGAGCCCGTCGATGTCGTACTCGACCGGATCCTCGGCCGTGAGAATCTTGGTGCCGACGTCGTTGAGCTCGGCGAGCGCCGCGTAGAGCGTGGTCGTCTTGCCCGAGCCGGTCGGGCCCGTCACGATCACGATGCCGTTGGGCTTGGAGATCAGCTTGCGGAACTTGACCAGATCGTCCTCACGGAAGCCGACACGGTCGAGCTCGAGGGACACATTGGAGCGATCAAGCACACGCATGACGACGCTCTCGCCCCACATGGTCGGGAGCACCGCGACACGAAGGTCGACCGGGTTGCCGCCGACCTGCAGCTCGATGCGGCCGTCCTGAGGGAGGCGGCGTTCGGCGATGTCGAGGTTGGCCATGACCTTTACGCGGCTGGTGATCGCGGGGCCGAGGTGCTTGGGAGGCGGGACCATCTCGTAGAGCACACCGTCGATGCGGTAACGCATCTTGAACTCGTGCTCGAAGGGCTCGAAGTGGATGTCACTGGCCCGGTCCTTGATCGCCTGTAACAGCACGAGGTTGAGCAGCTTGATGACCTGATTGTCACCGGCCATCTCCATGACCGCGTCGAGGTCAATCGACGCGCCGCTGTTGGCAGCCAGCGACTGGAACTTCGAGTCGTTGGCGAGGCCCTGCACCACATCGGTCACCGACTCGCGGGTCGCGTAGTGCTGGTTGATCACCGCATCGATGGCAGCGGAGTCTGCCACGACCGCTTCGACCGTGAACCCCATGAGCAGACGAAGGTCGTCCACCGCCCGGAAGTTATCCGGACTCTTCATCGCGATCTTGAGCTTCCGCCCGGTCGGGTTGAACTCGACGGGAACGACCTGATAGGCCTGCACCGTCTCGGAGCCGATCGCCGCGATCGCCTCGTCGGAGAGGTTCAGCGAGGGAAGGTCGATGTACGCCATGCCGGCCTGCCCGGCGAGAGCCTCGGCGACATCGTGTTCAGTGCAGTACCCCAGCTCGGACAGCAGCTGGCCGATGGGCACCTTGCGTGTCTTCTGGATCGAAAGGGCCTCGTGCACCTGCTCGCGAGTGACCTTGCCCATCTTCGTAAGGGCTCGGCCGAGCTTGCGGCCTTTGAGTTCAGCAGGGTTCATCGCCATCGTGGTGGTCTCCTGCCGAAACGGTGCGAGCTCCGAGAACCGGTTGGCAGCCTGACGTGTGGCTGCGCCGGGGAGTTTCAGGGTGACCGTCGTTCGTGCCCACTCACTGGAACCACGAACGACGGCACCAAGGTCCGTTTCGGCATGTTATCAACATGTGTTGCAATACAAAAGACCCCAGAGCCCATCTCTGAGGTCTAGACATCTGGTTTCATGTACGCACTTGCGGGGCATCTCTCGGCATAATCCGAACACCGCCCTACTCTGCGGCCGCCGAATCGAACTCCTCGTCCCACTCCATACGACCCACCGTACGGCCCATCTTGTGCACCTTGTCGGTCAGGTCAGATGGGTTCTTGGACTTGTCGATCATCTCCTCAGCCGTGATCACCCCCTGGGTGTAAAGCGACCAGAGGTGGTCATCAAGGAGCTGCATGCCGAACTTCTTGCCGGTCTGGATCATCGAGTCGATGCGGAACGTCTTGGCATCACGGATCAGGTTGGCGATGGCGGGCGTGACCACGAGGAACTCGTACGCGGCGACGCGGCCCGGCTTATCGGTCCTGGCCAGCAGCTGCTGACTCAGCACCGCGATGAGCGCCGTGGAGAGCTGGACTCGCACCTGGTTCTGCTGCGACACCGGGAAGGCGTCCACGACACGGTCGATTGTCTTCGCGGCGCCGTTGGTGTGGAGCGTCGCAAACACCAAGTGACCGGTCTCGGCGGCACGGATGGCCGCCTCGATGGTCTCGAGGTCTCGCATTTCGCCGACGAGGATCACGTCGGGGTCCTGTCGCAGCGCTCGGCGGAGCGCCTCGGAGAAGCTGGGGACGTCGTTGCCCACCTCTCGCTGGTTGACAATGGATTTCTTGTGCTGGTGGTAGTACTCGATGGGGTCTTCCATCGTGATGATGTGGCGGTCGTAGATCTCGTTGATGTAGTTGAGCATCGTCGCAAGCGACGTCGTCTTGCCCGACCCCGTCGGACCCGTGACCAGGAACATGCCCTGGGGCCGGCGGATCAGTTCGCGGCAGATCTCGGGCAGACCGATCTGCTCGAACGTGAGCAGCCGGTTGGGGATCTGGCGAAGAACGATCGCCAGCTCAGACTTCTGACGGAATACCGACACGCGGAACCGGGCGGCGTCGCCGTAGGCAAAGCCGAAGTCGGTGCCGCCGACTTCCTGGAGTTCCTGCTGGTTCCGCTCGGGCGTGATGGACTTCATGAGCCCGACCATGTCCTCGGAGTCGAGGACCTTGGTCTTGAGGTTCTGGAGGTGGCCGTGGAGACGGATCGTGGGCGTTCGGCCCACGGTGAGGTGGAGGTCGCTGGCGTCGTGCCTGACAACGGTGTCCAGCAATCGGTCGATCTGCATTGAACTCATTTGAACGACTCCTGCGGGGCGTCATCGGACGCCCCTCGGGTTGGATCTGTCAGTCTTCGACGCCTGCGACCTGTGCGACGCGGGCGACTTCGTCGGCGGTGGTCATGCCGCCGAGCACCTTGAGTTTGCCGTCGTGAACGAGAGGCAGCATGCCGGACTTGAGCGCGGCGTTCCTGAGCTGCACCACCGGGGCACGGTTGAAGGCGAGGTCACGGATCTCGGCGTTCATCAGCATCATCTCGAAGATGGCTCGCCGGCCCTTGAACCCGGTGTTGACACAGACCGGACACCCCACCGGCTTGTTCACCCTGCCGAGCGCGTCGGCGGGCTCGAGATTGATCAGGTTGAGGTACTTGTGGTCAAGGTCGGCCTCTTCGGCAAGGGTCTTGCACTCCTTGCAGAGGATCCGGATAAGGCGCTGGGCCATGATCGCCTGGATCGAGGACGCCACCAGGAACGGCTTGATGCCCATGTCGATGAGACGGGTGATCGCGCCGGGAGCGTCATTGGTGTGAAGCGTCGAGAACACCAAGTGGCCTGTGAGTGCGGCCTGAATCGCGATCTCGCCCACCTCACGGTCACGGATTTCACCGACGAGGATGATGTTGGGCGCCTGACGAAGCATCGACCGAAGAATCGCGGAGAAGCCGAAGCCGATGCTCTCGCGGACCTGGCACTGGTTGATGCCGTCGAAGTTGTATTCGACAGGATCCTCGGCCGTGATGATCTTCTTGTCCGGACGGTTGAGGATGTCCAACGCGGAGTACAGGGTGGTCGTCTTACCCGAACCGGTCGGCCCCGTCACCAAGAAGATGCCGTTGGGCCGGCGGATGATCTTGTTGAAGACCGCGAGGTTCTCCGGCTCAAACCCGAGATTCGACAGACCGATGCGGACCGAATCGGGCCGGAGAATACGCAGCACGACGCTCTCGCCGTGATAGGCCGGGCAGGCCGAAACACGGAAGTCGATCGCAACATCATCAACGATCAGCTTGATTCGGCCGTCCTGCGGCGTGCGCTTCTCCGCGATGTTCATGCCGCTCATGAGCTTGAGGCGGCTGAGCAGAGCGTTCTGCATGCGCTTGGGGAGATTGTCGCGCTCGATGCAGACACCGTCGATGCGGTAGCGGAGCCGGACCCGGTCGGCCATCGGTTCGATGTGAATATCACTGGCCCGCATGTTGACCGCTTCGGTGAGAATGCGGTTGCCGAGCTTGACGATCGGCGAGTCCTCACTCGAGACGTCGATGGATTTGTCCATCGAGCGGTCAACGGAGCGGTCGATCGTGCGATCGATCGAATCGGTCACGAGCGAGGCGCCCGGCTCCGCGTCGGCGATCGAGGGCCGTTTGGTCTCGAGCGTGCCTTCGATGAACGCCTTGATGTCCGACCGTGCGGCGATCCGGGGCTCCACCTCGGCGTTGAGCCGGAAGCGGAGCATGTCCATCAACTCAAGGTCCATCGGGTCGTGGATGACCAATTGCAGTTTGGACCCCGACTTGGACATCGGCAGGATCAGGTGCTTGCGGACGAGATCCTCCGGCACCAGCTTCATGTCGATCTTGCTCGACATCCCCGCAGCCGCGAGATCGACGAACTCCATCCCGAACTGGTTTGCGATGGCCTTGGCAACCTGGCCCTCAGTCGCGAAGCCCTGCTCCACCAAGACCTCGCCGAGCCGTTTACCGGCACCCTTGGCCATCGTGGCGGACTCTTTGACCTGGTCGGCGGTGACGACCCCCCATGAGACGAGGATTTCACCAAGCTTCTTGCGTGATCGTGCCATCGGCGGGAATGATCCTGTCAGGTCCCGGTGGCGGGCCTGTTCTTTGTCCGGTTCTCGTACGGTATATCAGGGCTCAGTCAAGGCCCAGGTCGCGTGATGGTAGCAAGTCTGGCGCACGTCCACCGGCCAGAAGAAAGGTCAATGGTCGTGTCGGGACAAGAACGATCGCGCGGAGGGCGCGGTGGGCTGTTCGCTCAGGCAGGGGCCCCGGTTCCTGCGTACAAACCGGGGCACGACTCTCGCGGCCCCTGGGCGGGCCGGACCGCAAGCGAGCAACGGCTCAGGATGGTGTTGCATTGACGATCGAGACTCCCTCCAACTGTCCCCCCCACCGCCAGCGGAGGCTCCTGATCACCGCCGGACCGACGCATGAACCCATCGATTCGGTGCGGTATATCGGCAATCGCTCAAGCGGCAGGCTGGGCGTAGACCTCGCCGACGCCGCGGCCCGGCGGGGTTGGACGGTCACCCTGCTCCTCGGACCCTCCGCACTGGCACCCGCCGAGCCGAGCGTCAGACTGGAACGCTACCGCACGGCCTCTGACCTCGGTGAGTTGCTCGCGGCACACCAGCACCAGTGCGACGTGCTGGTGATGGCGGCCGCGGTGGCGGACTACCGGCCGAAGGTGACGCCCGAACAACTCACCGGCAAGCTGCGCCGGAAGGACACAAAGATGGTCATCGAGCTCGAGCCGACCGAGGACCTGCTGGCGGGGTGCGCCTCACGGCGCGACCCGGGTCAGATCTTCATCGGCTTCGCGCTCGAGCCCCGGGAGCGGATGATGTCCTCGGCCCGGGACAAACTCGAACGGAAGGGAATCGACCTGATCGTGGCCAACCCGCTCGAAACCATGGAGGCCGGCGCGATCGAGGCCGTGGTGCTGGGACGCGACGGGTCAGAGCGAAAGACCGAGGGCGCGATCGAGAAGGCGGCGTTCGGTGACTGGCTCCTGACGGTGATCGAGGAGGCGACGACGTGCGTGAAAGACTGATCGGCGTACTGGTCATGATGCTCCTGCTCGTCGGCGTGCACGCCGCGCGCGCGCAGACCGCGCCGCCCGAGCCGTACGGGGCGCTGCCCGACGCGAGGCATTTGGCGTGGCACGAGATGGAGTTCTACGGCTTCCTGCACTTCACCACCAACACGTTCACGGATAAGGAATGGGGGTACGGCGACGAGAGCCCGGCGGTGTTCAACCCAACGGCGTTTGATGCCGACCAGATCGTGGGCGTCGCGGCGGACGCCGGGATGACCGGGCTCATCCTCACGTGCAAGCACCACGACGGCTTCTGCCTCTGGCCGAGCGACTACACCGAGCACGATGTCGCCGCGAGCCCGTTCCGTGACGGCGAAGGCGACGTGGTGCGTGAGGTCTCCGAGGCGTGCGCGCGCCGGGGGCTCAAGTTCGGCGTGTACCTCTCGCCGTGGGACCGAAATCATCCGGACTACGGGACACCCGCGTACGTCGAGTACTACCGGAATCAGTTGCGTGAACTCCTGACCGAGTACGGCGAGATCTTCGAGGTGTGGTGGGACGGCGCCAACGGGGGCGACGGGTACTACGGCGGGGCCCGCGAATCACGCAAGATCGACCGCTCGACCTACTACGGGTGGGAGGAGACCATCGCGATCGTCCGTGAGCTGCAGCCCGGTGCCGTGATCTTCTCGGATGCCGGCGACGTCCGCTGGGTCGGGAACGAGCGGGGTGTCGCGGGCGATCCGTGCTGGGCGACCTACTCGCCGCGTCCCGTGGATGGCGAGCGCGAGGCTGTGCCCGGCACGACGCGGTATTGGGAGGGCGAGCACGGTCACCGGGACGGCGAACGGTGGATGCCGGCCGAGTGCGACGTGTCGATCCGGCCGGGGTGGTTCTATCACGAGAGCCAGGACGGACAGGTCAAGACTCCGGAGGAACTGGTCGAGTTGTACTACGTCTCTGTCGGCCGGGGCGGGAGCTTCCTGCTCAACCTGCCGCCGGACCGCCGCGGACTGATCCACGAGCGCGACGAGGCCTCGTTGCGGGGGATGCGGGCGATCCTGGACGCGACGTTTGCCGAGGACCTCGCGACGCGCGCGCACGTCGCGGCGTCGGGCGTGCGTGGGGGCGACGAGACGTACGGCGCAGTCACGCTGACCGACGGCGACCCCTCAACCTATTGGGCAACCGACGACACCGAGACGACCCCGTCGGTGGTGCTGCGGTGGGACGAGCCGGTGCTCTTCAATGTGGTGAGCCTGCGGGAGTTTCTGCCGCTCGGGCAGCGGGTGACCTCATGGGCCCTGGACGTGTGGCGCGACGGCGCTTGGGCGGAGATAGCAGCGGGCGAGGCGATCGGGGCGACGCGGCTCTGGCGCGGGGAGTATCAGCAGACGGACCGGCTGCGGGTGCGGGTGACCGACGCGCCGGTCTGCCCGGCGATCAGCGAGATCGGCGTGTTTGCCGAGCCCCCGCGGGTAACGATCGACGCGGCGGCGGAGGCGTTCGTCGACTCGACGTCCGTGGTGCTCCGGCCGAACCGTCCGGACGCGTTGGTGCGCTACACGCTGGACGGCACCGAACCGGTCGGCGCGTCGGAGCTCTACGAAGGACCGTTCGAGGTACGGGATTCGGTCACCGTGCGGGCGGCGGCCGAGGTCGGCGGCGTTCTGAGCCCGCTGACCTCGAGCCTGGAGCTGCGCGGTTACTCGCGGGACTCGCTGCGACCGGGGGTGCAGTTTGTGCGTGCGCCCGGGCCGGGGCTGATCTACGAGGCATTCGCGGGAGGGTGGCAGACACTCGATCAGCTCGGGGACGCGGCGCCGGTCTCGCGGGGGAGCACGCCGGGGTTCTCGCTTGATGTCCGGCCGCGTGATGCGCACTTTGCGCTGGTGTACTCGGGGTTTGTTGACGTGCCCGAGGACGGGGTCTATTGGTTCGGGACCAGCAGCGACGACGGGTCGAGGCTCTGGGTCCACGACGAGCGGGTGGTGGAGAACGACGGGCTGCACGGGATGGAACGTCGCGGCGGCTCTATCGGGCTCCGGCGGGGGTTTCATCCGTTCCGGGTGGAGTACTTCAACGCCACCGGGGGGATGGGGCTGGAGGTTCTGTGGAAGCGGCCCGGTGCTGCGGACGCGGAGCCGGTGCCCGAGAGCGTGTTGTTTGGCGGGGAATGAGCACGAACAGGTGGGATGAGGGACTCTCGAGTGAACAAACGTCGCCCACCATCACGCCCCCCGACACGCGCCGCGCCCGCGGGCTCGCCCGGCCCGGGCCGGCGCGGGAAACCCCGGTTGTCGATCGTCTACGAGGACAGCGACTTCCTCATCGCGGACAAGGCACCGGGAGTAGCGACGGCGCACTCGCCCGATGTTCGGCGCGGCCAGCGCACACTCATGGACATGGTGCTTGACCATCTGCACGAGCAGGGCCGCGCCAGGCCCCACGTGTGGGTGACGCACCGGCTGGACGCGGAGACCTCCGGTCTGGTCATGTTCGCCAAGTCGATGCGTGCGTTCGAGTGGCTCAAGGAAGACTTCAAGGCCCACCACGTGCTGCGGGTCTATTGGGCGTTGGTCGAGGGTGCGGTCGACGATCGCGGAGACCACGCGGGCCGGACGGGCTCGCGATCGGACGAACCGGCCAGCACCATTGATGTCCCGATCATCGACAGCGGCGAACATGTGGTCGAGGTGGCCTCGCCGGAGGCTCTGCGACGCGCGGCGGGCAAGCCCCGCAAGCGCGGGCCGGACGATCGTGCGCCCCGCCCCGCGATCACGCACTTCAAGATCGCGAACGCCAATGCGGAGTACTCGGTGCTCCGGGTTCGGATCGACACCACGGTGCGGCACCAGATCCGGGCGCACCTGGCCTGGACGGGGCATCCTGTGGCGGGCGACCTGCGCTACGGCGCTGCAACCGATCCGATCCGGCGGCTGGCGTTGCATCTGGCGGAGCTGCGGTTCGTGCATCCAGAGTCGGGCGAGTCGATCCACCTTGAGAGCAAGATCCCGCCCGAGATGCTCGCGGCCGGCGGCATGGGGGAGAACCCGCGTGCTCCGGAGAACGCGACCGCCGGAGCTGAAGAGCCCCGAACGCCCGCGGCGGAGGCGGCCTCGCCGACCTCGTGGGACGAGGTCGCGGGGTGGTACGACGATCTGGTGGAGGAGCGGCGGAACGATCTGCATCACCAGGTGGTACTGCCCGGAGCGATCGAGCTGCTCGAGCCGCGGGCCGGTGAGCGGGTGCTGGATCTGGCGTGCGGCCAGGGCGTGCTGGCTCGCGAGCTGGCCGAGCGGAGTGTGCGCGTGTGGGGAATCGACGCCTCGCCCCGCTTGATAGAAGCGGCGCAGCGGCGCTCGGGCGGGGACGCGAGGTTCGCCGTCGGCGACGCGACGCGGCTCGAGGCGGCGCTCGAGGCCATCGGACCGGACGAGCGGTTTGACTCGGTCGCGTGCGTAATGGCCTTGATGAACATGGATCCGCTCGAGTCGGTGCTCGCGGGAGTGGCGGCGCGGCTGCGGCCCGGCGGGCGGTTTGTGGCGGTGATGCTGCACCCGGCGTTCCGGAGCCCGGGGCGGAGCGCGTGGGGATGCGACCGCTCGGGCGGAGCGATCAGTCAGTACCGCAGGATCGATGCGTATCTCTCGGAGGGTTCGCGCGAGATCGTGATGAACCCGGGCAAGGTGGCTCACGGCGCCGAGCCCGTGGTGACGCAGACGTATCACCGACCGCTGGAGACGTACGTGCGTGCGTTGGCCGCGCACGGGATGTTGGTGGACAGGCTCGAGGAATGGCCGAGCCCGCGCCAGAGCGAGCCGGGGCCCCGGGCGGAGGAAGAGAACCGGGCCCGGCGGGAGATCCCGCTGTTCCTGGGGCTCCGGGCGGTGCGCGTGGGCGGGGACGTGCCGGGCGGGTCGAGGGGCTGATCTGGCGGCGGGATGAGTTCCATCCCGCCCGGTGGCCGGGTACACTGTGGTCCTTCGCGGGCGTAGCTCAATTGGTAGAGCGTCAGCCTTCCAAGCTGAATGTTGCCGGTTCGATCCCGGTCGCCCGCTTTGTGGCAGACGCCCCGAAAGGGGCGTTTTTCGTGAGGTTGACAGCGCGAGGATCGGGCGGCCCCGGCGCTGCCCGGTGCGTCGGCTTGGTGCGGAGCGCGTGTGGGCAGATCGCGCGGGTGTGGCCGCGTGTGGCGAGGATCGCGTCTGGCCTCGGTGCCACGTGTCGTTGCCCGAACGCGCGGGGGACCTAGCGCAAGTTCCTTGTCATGCGCTCCGGCGGAAAGACCCCGCGGCGGGTCAGGTGGCGTGCTGTCGCGTGCAGCCCCGCGGCGGCGACGGCACCCACGACGTAGGCCGCGAGGTCCGGAGCGTGGAACACGCGTCCGAGCACCCAGCGAGACGGGGGGAACAGCGCGGCGAGCCTTGCGGGTCCCGGCGTGAGCTGGAGCAACTCGACCGCCCAGCCCAGCGCGATCGCCACCAGACATGCGCGGTGCAGCGCGAGCCGGGGCCCGGCGAACACTACCAGCCAGTAGACCAGAGTACACCAGAGCGCCACGCCCACCGGCTTGGCGGCGGCGGGCGACAGAGTCCCCGACCGGGCCGCGACGCCGGCAACCAGTGTGAGCATTGCCATGATGATCGCCAGTGGCCGCTCGGCTCGGCCTGCCGGTCCTGCGGCCTTCGGGGTGTCGTCTGGCCGGGTGTCGGGCATTGGGTCAAGGTACGGCGGACTGCCGGGAAGGGTTCGAGGCGGGGTCGGTGATCGCGGCGACGTTGTCGTGCATCGTGGCTTGATCGCACGCGGGGCGCTCGATCGGATTGCCTTCCACTCCGAAGTGCATGGGCGGCGGGTCGCCGTAAGCCCCTGTGGTTGCAGAGGTTTATAGCGTTGGGTCACACGCTTAACGGTGCGTGCGTGCGGTTCGATCGCACGTGATGTGCTCATGCGGCCGATTCATCGGAGGAATAGTCAGACGTGTGATGTGGTACATTGCGGGTATGACATCACCCGCACCGCTCCTGCGACTCACGGATCTTGAGATCGATCGGCCGGCGCATGCGCTGGTTGCCAATGTTGATTTGGTCGTCGTGCGTACTTCGAGCGACGGTCCCGACGATGGCGTGAGTGTGCTGTTTGGCCGATGCCTGCATCGCGGGGCGCTGATGGCGGACGGGCATGTCGAGGGGCGCAACCTGATCTGTGGTCTGCACGGCTGGGACTACCGGCTAGACACGGGGGTCAGCGAGTACAACAACAAGGAACGGCTCGAGAAGTTCCGATCGTGGGTGGACGAGCACGAGGGCGATCGGTGGGTCTTTGTGGACGCCGATGAGGTCGCGGCGTGGGAGCGAGCGAATCCGCAACCGTACAACAGGGATGAGTACCTCGGGACGTACCAGGATGTACACGGAGCCGAGGAGGAGCCGCATGTCGGCCTCATCCAGACGCTCGCCAAAGACGGACTCACGAGACTCGGACATCACGGACCCTCCGGGGCGATGGGCGTGGCGCGGCAGGATCTGCCGAGTTGGGACGACATCCAGTTCGTGACCGCGCAGATGGCGACCAAGCCCCTGCAGGACGATCACCCGGTGCACACAGGTGTGGTGATCGGACCGCGGGCGGAGCGGCCGCTGGCGCTGTCGATCCCGCTGTTTGTGAGCGACATGAGTTTCGGGGCGTTGTCGGCGGAGGCAAAGGTCGCGCTCGCCAAGGGCGCGGAGTTGGCGGGGACGGGGATCTGCTCGGGCGAGGGAGGGATGCTCCCGGAGGAGCAGGCGGCCAACTCGCGGTATTTTTATGAGCTGGCGTCGGCGAAGTTTGGCTACACGCTGGAGAAGGCTGCGAGGTGCCAGGCGTTCCACTTTAAGGGGGGGCAGGGAGCAAAGACCGGGACCGGCGGTCATCTGCCTGGGGAGAAGGTCGACGCGGTGATCGCGTCGGTGCGGGGGATCCCCGTCGGCACGCCGGCAGTCAGCCCGCCGACGTTCCACGATCTGAAGACTCCGGAGGACTTCCGGCGGGTCGCGGACGAGGTGCGTGAGGCGACGGGCGGGATCCCGATCGGCTTCAAACTGAGCGCGCAGCACATCGAGGACGACATCGACTTTGCGCTGGCGGCATCGGCGGAGTACATCATCCTTGACGGGCGCGGCGGCGGGACGGGGGCGGCACCATTGATCTTCCGCGACAATATCTCGGTGCCGACGATTCCGGCGCTGGCGCGCGCGCGGCGGCACCTCGACCGGGTGAGCCCGGACACCACGCTGGTGATCACGGGCGGGCTGCGGACGCCGGCGGACTTTGCGAAGGCACTGGCGCTCGGGGCGGACGCGGTCGCGGTCTCGAACGCAGCGATCCAGGCGATCGGCTGCCTCGGGATGCGGGCATGCAACTCGAACAACTGCCCGGTGGGGATCGCGACGCAGAAAGGGCACCTGCGGGCCAGACTGATCGTCGACGAGTCGGCAAGGCGACTCGCGCGTTTCTTCAACGCCGCGACGGAGTTGATGACGGTGCTGGCGCGATCGTGTGGGCACGACGATCTTGCGGGATTTACCCCGCGCGACCTTGTGGCGTGGAAGCGAGATATCGCGGACCTGAGCGGGGTCCGCTACGGGGGAGTGTCCTGATGAACGGTGCGGATGGAATCGGCATGTTGACTCGGCTGCACGGCATCGTCGTTGCGTTGGGCGTGATGCTCTCCATGTCGCTCTCGGGGTGTGGTTCAGGGCAGCGGGCACCCGATCTCGCAGCGCTATACGAGACACCTGCGCGGGCGATCGGTGTTGACCGGACTCCGGTCGTCGTGATCCCCGGCATCCTGGGATCGAAGCTCGCGGACGCTCCGAGCGGGACGAGCGTGTGGGGAGCGTTCACATATGGAGCGGCGGATGCAGACACCGCCGAGGGCGCGAGGTTCGTGGCCCTCCCCATGGGGATGGGAATGCCTCTCTCGGCGCTGCGGGATGAGGTCTACCCGACCGAAGCGCTCGACAGGATCGAGGTGGACACACTGGGCGTGATCCGCGGGATTCAGATCGAGGCGTACGCCGGGATCCTCCGGACGCTGGGCGCGGGAAAGTATCGCGACGAGGCGTTGGCTCGCGGGGCGGTGGTGGACTATGGCGGTCTGCACTGGACGTGCTTCCAGTGCGGGTACGACTGGCGGCGAGACATCTCGGAGTCGGCGGCAACACTGGGTGAGAAGATCCGGATCGCGCAGGAGTCGGCGCGGCAGGCACAGGGGCTAGACGCGGGGGCGCCTCTCCGGGTGGATGTGGTCGCGCACTCCATGGGAGGTCTTGTTCTGAGGTATTACCTCCGCTACGGCGAGATTCCTCTGCCTGACGATGGTTCGGTTCCGACGCTGACTTGGGCGGGTGCCGAGCACGTACGGCGTGCGGTCCTGGTCGGGACACCGAATGCGGGATCGGCGCTCGCGATCGAGCAGTTGGTTGACGGATGGGCGCTCGCGCCGATCACGCCGAACTACCGGCCGGCGGTACTGGGGACCATGCCAGCCGTGTACCAGTTGTTGCCGCGGGTGCGTCACGCGCGGGTGATCGCTGCCGCGTCGGGAGAGCCGGTCGATCTGTATGACCCGGCGGAGTGGAAGCGGTACGGATGGGGTCTTGCAGGCCAGGGCATCGACAAAGAACTGTCCTGGCTGCTGCCCGAATACGACGCGGAGTCTCGGCGCCGGATCGGATACGACCATCTCGCCAAGTGTTTGGCCAAGGCCGAGCAGTTGCATCGGGCGCTGGACACGCCGGCGGTGCCCCCGCAGGGAACGGAGATCGTGTTGTTTGCCGGCGATTCCGAGCCGACACTCGACGTAGTGCTCGTTGATCCGGACGGCTCGATTCGGACAGGCGCGGAGTCATCGGGCGACGGGACGGTGACACGGGACAGTGCGCTGATGGACGAGCGTGTTGGGCGGACGTGGATGCCGCGGGTGCGGAGCCCGATCGCGTGGAGTCGCGTGCAGTTCCTGTCGGGCGATCATCTGGGGATGACTAACGACACTTCGTTTGTGGACAACCTGCTGTATCTGCTGCTGGAGGCTCCCGGGCCGGACGGCGCGGACGCCGTCCCGGGGGGCCGATGATGCCGAATGTGCTGGAATGGATGCTGTTCGGAGTCGGGGGGTATGCCCTGGTGGGTGTGTTGGTCGCGGTGTGGTTTGTCGGGTGGGGGGCGGGAAGGCGTGACGCCGCGGCCGGGCAGGCCCCGCTGCGGGTGCGCCTCCTCTTCGGGCCCGGCGCGGTGGCGGTGTGGCCGGTGCTGCTGGCCGGCCGGGGTCGCCCCGGCGGCGCGAACCGGACGGAGGGCTGACGAGTGGATAGCGGGCTCCGGCGTCGACATCTGCGGCTGTGGATCGTGCTGGGTCCGATGCTGGTGATCGGAGCGGCGGTGCTGCTGGCGTTGCGGCCGCCGGTCATCGGCGGCAGCCGTCACGAGACTCCGGGCCGGATCGGCACGGGGGAAGCGCCATGACCGCGTCGTACAGATGGGTGCAGTGGAACCGGCACAAAAAGGTGTACGACCTTGTGCTGGCGGGCGGGATCGCGGCGTACCTCGCTGTGTTCCTGGGCGTGAGCGCGGTGTTCTATCCGGCGCCCGGCGAGATCGCCGTGCCAGTGTTGCTGATCCGCGGGTTCGGATCGCTGGCGATCCTGATGCTGCACGTGATTCTGTGCATCGGGCCGCTGGCGAGGCTGAGTGACCTGTTTGCACCGCTGCTGTACAACCGGCGGCACCTGGGCGTGGCGTTCTTCTTTGTCGCGCTCGGGCACGCGGTGATCGCGGTGTTGTTCTACGGCGGGTTCGGCGTGCGGGACCCGGTGTCGGCGGTGGTCGCGGGCTACGACAGCTTCGGGTCGGTGAACTCGTTCCCGTTTGAGTTCCTCGGGGCGATGGCGCTGTGTGTGTTCTTTGCGATGGCGGCGACGAGCCATGAGTTCTGGTTGGCCAACCTGGGCGCGCGGACGTGGAAGACGCTGCACATGCTGGTCTACGTCGCGTACGGGCTGGTGGTGCTGCACGTGGTGCTCGGGGCGTTGCAGAGCGAGCGACATCCGCTTCTGGCGACGATGCTTTTGGGCGGGGTCGGGCTGGTGTCGGGGCTGCACGTGGGGGCGGCGCTGGTGCAGGTGCGGCGGGATGAACGGACGACTCGAACGCCAAAGGAGGGGGCGTGGCTGGACGTCTGCCGCGTCGGAGAGATCGAGGACGGGGCGGCGAAGATCGTGCGCAGCGAGGGGGAGGAATCGATCGCGGTCTTTCGGGATGGTGACGGGTACTGCGCGATGTCGAATGTGTGCGCGCATCAGGGCGGGCCGCTGGGGGAGGGACGAATCGTGGACGGATGCGTGACCTGCCCGTGGCACGGGTATCAGTACCGCCCGGCGGACGGGCAGAGCCCGCCGCCCTACACGGAGAAGGTGCCGACGTACAACGTGCGGATCGTTGCGGGACGGGTGCAGGTGGACGCGAAGGCGAACGAGCCGGGCACGCCGACGGTCCCGGCGAGCGCGGAGACCCCTACGGCCGGACCCGCAGAGGTGCGTGATGCCGAGTAAGCCACCAATCTATGTGGGCTATCTGCAACTCCCGACGAGACACCGGCGGTTTGTCGTGGCCGCCGGAGTGGCTTTTGTGACGGTGCTGGCGGCGGCGGGAGGCGTGGTCGCGATTTCGCAGCGCGAGCCGGGAGAAGCGGTCTGGGACGCAGGACAGGAACACACATGGTCCGGCGTAGTGCGGATGGATCCATATCCGATGCTCGTCGGCGAGGACGGCACCGGCAGGTTCATCGTGGGGATGGGGAAGTTCGCGGTGCGGGAACGGGTAGAGCCGTTCGACGGCTTGGCGTGCGAGGTTCGAGGATTCTCGCTCGCTCGAGAGCATCGGCGCATGATCGAACTCTCGATGGACGAGGACGCGATTGTCGCCCGTTCGGAAGGTGCAGGGCCGCCGGATCGGCAGACCCTATCGGCGGCGGGAGAGCACGTGGTGATCGTCGGCGAGATCGTGGACGGCAAGTGCTATCTGGGGGCGATGAAGCCGGGTGACGGGAAAGCCCACAAGGCGTGCGCCGTGCTGTGTATTTCGGGCGGCCTCCCCCCATTGGTCGCGGCCGACCTGCCCGGGTCAGGGCGGCTCTACCCCCTTCTGCGAGTGGGCGGGTCGGTCACGCTGGCGGATGATGTGCTCGGCATGGTGGGCGAGCCGGTGCGGATCGAGGGGCGGCTGTCCGTGGTGCACGGGCTCCCGGTACTGGACGTGCAGCCAGGAGACATCTCGCCGGTCGGGCGGACCACGCAGCCGCACGCGGCGACGGACCGCCCCGGCTGAGACCCGCCGCGACTGGCGAATCGGCTTGGCGTCGGGTCGGCGCGCGGGATATACTGAGAGGTCCGGGCGACGGGACCGAAGCGGCCGCGCCGCTCGGAGCGGAATCCGGGTCTCGCAACAACCAGACGCGTTGTGAGGATCGTGCCGCGGGTGTAGTTCAGTGGTAGAACGTCAGCTTCCCAAGCTGAATGTCGAGGGTTCGACTCCCTTCACCCGCTTTCCCCCTTCCGGTCGAGCAGAGCATCAACTCCACGCTGGCATCGTGGGGTTGTGCCGTGCCCTGAGCGCCGGATGATCATCGGATTTGCTCCTCGGGCGTGCGGGTGGCCATCCATTGCCGTGTCGAGGCGTGAATCGGCGATTCGCTACCATGTCTCCATGAGCGAGACCATCGGGCCGTATCAAGTGCTGCGTGAGGTGGGCCGGGGCGGGATGGGTGTGGTGTACCTCGCCCGCGATTCTCGCCTGGATCGAGACGTCGCGATAAAGGCCCTCCCGGAAGACTTGGCCCAGGACCCCGTCCGGCTCGCCCGCTTCGAGCGCGAGGCCAAGACCATGGCGAGCCTGAACCATCCCAACGTGGCCGGGATCCACGGCGTAGAGGAACAGGACGGCGCACAGTACCTCGTCCTGGAGTTCGTCGACGGCGAGTCTCTGGCGGATCGCCTCGACCGTGGGCCGCTGCCCGTTGATGAGGCGATCGAACTGGCGTTACAGATCGCCGCCGGGATCGAGGCCGCCCACGAGGCCGGGGTGATTCACCGCGACCTCAAGCCCGCCAACATCATGATCACTCCCGAGGGTGTCGCCAAGGTGCTCGACTTCGGCCTCGCGCGCACTGACGAGGGGCAGAGTTCCACCGGCGTGGCGCTCGACGCGCCGACGATGCCGCAGAACTCACCGACCATCGCCGGCGCGATCCTCGGCACGGCGGCGTACATGAGCCCGGAACAAGCCCGCGGCCGCCGGGTGGACAGGCGGTCGGACACGTGGGCGTTCGGCGTCATCCTCTACGAGATGCTCTCGGGCACGAGCCCGTTCCAAGGGGAGACCGCGACGGATTCCATCGGGGCCGTGCTGCACAAGGATGTCGACCTCGGTCGGCTGCCGCCGGAGACGCCCGCCAGCGTCCGCCGCGTGCTGGGGCGCTGCCTCGTCCGCGATAAATCGCAGCGGTACCGCGACATCGGCGATTTGCGGCTGGAATTGCTTCACGCTGACGACGATCCGACCGAGGAGCAAGGCATCGCCAAGCGGCACATTGCCTCACAGCTCGGTGCGCCAATGTTATTGGTTCTTGCGATTGGGCTTGCCGCCGCGGCATGGTTTCTGAAGCCTGAGGCCCCTGCGTCACTGACGCCGCAGATGCGTTTGGCAATCCCATTGCCCGACGGATTGGAAATCGCGGGACCTATCGCGATCGCACCTAACGGGGAGACGATCGCGTTCACGGCTTTCGACGAACTGGGCGTCCATCGACTCTACACCCGCCGGCTTGATTCGTACGAGATCACTGAAGTAGAGGGCAGCGTCGGGGCGGCCGCGCCGTTCTTCTCGCCAGACAGCACGTCGGTTGGCTTCGCATCGAGACGGAACCTCTTTCGATCACAGTTAGCAGGCGGTCGCCCGGTCCGGATCATCAACACCACCGAGTCATTCAGCGGAGCGTGCTGGCTCGAAGATGACACGATCATCTACAGCGAGCAGCTGGGCTCGGCGCTGAAACGCGTTGGAGCCGATGGTCGCCAGTACGACGATGTGTCAGAAATTGTTCCGGGTGATGGGTTCTATGCCCATGTGTGGCCACAGATCATCCCGGGCACGGGCAAGGTCCTCTTCACCGGTTGGAGCGACAGCAGCACGACAGGCGAAGGGGGTGGTCGGATTCTCGACATGGAGACCGGCAAGCATCGCCGCGTTGCATTTACCAATGCCGGTTTCGGCATGCCTTCCCGATGGATCGAGTCAGGGCATCTGCTTTTCGAGGCCTTCGGGGCGGGCGAATTGCGGGCCATCGCCATGAATCCAAAGGCTAACGAGCCCGTCTCGCAGGCGTCAGCGATGACGATCCTGACCGGCGTAGCAGGTTTATCGCAGATGACACGTTCAATCTTTGATGTCTCAGCAGGCGGCACGCTCGCGTATGTGCCGATTGAATCAGACGGGAACCGTCTCGTGTGGGTCGATAGCCAGGGAACAACCGAACCGGTGCTCGACCAATCGGACATCGACTATTTCTTGTTGGATCGGAAGGTCCTGATCTCACCCGACGGAACGAGCGTGCTGCTCGGCGGAGGAGGTGAGATCAGCGTGCTCGACTTGAGCACCGGGCTTTGCAGGCAGATCACCGACAGCGATGGCAATAAGTTCGCCGAGGGGTGGGCTCCCGACGGATCACGTGTCTACTTCACGTCAAACAAGGACAAGCGATGGTCCATTTGGGCGGTGGGATTAGAGGCAAACGCGAAGGAAGAAATGATCTTTCAGAGCGAGGGCGATGTCTTCAATGTTGGGATTGCAGAGGATGGTACCATCGTGACTTCTGCGCGACTCGACGGGCAGTACGACCTGCTGGTCGTCAGACCGGATGGGACGGAACGCTGGCTGACACAGACTCCGGAATCAGAAGACCGCCCTGTGCTCTCGCCGGACGGTCGATGGGTCGCATTTGCAAGGCAGGTCACTGGCATCGGAGAGGTCTTCGTCGTTGATATCTCGGGCGAAAGCCCACCTGTGCAGATCTCACGGGGCGGGGGCAGCGACCCAAAATGGAGCATCGACGGCACCGCACTCGCGTTCCGGCGCGGCCGGGGGGTCGCACGAGTCAGTTTCGCGGATGGACGTTCGGTGGGCGAGGCCATCGCGGTTTTTGACGCACCGCGGCTTAACCTCGGATCTGGCTACGACTTCTCGGCCGACGGGTCGCGGATGCTGGCGATCCAGCAAGACGAGGGCGCGGTCCTCGATGAGATCCGCGTGATCACCCGTATCTTCGACGAAGTCCGTAGGGTCGCCGGGCCAGGCAGCCGCCAAGAGGTCTCGCCATGATGGACCGTTTCCGTCATTCTGCAATACGCGTGGCAGTGCGGTCCGGGACGGCATGGGCGTGGTTTGCTTGACCTTCGACACAGACCGCCGCCGATGGCACATCCACGCTAGGTCAGACGTATCGGCGCGATTCTCGTTGCGGCTGCGGGTAGTTCACACCAGTTCGGGGATCGGCTCGGCACCCTCGACACCGACGAGCTTGCGGTCGAGGCCGGCGTAGAAGTAGCTGAGCTGGTTGCAGTCGAAGCCGAGCTGCTGCAGGATCGTGGCGTGGAGGTTCTTCACGTGGAAGGGGCGTTCGACGGCCCGGTTGCCGAGCTCGTCGGTCGCGCCGACGCTGATGCCGCCCTTGATCCCGCCGCCGGCCATCCACATCGTAAAGCCCGCGGAGTTGTGGTCGCGGCCGGTGCCCTCGGCGTACTCGGCCGTGGGCTGCCGCCCGAACTCACCGCCCCAGACGACGAGTGTCTCGTCGAGCAGGCCCCGGCGTTTGAGGTCCTTGAGCAGCCCGGCGATGGGCTTGTCGGTCCGGGCGGCGTGGTAAGCGTGATTCTTCTTGAGATCGCCGTGCGCGTCCCAGTTGGCGTCGTTGTGGTTGCCCCCGGCGTAGACCTGGACAAAGCGCACGCCCCGCTCGACGAGGCGGCGGGCGAGGAGGCACTTGCGGCCGAACTCCTCGGTGTGGCTCTCATCGATGCCGTAGAGCTCCTGGGTCTTGGCGGGCTCGGCGGCGATGTCCACGGCCTCGGGCGCGTGGCGCTGCATGCGGTAGGCCAGCTCGTAGCTGGCGATTCGTGCGGCCAGTTCGGAGTTCTGGGCCCGGGGCTGCTGGTGCCGCTGGTTGTACCGACCGAGCTGGTCGAGCATGCGGCGTTGGGCGGCCTCGGAGAGCCCTTCAGGGCGGTCAAGGTCCAGGATCGGTGTGCCGTTGGCGCGAATGACGGTCCCCTGGTAGGTGGCGGGCATATAGCCGCTGCTCCAGTTCTTGGCGCCGCTGATCGGGCCGCCGGTGGAGTCGAGCATGACGACAAAGCCGGGGAGGTTCTCGTTGACCGAGCCGAGGCCGTAGTTGACCCACGAACCGAGGCAAGGGCTGCCGCTGAGGATGCTGCCGGAGTTCATCATCAGCATGGCCGAGCCGTGGAGCGGGGAGTCGGCGTACATGCTCTTGATGAAGGCGATGTCGTCCACGCAGCTGCCGATGTGGGGGAAGAGGTCGGAGACCCACGCGCCGCACTGGCCGTACTGCTTGAATTTCCACTTGGGACCGACGACGCGGCCCTGGTTCTTCGCCCCGCCGCGGCCCTTGGTCTCGATGTCGATGGTCTTGCCGTCAAGACCGTAGAGCTTGGGCTTGTAGTCGAAGGTGTCGACCTGGCTGGGGCCGCCGTACATGAAGAGGAAGATGACGCTCTTGGCCTTGGGCGCAAAGTGGGAGCGGCCGACTCTGGCCGCGGCCTCGAACGGCGTCACGCCGTCGGCGGCGACGGCCTGCTTGGACAGAAAGCCGTCGCGCGAGAGCAGCCCGGCCAGAGCGAGCGAGGTGAACGCCCCGCCGGTCTGCCAGAAGAACTCGCGGCGGGTCTGGCCGCAGAAGGTGTTGTCGGGTTGGTCGTCGCGATGGGGCATGGCTAATCCAGGTACACGAACTCGTTCAGATTGAGCAGCACGAGACAGAAACACGCGACGGCGTCGTCACGGTCGCGCCCGTCGAGGCGTTGCAGGTCATCAATGAGGTTGACGCCCTCAGCGGTCTCCTCGGGGGTGGGCCGGCGGAGCAGCGTCAACTCGAGCCCGTGGCCGACGATCGACTCCAGGCTGTCGTGCTCGGCGAGCAGGCGCCGGGCGAAGATCGCGGCCTGCTCGTTGATGAAGTCGCTGTTGAGCATCGTCAGGGCCTGCGTCGGCTGCGTCGTGATGAACCGCACCGGGCAGGTCAGGTCGGTGTCGGCGAGGTCGAACGACGTGAGCAGGGGGTTGAGCAGCGAGCGCTTGGCGTGGATGTAGATGCTGCGGCGCGCGGCCTGATCGGGGCTCGACTCGCCCCACGCGTCCTCGGGCCGCGAGGACGTCGCGAGGACCTCGTCCGGCATCTTGGGATAGACACCGGGGCCGCCCATCTCCGGGTTGAGCGTCCCGTTGGTCATGAGGATCGTGTCGCGAACCTCCTCGGCGGTCAGGCGCCGGGGATCGAAGCGGGAGAACAGGTCGTTGATCGGATCGGCCTCGTAGACCGCGGCGTCGGCGCGGGAGTCCATCTGGTAGGACGCCGAGAGCATGATGAGCTTGTGCATGCCCTTGAGCCGCCAGCCGCTCTCGACCAGCTCGGTCGCCAGCCAGTCGAGCAGCGCAGGGTGGGTGGGCAGGTCACCGAGTTCGCCGAACTCGTTCGGCGAGCGGACGATGCCGCGGCCGAAGTGGTATTGCCAGAGCCGGTTGGCAATCACGCGGGCGGTGCGCGGGTTGGAGGGGTCGGTGATCCACCGGGCCAGGGCGAGCCGGCGGCCGGAGGACTCGCCGTCTTCGGGCTGGGTGATCTCGGGCGTCTGGCCGCCGAAGGCATCGGGGAAGCGCGGGCTGACCGGGTCGCCCTGCACCGCGGCGTTGCCCCGCACGCGGACGAACCCGGGCATCGGGGTGTCGAGTTCCTGGGCGGACAGCACCTGCACCATGTCACGCGTGGGGCGTTCCAGGTCGAGCAGACGGTCGATCGCACCCTCGAGCCGATGGGCCTCCGCTTCGCCTAATCGCTCGCGGACGAGCGCGACGTGGGCGTCGAGCGTGCCGCCGCCGATCGCGAGGCTGAGCACCTCGCGCGGCTGCAGCGGCCGGTCCCAGAACCGGACCTCGTCGATGTCGCCGTGGAGCGAGCGGGCGTCGGGGAGCATGCGCCCGATGCTGACGTGCGATGGCGTCGTGAGCGGCTGGGTGCCGCCGGTGGCCTCGTCCGCCCGCGAGCCATCAACCCAGAGCGCGATCTGCCCCGTCTGGGCATCGCGCACGAAGGTGACGTGATGCCACTGACCGTCGGCGTACCCGGTTGGGCTGGCGACGAAGGTCTCGGGGTTGCCGACACCCGCCGCGATGCGGCCGCCGATCAGTGAGATGCCAAAGTCGTCAACGATCCCCGATACCTCGGCGTCCACGAGCCCGCTGCCGAGGAACCACCGCGGGTCGCTCTCGTGCCCGGCACCGGGCTGATCGGCTCGGAACCAGAACGCGATGGAGAAGCTGTCGGCCACCGGGCGCTCGACGAGGACGCGGTCGGAGTCGGCGAACCGGCGTGCGCTGCCGTGGCGGCCCTCGACCGGCGTGGTGCCCCGGGCGTCGCCGGGGGCCTCGGCCGCCTCGAAGTCCAGGTGCAGCACCTGCCCGGCAAGAAGCGTGGCCTCGGCGTCGGTCAGCACGCTCTCGCCCCAGCGTTCGCGGAGCTCCCGGGTCATGTTTCGGATCTCGGTGGTGCGTTCTTCACGCTCGCGTTGCCACTGCTCGAACTGCTGCTCCCATGTGCCGGTGCCGAAATCGGCGGGGAGCGAGCGGACGAAGTTCTCGGTGTTGATGCCGTTGCCGCCGCCGACCTTGTACGGCTTGAGCCCCTCGAAGAATGCCAGCATGCTGTAGTAGTCTTCCTCGGAGATCGGGTCTTTCTTGTGATCGTGGCAGCGGGCGCAGCCCATGCTCGCGCCAAGCATCACGCGGCTGGTGGTGTCGAGCATGCCGTCGAGATCGTCGTAGAGCGCCTGGAGCGGGTCGGTCGGCTCGTCGTCGCGGATGCCCAGATGCAGGTAGCCGGTCGCGATGTGCTGAGCGAGGCTCTCGTCGGGGAGCTCGTCGCCGGCGAGCTGCATCGTGACGAACCGGTCGTAGGGCATGTCCGAGTTGAACGCGTCGATCACCCAGTCGCGGTAACGCCACGCGCCGGGCTTGACCCGGTCGCGCTCGTAGCTGTCGGTCTCGGCCCAGCGGACGAGGTCGAGCCAGTGACGCCCCCACTTCTCACCGTAGTGCGGGCTCGCGAGCAGGCGGTCAAGCAACCGCTCGTAGGCGTCTGAGGACTCGTCCTCGACAAACGCCCGGACCTCTTCGGGCGTGGGCGGGAGACCGGTCAGGTCGTAGGTCGCCCGGCGGATGAGCGTGCGGCGGTCGGCCGCCGGGGCGGGCCCGAGCCCCGCGTCTTCGAGCCGGGCGAGGACGAAGGCGTCGATAGGGTTCTGCACCCACCCGCGGTCGCGGACGACCGGGACGCTCGGGCGAGCGATCGGTTCGTACGACCAGGACGAATCGGTGGGCAGAGGAGCGACACCGCCATCGGGCAGCGCCAGGCCGACCATGCAGCACACGGCCGCACACACGACACCAGCCAAAGTCTGCATTGCACCGAATCTGCGCACCGCGTTCGCCTCCGAAGGAGAATGTACCACGCCTGAGGTGTCGTTCTCAACCCTACTCAACGCTGAACCTGTGAACCATCACGTGCCTGTATATCCGGCCGGGTCGGAGCACAGCGTTCGGCCACCCGGGCTCGCCCTGGCGATTGATCGCGTCGGGGAACACCTGCGTCTCGAGGCAGAAGCCCGAGTGGATCGGATACGAGGTGCCGCCCTTGCCGGATGCCCCGTCGAGGAAGTTTCCGGAGTAGAACTGGATACCGGGCTGGTCCGACCAGACTTCCATCACGCGGCCGGTGGTTGGCTCGACCACGCGCGCCGCCAACCGGAACTCATCGGTGCCACCATCGAGGACGTAGTTCATGTCGAAACCGCCGGGGTCGTCTGCGCCGTTGCCGGGCAGCTGCCCGATATCCCGGCCGATCGTTTTGGCGTTAGTGAAGTCGAACGGCGTGCCCCGGACACTGGCGATCTCCCCGGTCGGGATCAGCGTGGCGTCGGTCGCCGTGTAGTGCGAGGCACGCAGCACCATCTCGTGATCGAGGATCGACCCGGCGTCGTGACCCGCGAGGTTCCAGTAGGAGTGGTGAACGATGTTGACCGGTGTCGGCGCCGAGGCCGTCGCCTCGATCACGACACGCAGCTCGTTGTCGTTGGAGAGCACGTACTCCACGGTGGTTCGCAGTTCCCCGGGATACCCCTCCTCCCCGTCCGCGGAGAAGTAGCTGAGACGGAGGCCCGGGCCGTCCTCGGCCTGGAAGGGCTCGGCGTCCCAGACGACCTTGTCGAACCCCTTGTCGCCCCCGTGCAGGTGGTTGGGGCCGTTGTTTGTCGCCAGCTGATACGTCTTGCCGTCGAGCGTGAAGCGGCCCTTTGCGATGCGGTTGCCGACCCGCCCGACCATCGCACCGAAGTAGGGGCTGCGGTCCTGGTACTCGGCGACCGTGTCGAAACCGAGAACAACGTCGGCGAGGTTGCCGTCACGATCGACCAGCCAGAGCTGGGTGACGGTGGCCCCGTAGTCGGTGATCGTGGCGCGGCTGCCGCGGCCGTTGGCGAGGGTGTACAACGTGACGGGCCGCCCGTCGGCCGTGCCGAATGGTTCTGCTTTCACGACCGATCCGCTCCTTGCGCACCCGGTGACCACCGAGAGCATCGCGCACAAGATGAACACAAAAGTCACTGCATGGCTGCATCGCTGCATGATGAACCTCACGTGGAATCGGCGAGCCCCCGCCGCTTGGCCAGGTGTCGCCTCACAAACTCGTCGGCGCTCACGCCGAGCAGAATCACGGTCCCGATGATCGCAAACTCCAGCTGCGTGGGGATGCCGAACAGGTTGATCGCGTTGTAGATCACCCGCATCGTCGCGGCGCCGATCACCACCCCGAGCACCGAGCCCTCGCCGCCCCGAAGCGAGCACCCGCCGAGCACGGCCGCAGCAATCGCGTACAGCTCGTAAAAATTGCCGTGGTTGGCCGGCTGGATCGCCTTGTACTCGAAAGCAAACAGCATGCCCGCCACCCCCGCGAGGCCGGAGCAGATGACGTAGGCGAGGATCTTAGTGCGGTGGGTGTTGACCCCGGCATAGCGAGCCGCACGCTCGTTGCTGCCGACCGCGAAGATGTGACGCCCCCAGACCGTGCGTCGCAGGAACACGATCGAGATCACCGTCAACGCCGCGAGCACGAAGAACGAGGTCGGCATGTCGAACGACGTTCCGGGGATGGGGATCGGCGTGTTGGCCAGATCAAAGAGAGGGTCGTGGTAGCCGGCGCCGAAGCCCACGGTCTGATCGTCGGCGATCCAGCGGCTCAGCCCCCGGTAGACCAGCAGCCCGCAGAGCGTGACGACAAACGGCTGGAGCCCGACCTTCGTGATCAGCAGCCCGTGCACAGCCCCGATCGCCATGGCAATCGCCAGCACCGTCGGCAGGACCAGCGCCCAGTGCCACCCCCGCCCGCCCTGCTCGACGCCGCCGAGCAGGACCAGCATGACGCACCCGACCAGGCCAACCACCGACCCGATCGAGAGATCGATACCGCCGGTGATGATCACGAACGCGACACCGATGCTGATGATGCCGAAGAGCGAACTGCGGCGGACGACATTGGCGAGGTTGTAGGCGTCGAGAAACTGCGGATTGCACACCGCGGTGACGACGCACACAGCCACGAGGAGCAGGAATATGCCGACGACTTTGCCCATGGTGATGTGTTCGCGTCCGCGGCTCAGCGGCTGAGCGGCTCAGCCGCCGCGGCCGAGCTTGGCCTTGAGATCAGCGTGGAATTCCTCGACATTGTCGGGCAGGATCTTGCGGGCGGGGATATCCAGAAACCCGGAGTCGGGGATCACCGAGGTATCGCCCTTGGAAAGCGCAGTGAGCACGCGGACAGACTCGTATCCGTACATGTAGGGGTTCTGCACGACGGTGCCGTAGACCTCGCCGGCCTTGATGCCCTCGAGCGTGGCGTCGTCCTCGTCGAAGCCGACAACGACGACCTCGCCGATCTTCCCGGCGTTGCGCAGAGCATTCAGGATCGCCGGCGGGTTGTAGGCAAAGAGCCCGACCATGCCGTCGATCTCGGGATAGAGCGCCAGCACATCCTCGGCCTGCGTCTGCGAACCGGCCTGTGTGAAGTCGTCCGTCCGCGTGTCGAGGATCACAAAGCCGTTGCCCTCCAGCCGGGCGTCGGGAGAGTCGTACCGCGTGGGGTCCGCGTCGCGCCCGAGCAGTTCGTCGATCACGCCCTGCCGGCGGCGCTTGGCGTTCTCCTGCTCAAGCCGACCGATGAAGATGACGATCTCGCCACCCTCCGGCATCGCCTCACGGACCATCTCGCCGCACAGGCGACCGGCGGTGTAGTTGTCCATCCCGATGTACAGCTCACGGTCGCTGTCTGGGGCGTCCGAGTCGTGTGTGATGAGGTGCGTGCGGGCCGCGGCCTCGTTGAGCTTGGCGTTCTGGTTGACCCCGTCGATCGGGCTGATCGCGATACCAACCACGTCGTTGACCAGCAGGTCTTCGATGATGCGGTTCTGATCCACCAGGCCGTCGGGCATGCGGACATCGACGTTGATATCAAGGTCTTCCGCGGCCTGGTTGGCCCCGGCCTGCGCCAGCACCCAGAACGACGCGACGCCGTTGGTGACAAAAGCGACGGTGGGTTCCTTCTCCCGCCCGCACCCGGTGAGCATCGCGAACAGAGTGAGCGGAACGAGCAGGGCTGACAGTGTGGTTCGACGCATGGGTGGCTCTCTCTAGCAGACGGTCATGCCGCCGTTGACGTGGATGGTCTGGCCTGTGACAAAGGACGACGCCTCGCTGGCGAGGTAGACCGCGGTGCCCGCGACATCGGCGGGGACGCCCCAGCGGTCCATGGGGATCATCGCCCGGTAGCCGTCCTTGAGCTCCTGCGGGTCGTCCTCGTGGCGCTCCACCGGGATCCATCCCGGCGAGAGCATGTTGACCGTGATGTTGAAGGGCGCCAACTCGCCGGCCATGCTGCGGTTCCAGCCGTTCTGCCCGCCCTTGGCGGCGACGTAGGCGCTGAAGTTCGGCACGCCGCGAGCGAAGACCTCCGAACCGATGTTGATGAGCCTCCCCCACCGCTGGGCCTTGAGGTGCGGCAGCACGCGGCGTGTGAGCAGGAAGGGGCTCTTGATGAAGAAGTCGAGCATCGACTGATAAAACGTCCAGTCGTACTCCTCGATCGGCATCTGGGGCTGCGCGGGCGTGGCGTTGAAGATGACGATGTCGGGCGGGCCGAGCTGCTCCTCGCAGGCCGTGACAAGCTCGTCTACTCCCGACTCTTCGATCACGTTGGCGCGGAGCATGACGCCCTCGTAGCCCGCCTCGCGGTAGGCCTTCAGCGTCGCGTCGGCCCGCTGCGAGTTGTTGGCGTAGTTCATCGCCACCCGTGCGCCCGCCGCGCCGAGCGCCAGGGCCATCGCCTTGCCCAGCCCGGTGCTGCTGCCGGTCACCAGCGCGACGCGGCCGGAGAGGTCAAAGTTTGCGGCATGTGCCGGTACAGTCATCGGTCGTTCCTTGCATCGATTCAGGCTTCTTCACGCGAGACTCCGCTGTCCCCGGAGCGGAGTTGGACAGCGTATCGACTTTGCAGAATTCAGGCGAGGATGTCGTGGACGACGTGCCCGTGGACATCGGTCAGCCGCATCTCCCGCCCCCCGAACGGCACCGTCAGACGGGTGTGGTCGATGCCCAGCAGGTGGAGCATGGTGGCGTGCAGGTCGTGGATCTCCACGGGTTTTTCTACCGCCTTGTAGCCGTAGTCGTCTGTCGCACCGAAGACGGTGCCCCCCTTGACCCCGCCCCCGGCAAGCCACATGCTGAAGCCGAAGGGGTTGTGGTCTCGGCCGTTGGTGCCCTGAGCGAACGGCGTGCGGCCGAACTCAGCGCCCCAGATCACGAGAGTGGACTCCAGCATGCCTCGGCGCTTGAGGTCGGTGAGCAGGCCCGCGATTGGCTGATCCACCGCCCTGGCGTTGGACTCGTGGCTCTGCCGCAGGTTGGCGTGCTGGTCCCAGCGGTCGTTCCCGCCGATCGCCGGGCAGGTCAGCTCGATGAACCGCACCCCGCGCTCGACCAGCCGGCGGGCCAGGAGACACTGCTTGCCGTAGGTGCGGGTCGGTGCAAACTCGGCGTCCAACCCGTAGAGGCTCTGCGTCTCCGCGGACTCCCCGGAGAGATCCATGAGCTCCGGCACGGCCGACTGCATACGGAAGGCGAGCTCATAGTTGGCGATGGCCGTCTCGACCGCATCGTTGCGGCCCAGCCGGTCGGCAAAGTCACGGTCGAGCTGGGCGATCAGGTCCAGCTTCTGACGCTGGAGCGCGGGCGAGGCCTCCATCGGCTGGATGTTGGCGACCGCCTCGTCGTGGGGCTTGAAGATCGATCCCTGGTGCCGCGCTTCAAGGAAGCTGGAGCCGAAGCACTCGAGCCCGCCCGGCGGGATGAGGCCGCCGTTGAGCACGACGAACCCGGGGAGGTTCTCCGCGGCACTGCCGAGCCCGTAGCTGGCCCACGCGCCCATGCTGGGCCTGCCCGAGAGCCCGAGGCCGGTGTGCAGGAAGTAGTTCGCGTTCGTGTGCTCGCTGAAGGGAGAGGTCATCGATCGGACGACACACAGGTCGTCGGCGTGCTTGCCGACGTGGGCGAAGAGGTCGCTGACCTGCGTGCCGGACTGGCCGTACGGGCGGAACTTCCAGGGCGAGCCGAGGGTGTTGCCGTTGTTGTCGAACTGGGTCGCCTCCATCTTCATGCCGAACGGCTTGCCGTCCTCGGCCAGCAGCCTGGGCTTGGGGTCGAAGGTGTCGACCTGCGAGGGCCCGCCGTCCATGTAGAGGAAGATGACCGCGTTGGCCCGGGGCGCAAAGTGCGGGAGCGGGTTGGCGCGGGTGGGGCCACCGCCCGGCAGGCCCGACGCGAGCGCTGAGCGGCCGAGCAGACCCGCCAGCGCGAACGCGCCGAAGCCGCTGGCGCCCTGACGGAGAATGTCGCGCCGCGACATGGGTGCCTGGATGTAGCGCCCGCAATGGTGGCCCATGGACTCGTCCCTATTCGATAAACATGAACTCTTTGAGGTTGAACACCGCGTGACAGAGGTCGGCCCAGACCGCCGGGTCGTCCCGCCATTCGGTGACGCCGATCTCCGAGGCCTGCTGCTCGAGGAACGCGAGGGCGTAGCGTGTCTCGCTCGCCGTGGGCGCGCGCGCAAGTGCGCGGAGATACAACGCGGCGATCCGTGCCTCGACGCCGGGCTCGTCCTCGATCAGGCGGGAGGCCATGCGGCCGGCCTGCTCCACGACGAACGGATCGTTGAGCAGAATCAGCGACTGTGCGGGCACGTTCGACTCGTTGCGCTGGCCGCGGGTCTGGTGCGGGTTGGGCGAGTCGAACGCCAGCATCATCGGGCTGAGGAAGTTCCGGCGCACCTCCAGATAGATGCTCCGGCGGCGGTCGCCGTCGAGCGGGCCGGACGATCCCGGGCGACCCCGCCCCGTCATGAACGGCGTGAGGTGCACCGGGACGCTCGGCCCGAACATCGTCGGATCGAGATCGCCCGAGACAGTCAGGATCGCATCGCGGAGCGACTCCCCGTCGAGCCGCCGCGGCTCACGCACGCTCCAGAGGTGGTTCAGCGGATCGGCGTTCTGCGCCTCCGGCGAGAGCGGGCGCGACGCGGTGCGGTAGGTGCGGCTGGCGACGATCTCGCGGATGAGCGTCTTGATCGACCAGCCCATCTCGTGACTGAACCGCCACGCCAGATGGTCGAGCAACGCCGAGTTGGTGGGTGCCGAGCCGAGCAACCCGAAGTCGTCGGTCGATTCGACAATGCCGCGGCCCATCAGGTGGTGCCAGACCCGGTTGACGATCACCCGCGCCGGGAGCGGATCGGCCGGGTCGAGCAGCGCATCGGCGAGCGCGAGCCGCCCGCTGCCCTGCCCGGTCTCCAGCGAGGACGCACCGCCGAGTGCGCGGGGGAAGGCTCGGGGCGCGGGCTCCCCACGCTGACGGTGGTCGCCGCGGACATAGACGTACCCCTCCTCACCCGTGCCGTCCTCCATCGCCATGACCCGCATGGGCGCCGGGACGGCCTCCTGTAACGAGGCGAAGCTGGCCTGCGCCTCGGCGTCCGGAGAGGGCACCAGCGCCGTCCGTCCGACCCAGGAGGCCACAGCGCAGGCCTCGGCGTCGGCGCTCTCTCCGCGCAGGGCGGTCACGATTGCGTCGGCGAGCCGGGTCGTGTCGTCTCGGAGAGAGACCGGGTCGCTGGCGATGGGAGTCTCGGTGCGTGTCGCGGCCGACGGGGCACGGTCTTCCGCACACCAGACCGCGCGCGCAACCTCGATCGAGCCGTCCGCGCGGTCGTCGATGATCTCGTAGTGGGCGCGGTGGCCGATCCACTTCCGCAGGTCGTGTACCTGCCACTGCCAGCCCTCCGAATCGGGATCGAGCTTCACACGGTTCCAGAGCAGGGCGTTGTACTCATCCAGTGTGTAGCCGTCGATGATGACACGGAGCGTGCCGCGGCCCCGCGTCCGGACCGCGAGGAAGGGCTGGGCGATCTCGAAGGTCGGGGACCGCATCGTGCCGAAGAGCGCGTCCGAAAGCCGCCCGGAGTCGGCGCTGGTCGCGTCGGCGATCCGCAGCCCGCCCCCGATGGCGCGGGGTTCGCCGAGCGTGGTCGCCCGGTCGCCAAAGGCCCACCCGCTCACGAACCAGCGGCCAAACTCGTCGGGGTCGGCGAAGTCAAAGAGCGTTTCCTGATCGGAAGCCCCGGACGCCGAAGCTTCGGCGGTCGCTGATTGAGAGAGCTCTGCGTCCGGATTGCCCCGCGCTTGCTCGCACTGCCGCAGCCACTCGCGGATCGCCAACGGCAGGTCCTGGTCCGGAGTGCTCTGCACCGCCTCAACCCAGCGTCCGAGCGTGTCGGGCTCGACCCCCCACTCTGCCGCGACGGCCCGCGGGTCGCGTGCTGCGGGCCGGGCGAGGCTGGCCTCGTCGCTGAGCACGAGCTCGTCCACACGGATGTTGCCCCAGCCGCCGGTGACCTGATCGAAGATCTCGATGGTGGCTTCGCTGCCCTTGTGCACGGAGAGATCGAACCTGTGGGGCACGAGCCGGAGCGAGTTGTTGCCGGTCGCCTCCGCGACGGTCTCGCCGTCGATGCGGAGGCGCAGGCCGGTCTTGCCCGGGTGGTGCCCGCCGCCGATCAGGAAGTGGAGGTAGCGGTGTTCCACGGGAAACAGTTCGCTGGTGATGGAACCGACACGTTTGTCCGCTTCGACCGACCCCTCGCCCTCGAGGCGCCTGTGGGTGTTGGCGAAGGCGTCGCCGACGGCGGTCCCCTCGCCTGCCAGCGCGTCGGGGCCGGCGGGTGTCGGTCGGTCGGTGAACGCGTCGCCCTCGACCGTCCAGCCGTCGTAGGTCCCGTCGTCGAAGTCTGCGAGCGAGCGTGCGCGCGCAGACGGGGGCGTCTCACCCGGAGCGGGCTGGCCATAAAAGACCTGGCCGACCGCGGAGAGCAGGCTGGCAAGCTCCGTGTTGGCCTCGCTGGCGGGCCAGCCGGGTGTGCGAATCGCCTCTCGAAGCTGTTGGTCGAGAGCATGCATCTCCGCCACCGCCGAGCTGATGCGCCCGTCGGGGTCGAGGTAGGCCTCCTGCCGGCGTGAGCTCTGCACGAACGCAGCGAGGCCGTAGTACTCGCGGGTGAGCACGGGATCGAACTTGTGGTCGTGGCACCGTGCGCAGCTCACCGTCGTCGCGAGGAAGGCCTTGCTGAGCACATCGATCTGGTTGTCGATGCGCTCGGCCTCATCCTGCAGGACATCCACCGGCGAGTGCGTGCCCTGGCTCAGCCACCAGAAGCCGGTCCCGATGACCGACTCGTTGAACCGGCGCTCGGGGTTTCGCCTCGGCTCGGCGAGGAGATCGCCGGCGATGTGCTCGGTCACCAGCCGGTCGTAGGGCACATCGGCGTTGAACGCCCGGATGACGTAGTCGCGGTACTGAAAGGCGTGACGGATCGGGTAGTCGAACTCGTGGGCGTACGTCTCTGCGTAGCGCATCAGGTCGAGCCAGTGGCGGGCCCACCGCTCGCCGTAGTGCGGCGATTCGAGCAGGCTCTCCACGAGCCGCGCGTACGCGTCCTCCGACGGGTCGGACAGGAACGCCCGGGTCTGGGCGGAGGTCGGCGGCAGGCCGGTCAGGTCGAAGCTGAGGCGGCGGAGAAGCGAACGGCGGTCGGCCGGCGGAGCGGGCTCGAGCCCGGCGTCGGCGAGGTCCGCGTAGATGAACCGATCGATCGGGTTTGCTGCCCACTCCGGCGGCTCCGCGGACGGAGGCTTGCGCGGCTCGATGGGGCGGAGCGACCAGTGCGGCTCGTACGAGGCGCCCTGCGCGATCCACGCGCGGAGCGTTTCGATCTCTTCCCGCTTGAGGGCCGGCCGCTCGGGCGGCATGCGCACGTCCGGGTCGGCGTCGGTGACGCGGTGCAGCAGGAGGCTGGCGTCAGGATCTCCGGGCACGATCGCCGGGGCGCGGTCGTTCGAGCGGGCGGCCGTGGCGAACTCATACGTGTCCAGACGCAGGTCGGCCTCGCGCGTGCTCGGATCGAACCCGTGACACGACAGGCAGTGGCGGACGAGGATGGGCCGGACGTGGCGGCCGAACTCGACCGAGTCGTCCGCTGTCGAGGCCGCGGCAGGCGCCGCGACCGGCCGGGTTGACACCCGCGCGACACCCAGCGCTCCGAGGCCCAGAAGGCCGAGGAGCAGGCACACACACGCCCGAATGCACGTTATTGGTGGCACACCGGCAGTCTAGCAGAAACCGCGTCAACCGCGACACGCAAGACGGTGGCCGGGATGGCGGGGGCCGGCTGGTTCTCACATCGCGACGGGCGATGTCAGTAGCGACGGGAGCGTCGCTGCGACCAGCACCGCTCGGCCTGTCCACGCAGATGTCCGCAGCCAGTTGCTTCGGACGAGCGATGCATGAACGCGATCGCTGTATTCATGCGAGAGCTTCTTGTGCAGCGGCACCTGGATCAAGAAAGTCGAGGCCCAGACCACACCGAGCAGACATGTGCTGAGCCAGAGCGCGGGAATCACGGTCCGGGAAACCGCTTGCCCGGCATCCGTTTGCACAATGACCAACACGCCGATGGCGGACACGAGTTCAATGAGCATAACCGGCGCGACGATCCACGTGGTCCGGGCCTGGTGCGCTCTCTCGTAGTCGGTCCACCCCTCGCGGCCGACCTGCGCCATGAGTGGATAGTGAACCAGTTGCACGAACCAGATGAGCCCGGTCATCATCCATGTCGCTGCGGCGTGCACCACGAGAATCGCAGCAAACACACTTGGGGATACTTCGATCACGATGGCATCTCACAGGCGAGGGATGTGAAGTCGGGCCGGTCCGACGCCCGCACGTGGCGGAACTCCCGAACCACCCTTCCCTCATGCAACACGAACGCGCCGGGCATCTGAAACCCGTCTCCACCGAGCGGGCCGATGCCGTGGCCCTTGAACGCAGCGGCCATGCCACGGAAGAACACCACGGGACCGAACAGCTGCAGGAAGCTCCCTCGACGCAAATCGAGTGCCCGATAGAGCACCCGCTCAGGATCCGCGATCCACGACGCGTCGGTCAGCCCGAACTCGTCGGCCATTCGTCGGTTCTCGGCGGCATCGGACATAGTGACGACCGCCATGCCGTACCCCCGCTCGATGATCTCCTCCCGGCGACCAGCAAGGTCGCGGAGTGCCTCGCGACAGAACGTGCACCCGGAGTGTCTGGTGAGCACCAGTACCGTTGGCCTGTCGTTGCTGAGTGCCATGAGTGTCCGGCCGTGCTGGTCTGCGGATGTTGCGAGGGCTGTCTCCAGACTCGGGACGGGGCCGGCCGGCATCTCGCCCCGGCAACGGGCCGCGTCCCAGAGGATGAGGCCGAACGGGGCCCACCAGAGCAGATCGTTCGTGAGTATCGTGAGCCCGAACGCGGGCGGGAAGGTCCCCTTGGCCAGCGCGACGGCAAACCCGATCGGGCCGAGGACTTTGCCGAGCAAGCCCACGAGCACGATCGGCCAGTGGACCCGGGGAGCGCGGGCGGCGATCAGGTAGCCGATGCCGTAGACGCCGACGATCATGCCGACGCACTGCCAGATCTCCGGGTACCGCATCCGCTCGGCCCCGACGAGATCGAAGAGCGCGTTGGGGAACACGATCACCACGGCGCCCCACACGAGGTTGTAGATACCCGCCGCGAAGAGCCATCGGCGTGCCCATCGGGGTGAATCTGTCAACGCGTCTGTGTTCATGGCCTGCCCCTCACGCTAGCGGCCTCTGACTCTTGCGAGCCCGCCGTCGACGCCGATGACCTGCCCGGTCAGCCAGTCGTTGGCGGGCTCGAGCAGGAACATGATCGCACGGGCGATGTCTGCCGGTGCGCCGATGCGTCCGAGGGGGTGCATCGATGTTGATGCCCGCAGAGCCGTCGGGTTGCTGGTCAGTCTACCCGCGAGCGGCGTGTCCACAAGACCCGGAGCGACGGCGTTGATCCGCAGATTGCCGGTCGCGTAGGTCGCGGCGGCCGCCCGGGTCAGTCCCTCGACACCCGCCTTGGCCGCGGCGATCGCTTCGTGATTGGCTAGCCCCACGCTCGCGGCGCAGGACGACACGAGCACGACGCTTCCTCCGCTGGTCCGCATCGTTTGTCCGGCCGCCCGCACTGCGGCGAATGCCGTTCGGAGGTTCTGACTGACTGTCTCCTCGAACTCGGCTGCAGAAGTCTGGTGAGCCGGCTTCAGGAGGATCGAGCCGGCGAGGTTGACGACCGCGGTCACGCCGCCGTGCCGCTCCATCGCGGCGGAGACGGCCTCGAAGTCCGCGGCGTCCAACACCTCTACCGGCGCGTCGTCCGGTGCGGCGAGCCTCTCAAGCGATTCACGGGTTCGCCCCGCGAGCACGAGACCCCATCCCGCCGCTCTGAGTTCTGTGGTCAGTGCCGAGCCGATGCCCCCACTCGCGCCGATGACAAAGCAGATGCCGGGTTGATCCTGGGTCGCGTCGGTCACCGGTCGGACTCCTGACTGCAGCAAAAGAGACAACGCCGCCCCCGGGGTTCGGGGGCGGCGTTGGGATGGATGCTCGTGTCTGGGAAAAGGCTGAGACTAGTTGTCCAGGTCCTCGAGCAGGATACGGACGGCCTCAAGCAGCTGGGTGTCCTTGCCGCTCGCGGCGGCCTCGGGCGGCAGCGGGACACGGTGGGTCGGCTCGAGTTGGGCGTTCTCGAGGTATCGCCCGTCTGCGCCCTTGGTGCCGACCTGCGGGATGCCGAAGACCAGATCGCCGGTGAAGAGTCGCTCCCACCAGACGGCGGTCGCGGTGCCGGGCACGGGCATGCCGATCGTGTCGCCGATGCCCAGCTCGGTGTAAACCCACGGGAAGAAGTGCGCGTCGGAGTAGTTGCTCTCGCTCATGACGACCACGGAGGGCTTCACCCAGCGCGTGGACGGATCGCCGTGGTAGCGGGCGTTGGGGGCGAGTGTGTTGCGGGGGTAGAGCTCGACGTAGGTCTTGCCGGTGAGGAAGGTGGCGAGGTCGTCGTGCAGCCAGCCGCCGCCGTTGAATCGGGTGTCGACGATGAGGGCTTCCTTGTCGTAGTGCTTGCCCATGACCTGCGAGTAGAACTCGCGGAAGGAGTCGTCGTTCATGCCGCGGACGTGGGCGTATCCGAGCCGGCCGCCGGAGGCCTCCTGGACGATCGCGTCGCGGTTTCGGACCCACCGCTCGTAGAGGAGCTGGCTCTCGGCGCCGAGCGAAGTGGGACGGACGACGTGGTCGGCCTCCCCGCCGTCGGCCGAGCGGACCGTGAGCCGCACCCGGTCACCCGACTTGCCGTCGAGCTGGGCGTAGAAGTTGGTCGAGGCGTCGAGCGCGACGCCGTCTACGGCGGTGATGATGTCGCCGGCAGCGATGCCGAGTTCGGCCTTGTCGAGCGGCCCGTTCTTGAGGATCTCGGCGATCCGCATGCCGTCGCCGGCGTAGTCCTGATCGAAGACGGCGCCGAGCGCGGCGGTGTTCGCGGCCCCGCTCCCCGACGGGCCGCGGAAGCGACCGCCGGTGTGCGAGGCGTTCAGCTCGCCGAGCATCTCCGAGAGGAGTTCGGCGAAATCGCCGTTGTTGTTGATGCCTTCGAGCTTGGGCTCGTACTGGCGGAGGTAGAACTCCCAGTCCACGCCGTGCATGTCGGCGCGGTAGAACTTGTCGCGGGTCTGCCTCCAGACGTGCTGGAGCAGGTGGGCGCGTTCGGCGTCGGGGTCGATCGTCATGGTCGCTCTGAAGCCGATCGGCTTGCGGGTGCCGCTGTCGGTGTCGATCTTGGAGAGCGAGCCGCTGGCGAGCATGAAGATCTCCTTCCCGTCTTCCGAAAGCTGCATCGACGCTCCGGACGCGCCCAGCTTGGCGAGGATCTTGGTCGATTCCTCCCGGAAGTCGTGGACCCACAGGTCGGCCCCGTCCTCGAAGCTCGCGAGGTAGTAGAGCTTGTCACCCTCGGGCGACATCGCGAAGTCGCCGAGGCTGGAGGAGTTGATCGTCAGCCGCTCCCGACGCTCTTCGAGGCCTTCGAACTCGATCTTCAGCGGCTCGGGCTTGTCGTCCTCGGCGTCGTCGCCGTCCTCGGCGCCGTCTCCGTCTCCGTCTTCCGGCGCGTCAGCATTGTCGCCGCCGTCCTTGCCGTCATCGGCCTCGTCTTCCTTCTTCTTGTCCTCTTTCTTCTTCTCGTCCTTCTTCTCCTCGAGTTCCTTGCGGAGTTCGTACTCCTCCTTGGAGAGTCGGAACTTGTCGTGGGCGTCCTGAGTGAGGAAGAGCCCGACGACGTCGGACTCGGAGCCCCAACTGCCGTGTGAACGCTCGCCGTAGCGGCTGCTCGACCAGATGATCGCCCCGCCGTCCATCGCAAAGTGCGGCACGCCGTCGTCGTAGCCGGAGTTGGAGATGTCGATGACATCACCGGTGCCATCGGCGCGGACGAGCCCGACCTCGCCGTAGAACACGCGGCCCTTGCTGTAGAGGTGTGTCACCAGCCAGGCGCTGTCGGGCGACCACTCGAACCAATGGTCACCGTCGGAGTAGGAGTAGAAGCGGTCGCCAGGAAGGGCGACGCTGGTCTGGCCGGTCTCGGTGTCGAAGACGCGGATTTCGTGACGGTCGTGCAGGTAGGCGATCTTCTTGCCGTCGGGGCTGAAGCGGGGCTGGAACTCCTCGGCATCGGTCGCGATGACGGCCTTCTCCTCGATGCTCGTCGCGCTGAAGAAGTACAGCTCGTCGTCGTCGGCCAGCGAGGCCTCGTAGACGTTCCACGAGCCGTCGCGTTCGCCGGCGTAGATGAGCGAGCGACCGTCGGGGGCGAACGAGACCGACCGCTCCTGCTCGGGGGTGTCGGTGATGCGGCGGGTGGTGTCGAAGTCGACGGAGGTTACGAACACCTCGCCGCGGACGACGAACGCGACTTCCTTGCCGTTCGGAGCAACGGCGAAGTCGGTCGCGCCTCCTCGCTCGGCCGTGGTCTGCGAGTCGGCGGCGCGGCCGTCGAGGGCGATCTGGATGTCGAGCTTCTGCGGCTGTCCACCCTCGACGAGCGTGAAGATGTCGCCGTGCCAGCTGAAGGCCATCAGGCCGGTGTCCGCTCGCGACAGGTGGCGGACGGGGTGGTCACTGAACGAGGTGAGCTGTCGTGCCTGGGCGTTGGGCTCGAGCGGCATGTGGAAGACGTTGAAGTCGCCCGCGCGTTCGGAGAGGAAGTACAGAGAGCTGCCATCGGCGGCCCAGTGCGGGTCGCGGTCCTCGCCGGCGAAGTCTGTCAGCTTTGTGTGGGCACCGGCCGCGGCGTCGTACAGCCAGACATCGCGCGCGATCGCGGATTCGTGGTGCTTGCGGAGCTCGTCCTCGTAGCCCTTGCGGTCTTCGTAGAGCAGGCGGCCGCCGTCACGATCGAATCGGGCGTTGAGCGCGGGGGTGGTCAGCATCATCCGCGGCGTGCCGCCGTCGATGCCGATCTCGTAGAGCTCGGCCAGCACCCCGCTGGGGAACAACGCGCTGTTGGCGTGGTCCATGCGCGAGCTGCTGAAGATGACGGCCTTGCCGTCGGGCGTGAAGTCGCTCGGTGTGTCGCCGGCGGAGTGGTAGGTGAGGCGGGTGGCGGGGCCGCCGGAGGCCGGCATGACGTAGACGTCGTTGTTGCCGGTGCGGTCGGAGGCGAACGCGATCTTCGAGCCGTCCGGCGACCAGACGGGGCTGGACTCAAAGGCCTCGTGGATCGTGAGCGGGATCGCTCGGCCGCCGCCGACCGGGACCACGTAGAGGTCGCCGGCGTGGCAGAAGACCACCTGCGTGCCGTCTGGTGAGATTGCGGGCTGGCGGAACCAGTTCGGCGAGACCTGGGCGCCTGCGGCGGCTGCGATCGCGGCGAGGGAGAGTGTCGCGGTGACAACGCTTCGAATCGGCATGTCTGACTCCTGAGGTCGGGAACGATCCGCGAGGATCTCGGGGACGGGATGGTAGCCGAATCCGCATTCGAGCTGTGCAGCCGGCCCGGCGGCCCCGGAGCACCCGGCGCGGGCCGCGGCAGCGCGCGCCCGCGACGGATTCTGAGAAATGGTCGGCCGGCCAATGGGACGCTTTGCGAGCCAGTAAACCGCTGATTGGGACTGTGGATCACGGCTTCAAGCTGCCGTAAGTGTTTCAGTCTCTGTGCCTAGATGGCTGCAAAGTGCTGTTTCTACGAGATATCTGAACACAGGACTTGCACCAGAATGCTGTAACTGTTACGGTCTGGACATATCGGACCGATCGCAGCCGAGCTGCATCCAGACACCGCCCCTGTCGCGAACGTGCCTCGACAGACTGAACGGCAAGCCAGTCACGATACCGCTCATTTTACGAACACTTTGTTCGCTCCGGGCCTCAGGCCCACGACACCCAAGGCCGCAACGGCCAGATTCGGAGAGACCCATGCAGAACAAGACCACCCTCGTCAGCATCGCCGGCCTTCTGGTTTCCATCGCGTCCACCGCAGCGACGGCCGACATCGCCGTCAACGGCGGATTCGAGTTCGGCACCGGCGGTGATTCGGACAACTGGGTCGAGGCCGGCGGCGGCGCTTTCGGCACCATGTCCTTCCGTTCGGACTCCGATCCCATCTCCGGGTCGTGGTCGCACCAGCTCAACGCCGTCGGCGCTGACGGCCAGGGTGCCTCCGCCGTTGTCCTGACGAACACGCTCGCCGACGGCGGACTGCCGTCGCTTCAGGAGAACACCACGCTGAGCTTCGCGTTTGATGCCGAGACCGACTTCGGCCCGGGCGGCGTCGGCTTCTACGTCCTCCGCATCCTCAACGGCGCCGGCGCGATTGTCGCCGACACCGGACTCCAGAACATCGCCAACGGCTCCAACGCCTCGGCCGTGCTCAACGTCCCCGCGTTCGGCGGCGGCGACAACGATTCCTACGCCGCGTTCATCGAGATCTCGACCGCCGCCGGCGCGTTCGACGGCTCGTTCTCCAACGCGAAGATTGACAATGTCACCCTCGACGGCACCCTCGTCCCGACGCCCGCGTCGGCCGCGATGCTCGCCCTCGGCGGGCTCGTGGGCATGCGTCGTCGTCGCTGATCGATCAAGGGATCGACCGTTCGAGCAACAGTGCAATGCAACAGGCCGGTCCCCAGGGACCGGCCTGTTGTGCATTGGGCATTGAGTCGAGTAGCGGCCTCCGAACCGGATCGTTCCGGCACGCGAGGCGGGCAGTTCCACGCAACGAACCTCGCGGGCTTGCTACCGTGTTCCGCTCGAATCCGTGCTCGCGGTGCTCGACCGCCACAGCCGGATCGTGCCGTCTCCCGATCCCGACGCGAGCAATGCGCCGTCGGGGCTGAACTTGAGGGCGTGCACATAGGTCTCGTGCCCGCGGAGCTCGAAGACCAGGTCCCACGTTGCGGTGTCGAAGATACGGATGACGCCGTCGTCGCCGCCGGTGGCCAGCCGCGACCCGTCGGGCGTAAAACACGCCACCCAGAGCCCGGTGACGTGCTCCAACTCGGCGACGACAGAGAAGTCGGGGACGCGGCGAACCACGGCTTCGCCCGGCTGCGTCCCGGTGACCAGCGTCCGGCCGTCGGGGCTCCAGGTGACAGCCCGTACATTCTCGGATTCGTGCAGCCTCGCGACCTCGCGGCCACGCCGCCTCACCACCCAGGTCTTCGCACTCTGCCGCACGGCCACGAACCCGCCCGCGGGCGCGTGTCGCTCCATGGACAGCCGGAGTCCGGCATCGTCGCCCCACAGCTCGCGGACGTCGCTCTCGGTCACGGTGTCGGACAGCGGTGCCCAACGGGTCGTGTCCCACGCACTGAGCTGCTGCTTTCCGCCGCGAACGTGTGCGTGGACGAGGTGTGCCCCGTCGGGAGTGAACTGGATCGTCGGGAGCGTCCGTCCGGCGGTGTCGAGCTCGGTGACTGGAGTGCCGGTGGCGACATCCCAGACGATGGTGCCGCCCCGCTCGAAGGCCGTGCTCGCGAGCATGCTTCCATCGGGCGACCATCCGAGCGCGTAGACAAATTCCGGGTGCACCAGCACGTTCTGCTCGCGCAGCGCCCAGCTTGTGGCCTTGTCCGAGGCGGTATCGCACGTCACGAGCGTGTCACCGACGACGGCGATCGACTCGGCCATGCCTGCCAGCGGCCCGGCGCGACGCTGCTCGCCGGTGCTCAGATCCCAGACCCGCCATGTCTGGTCAGAGAAGCTCGACACCAGGGTCTCTTCGTCGGCGAAGGCAAGGCACCTCACTGTCCCCGAGTGCCCGATGAGCGTCTGCTCACGCGTCAGTGAATCGGTGTGAAATACGTCGATCGTTCGCAGAGTCGTGCCGACGGCGAACCGCTCGCCGCTGGGGCTGAACGTCACAATCGCGCCGGGGTACCTGTTCCGCGCGCGAGCCGAGATCCCGGACGCGACATCTCTGAGCATCGTGTACGCGTTCGGGCTGACGTGGAGGATCGACTCGCCATCAGGGCTGAGCGCAGCGTCGAACCGTTGGAACCGAGTGGCGTGGGTGGTGAGTTCCTCGCCCGTGTCGACGTCCATCACGTAGCCGTCTTCCGCGTTGCGCATCCAGACGCGGGCCCCATCCCCGTCGAGTGACGGATTCTGCCACGGCAGGCCGTCAACCGGCGCAAACCTGGCCACCACCTCGCCTGAAACAGTGTCGAACACGACGACCTCGCCCGTGTCAAGCACCGCCGCGGCCCGGCCGGCCGATGCGAACCTGCTGAGGTCCCGCACCATGCCGGAGAGCTTCAACTCGACCGGTTCCTCGCTCGACGGGTCCCACCGGAGCACGGTCCCGCCGGACACCGCGAGAAAGCTCGCCGTGGAGGGGTCGGCGCACACGCTGTGCACCGGCCGGCCGCCGAAGGCCTCCGCCCCGGCGGTGAACTGCGCGTCCAGGTACCCCCACTCCCATCCCCGATGCTCCGTCGGGCTGTCGTCGAGCATGCGGCGGGCGGTCAGGAAGTCGGCCTGCTCGATGGCGCTCGACGCCGCGGCAATGAACGCCCGGTGCGACATCCATCGCGAGCGGGCTTCCTTCCGGCTCGCAGAGACCCCGAACCACGTCGTCCCGACCAGCCCGATCGCCAGCGCAACAATCGTCGCCAGCGAGACCGAGACCACCAGCCGATTGCGCCGGGCAAACTCGCGGAGTTGGTAGGACGCGCTGGGGGGGCGTGCGAGAACCGCGGAGCCGGCGATGAAGGCCCGCAGGTCGGCTGCGAGTTCGGCCGCGGAGGAATAGCGGCGGTCGGGCTCACGCGCCAGCGCAGAGAGGACGATCGCTTCCAGCCGCTTGGGCGCGGGGGTGCCGTCAATCGTCAGCGTCGGGTCGCGGCGTGCCTGCAGCTTGGTGACCGCCTGCACGACCGACAGACCGTCGAGCTCGATCGGGTGCTCACCGGACAGCACTTCGTAGGCGATGACGCCGATCGCGTAGACATCGATCCGAGGATCGGTCGAGGGCGAACCGTCGAGCTGCTCCGGGCTCATGTAGTTGAGCGTCCCGATGAGCTGACCGGTCGCGGTGTGCAGCGTCGTCATGTTCGGCTGCGGCTCGCACAGCCGCGCAACACCAAAGTCCAGCAACTTTGGGCGGTTCGACCCGTCGGCCTCCTTCGACACAAGGATGTTCGCAGGTTTGAGGTCGCGGTGGATGATGCCCTGCAGATGGGCTGCGTGCACGGCGTCGGCGATCTGGGCGAGCAGCTCGATCCGCGCGTGCAGCCCGAGGCTGTGCACCCGGACATACTCGTCGATGCGGAGGCCGTCGACGAGTTCCATCGCGAGATAGGGCGTGACCTGCCCCCGAAAGTCGGCGACGCCGGTGTCGAGGACGCGGGTGATATTCGGATGATCGAGCTGCGCGAGCATGTGCGCCTCGCGACGCAGCCGGCGCGCGAGCATCGGCGACCCGAACGCCGAAAGCACCTTGAGCGCGACCGTGCGCGCAGGGTCGCTCCGGACCGCCTCGTACACCACCCCCATCCCGCCGCGGCCGATCTCGCGGACGACGCGGTACGGCCCGATGTGGTCGGGCAGCGGCGGCGGCTCATCGATCGACGAGAGCAGCCGGTCCATGAGCGGGTGGTCCACCGCCGATTCGCTCGCGGCGTCCGCGGCCAGCATGCCCTCGACCTGCTCCCGCAGCTTCGGGTCGGTCGCGCACTCGGCGTCAAGAAACGCCGACCGCCCCGCCTCCTCAAGATCGAGGCACCGTTCGAAGATCGACACCGCTGACTGGTAACGCGCCGGATCCATCACACCGCCCGCGGCCCGAGTTCGTTGAGCAGCCACGCCCGGGCCGCCCGCCAGTCGGTGCTGATGGTGCGCTCGGACACCCCGAGCACCCGCGCGATCTGCGGCTCGGTGAGCCCCGCGAAGAACCGCAACTCCACGACCCGGCCGTGTCGCTGATGCAGCGACTCGAGCTTGGTCAGTGCCTCCTCAAGCGCCATCAGATCGATCCCGTCGGTCCCGCTCTCCTCGCCGAGCCCCGAGAGGGTCACCCGGCCCCAGTCGCCGCCCCGCTTGTCCCGGCCCTTCCCCCGGGCGTGGCTGACCAGGGCGTGCCGCATCGCCGTCGCGGCTGTGGCGCGGAAGTGCTCCTCATCGGTCCAGCGGCTGCTGTCGGCGGATCCGAGCTTGAGATAGGCCTCGTGCACGAGGGCGGTGGGCTGGAGGGTCTCCCCGCCCTTGCGATGGCGCCACCACGAGGCCGCGAGAGCGCGCAGCTCGGCGTACACGTCTTCGAACATTGCCGGCGTACTAGGCGTGTTAGGGGTTTCGCTGGGCACGGCTCCATAGTACGGGCCGGGGGCATTCGCGAAAAGTCCAGATTCGACTTCGGGACGCTCGCCCGGATGGCGTGGAGGTTGATGGAGACCCCGGCATTCGTCGGGAACAGCATCAAGAACAGCCTTCCGTGTCAGCCAGGAGATCATCATGAGCATGCGATCATTGATTCAGAGAGCGATAACGACCCTCGCGCTCGTCGCGACCGTCGGGACGACCGGGTCGGTGGCGACCGCGCAAGAGGTCAACTTCGGCATCGTCGACGAGGCCTCGTACCAGAAGTTCCTGCGAGCGGTCCGCTCGGCCGAATACGTGCGTGAGGACTACATCGTCGGCTACGTGCCGGACATGTGCCCGGACGACGGCGACGTCACAGAGGTCAGCACCCCGGGGACCAAGCCGCGGGTGGTCGCCGTGGTGGCCGCGACAATGGCCTTCGTGGAGCGGAACCCGGAGCTCCGCGAGCTCGCCATCGGCGAGTTCATCGACGCCTACGACGCGGCGTTGCAGGCGGCGGTGCCCGACGACCCGGATCTGACGCGGACGGCCAACTTCCTGCACGCGGTCCGATATGTGCAGGTGCGGTCCGATCCGAATGACTCCGCGCTGGACGACTTCATCGGGGCCGACACCGACGTCGGCGAGCGCGCGCTCGAGTTGCTCGGGATCGTCGCGCCGAGACCGGACGGGTTCATCGCCGTGCAGAACCGCATGGTGCACATGGAGCGGGCCGCGTCCCGCAACTTCGGGCCCCGACCCGAGTTCGGCATGTTGCTCGTGCACGGGTTCCTCAATCAGGATGCCTCGGGCAATCCCCGACACGGCAGCCTGAGCGCCCTTCTGCGCAGCTATCTGAACGAGAACGGCTACTGGGCGACGTGGGGAGAGACGACACGACCGGAGCTCTGCGGCGTCAACGCCGCGATCGACGCGATGCCGGCGACCTACGAGGACTACCTGCTCGCGCTCAACTCGGGGCTCGACGACGATCCCGACGACGGGATCAGCAACCCGTACCAGTCGCGGCTGGTGAGCGCGATCGCAGAGGCGTTCGACATCTCGCAGGCGCGTATCGACGAGATGGTGGATCTGCTCGCCAACGAGCCCTCGCTCTACGAGAGCGTGGACTATGCAAGTGACGACGTGTATCTGCAGCAGGTGATCGACCGGCTGAACGCGAACATGCGCGAGTCGTCCGAGGCGCGGTCGACGATCTTCAGCACCTCGCTCATGCTGATGCAGAGTGAGTATGAGGACATGAACGGGCCGGTCGCCCGCTACGCGTCCCGCGAGCTCGATCTCGGGTCCGCGGTGATCGGCGTGAACTCGACGTACGCGTATCTCGGCTCGTCCGCCCAGATCGCGGGGAGTCTCGCGGTCCTCGGAACGGCGTACTACCAGAAGGATCCGGTGAGCGCAGCGGGCGCTGCGGCGGATATCTTCTCTGAGGTGCTGGGCATCGCGGGGACCTCGAGCAACGGCTCGACCGAGGACGACATCTACGACCAGGTCATCCAGATGCGGGTGCAGCTGGCGGACATGCAGACCCAGCTCAACGAGCGGTTCGATCGCGTCGAGGCGAAGCTGGACCTGATCTACGGGAGCATGATGGACGGCATGATGGCGCTGGGCGAACAGATCGGCGACCTTCAGGACGACGTGAACGGGCTGATCCGTGACGTCTACATCTCGCGCAGCCAGCTCAGCCGCCTCGAGGCCGCCCTGTTCGGCGTGGCCCAGGACATTCTGCTGCAGGACTTCATGCGGGCGGCGGACGAAGTGCTCGACTACCGGTCGGACAACGTGACGGACCTGCCCTACGACCAAACTGACCCCAACTTCCGGTCCGCGGCGAGCGAGCTGTATACCTTCACTTCGTCCGCGTCGGGCACGACGTTCGCAGGAATCCACGATAGGGATAATGCGTTTCTGCTGTCGATGGCGGACGAGACCGTGGGGAGCGGGCCTCACGCGCGGTACCTGAACGACCTGGTCGTCAACGTGCATCACTTCGGTGTCTCGTACCTGAGCACGCAGCCGGTCGTTGCGCCCGAGCCATGGGCCCACGGTGCGTCGGCATACGTACAGCTCGCGAAGGAGAGCCCGTGGTACTTCGCGTACATGTACAACGCCCAGAACAACTCGTGGCAGAACGGTGGATCGCCGCCCGATCTTCGGACGATCATCTCGCTTGGCGAGGAGTACGTGGACATGATCGAGGCGGCGAGGGACGCGGCGCTCTTCGACGCACTCGTGCAGAACTACAAGGACGCGGCGGACAACCTCCAGATCGCGATTGACAACGCGATCCGGCCCGCGCTCGAGAACAACGTTCCCATCCCGCTCGCGAACGACGAGAAGGCGATTGACCTGTGGGCGCAGGACGGGGGCCAGCCGCTCCGGCCCCTCGCGCCGCGGGTGTCGAGGGTGGTCGCCGATTGGGGCGACAGCAGCGACAATCTGCCCGTTCCGGATCTCGGATGGCACGCGTACCAGCTGATGGTCGGCAGAGACCGGGGGATCGAGATGTCCAAGCGCGCGGAACTGCACACGATCCTGCTGGCGAACGAGAACGAAGGCGTGTGGCGGACGCCGTATTGGCACAGCGACGTTTCGGGCAACCGTCAGAAGATCATCTTCACGTTGCCGGACGGCGTGGAGTTCAACGGCGATGTCGAGCGGACCCGGACCTTCAAGTACAAGTATGAGTTCTTCAACGGGTTCAGCTGGACGGAAGTCGAGTTCGCCAACAACGTCGCCGCAGCGGAGATGTTCAAGCAGATCTGGAAAGCCAATGACGGAGAGTTCAGCCTGCAGGGCTACGCCACAATTGGCAACGATCTTTCCGACACGACGTGGTCGACCAACGACGGCGATCATCGGATCACTATCCTGCAAGACACGTTCAATGGCTGGTCGGAGCAGGAACTCGACATGGTGCTGGCCGAGGGCCTGAACCGCATCCGCAGCGAGTACATGCGGCCACACATCGCGAATCTCATCCGCACGCCGGGCAACAGCCTGTACGAGGCTGCTCTGGCGCTCGACGACGCCGAGGCGATTCTTGACGCATACGTCACCCTCGCGATGCCGGGGGCCCTGGAGATGAGCGAGGTGATGACCTCGGCGCTGCACAGCGTGCCGGGCTCCAGCGAACTCGGCCTGCGGAGCGCGGACGTGCTCGCCCTGATTCAGGACTTCACCGACTACGACGATTCGATCCCGGACGATTGGGGAGATCCGACGTATGACATCCAGTCGGTCGGCGCCATCCTCGGGGTCCGGGTGGACGAGCTCCACGCCGAGATCAACCGGGCGCTCGAGGACTTCCCGCTGGAGGCCTCGCCCTACGTCGAGTGGATGCTGGCGGAGGCCGCGAGCCTGCGGGACAACGCGTCGCGGCTGGCGATCGACGACCTCTTCGTCACGTACGCTCGGATCTTCCGCGAGGGCAATCTGCTCGACAACGACGTGTGGCAGGAGGCGGGGGCGGGAGAGTTCCGCCCGATCGAGGTCGATCTCGGCTTCGGCCCGGGGGACGAGGGGTACATCGCGCCCTCGAACGGGGACCTGATCCTGCGGTCGGACGGCTCGTTCATCTACATCGCCGACGCCGGCTTTACGGGGGCTGACCGCTTCACCTATCGGGCCCGGTGCGACGTTTCGGACAACGGCGCGGGGGTCTTCGCCTACAGCCAGCCGGCGCTGGTCTCGATCCGGGTGCGTGGCTCCGATGACAGCCTGGGCGAGGAGAGCGAGGAGAGCCCAGGTTCGGTGACACGGATCCAGCCGTAACGGAAGTTTCGGGGCAGGGAACGCTCCGGGTGCCCGCCAGCCCGTGCTGGCGGAGCGCTCGGAGACCCCGAGCACCCGCGCGATCTGCGGCCCGGTGAGGCCCGCGGAGAACCGAACCTCCCAAGATCGGCCGCGGCGAAGAACAGCTCCTCGTCGGCCAGGAATCTGCTGACGGCGAAGCCGAGTTTGAGCTAGGCCTCATGCACGAGGGCGGTGGGCTGGAGAGCCCCCCGCCCTCGCGGCGTTGGCACCACGAGGCCGCGAAGCGCGGCGTTGACGCCCTCGAACGAGGCCCGCGTACGAGGCGTGTTCGGGGTTTCCCCGAGCACGGCTCCGTAAGGCGGCCCCGGGGCGTACGCAAAATGTCCAGATTCGGCTTCGGGGTGCACGCCCGGATGGCGTGGAGGTTGGTGGAGACCCCGGCACCCGCCGGGGGCAGAGTCAGAGAGAAGCCTTCCGCGTCAGTCAGGAGATCATCATGAGCGTTCGATCAGTGATTCAGCGAGCGATGACGGCCCTCGTGCTCGTTGTCACCGTCGGCACGTCCGGTTCGGTGGCATCGGCACAGAGCGCCGAGTTCAACATCGGCGGCGAGACGGCGTATCAGAACTTCCTGACGGCGGTCCGGTCCGCCGAGTATGTGCGTCAGGACTACATCGTGGGCTCGGTGCCCGATCTCTGCCCGGACGACGGCAGCGTGACGGAGACATCGACACCCGGAACCAAGCCTCGGGTGGTCGCCGTGGTGGCGGCGACGATGGCGTTCGTGGAGCGAAACCCGGCCGCCGGGGAGCACGCGATGGAGGAGTTCATCAACGCGTACGACGCCGCGCTCCAGTTGGCGGCCCCGGAAGACCCCGACCTCAAGCGGCCCGCGAACTTCATGCACGCCGTCGCGCAGGCACGCGTGTTCTCGGACATCAACGACGCCGCGCTGGACAACCTGGTCGGGTTCGACACCGATGTCGCCGACCGCGTGTTCGAGCTCCTCGACGTGAAGGTGCCCGGCCCAGACGGATTCGATGCCGTGCAGAACCGCATGGTGCAGCACCAGCGGTCCACCACACGCGACTTTGGCAACCGGCCCGAGTTCGGCGTGCTGATGGTCCACGCGTTCCTGGATCAGGATCCCAACGGCAACCGTGTCAACAGCAGATTCAGCAACAAGATGCGGATCTATCTCAACGGGCAGGGGTACTGGGCGTCGCAAACCGAACGCCCCGAGCACTGCGCGATCAACGACGCGATCGCGGCCCTGCCGCAGACGTACGAAGACTACCTGGACGCGCTCGAAATCGATCTGGATGCCGACCCCAACGACGGCATCGACAACCCGCACCAGGCCCGGATCGTCACCGCGATCAACGACGCCTTCGGGCATTCCCAGGACATCATCGACCAGATGGCCGACCTGCTCGCCAACGAGCCGACGCTCTACGAGAGTATTGACAACGCGCAGAACCAGGCCATCGTGGACGCGATCGTCGAAGAGCTGCACGCCGATGTGCGGGCCTCCTCCGCCGCCCGTGCCGCCGTGTTCAGCAATTCACTGATGCTCATGCAGAGCGAGCACGACAATCGCAGCGTGGCCAGGTATGCCGAGCAGCAGATGGACTTCGGCTCAGCGGCGCTCGGCGCGAACAAGAACTCCGCCTACGCGAAACTGAGTGTCAAGATCGCCGGGAGCGTTGGTGCTCTCATCGCCTCGGACAAAGACGACCCGACGACATCGATCGCCGCCGCCACCGACATGGTGAGCGAATCGCTGGACATCGCCAGCAACGCCAGCAACGGCATCACGGACGACGACATCTACGGTCAGGTGCTGCAGATGCGTCAGCAGCTCGGCGACATGCAGACGCTGCTCAATCAGCGGTTCGATCGAGTAGAGGCGTCACTCGACACCATCTACGGCAGCATGATGGACGGGATGAACGCCCTCGGCGACCAGATCGGTGATCTGCAGGAAGACGTCTCCACGCTGGTCCGCGACATCTACATCTCGCACAGCCAACTCAGCCACATGGAGGCTGCGCTGTTCGGCGTCGCCGAGGACATCCTGCTGCAGGAGTTCACCCAGGACGCCGACGAGTATCTCGGCTACCGCGCCGACGGGGCCGCGGATCTTCCCTACGACGTCGGCAGCCCCAACTTCCTCTCTGGCGCAAGTGAGATGTTCACCTTCACGGCGACCACCTCGACCGATGCTCCTTTCGCCGGCTCACGCGGCAACCCCTTCACGCTCGATCAGGCCGACGAGACGGTCGGCTCCGCGCCCGCGGCTCGGTACCTCAACGACCTGGCGGTCAACTCGGCGCTGTTCGGCGTCGGCGAGCTGGCCACCGAGACCGTCGTCGGCCCCGAGGCGTGGGCGCAGGGCGCGTCGGCGTACGTCCGGCTGGCCGAAGAGAACCCGTGGTACTTCGCCTACATGTACGGGGCGCAGTACGCCGCGTGGCAGAACGACCCCGACGGCCAGTCGCCCCCCGATCTGCACGTGATCATCGACAAGGGCGAAGCGCTGGTGGATCTGATCGACAACGCGAGGGACCCTGCTCTCTTCGACGGCCTCGTTGATAACTACAGGGCAGCGGTGAACACCCTGCAGGCCGCGATCGATGCCCGTATCTACGACCTGCTCAGCAACAACCAGCCGACGCCGCTGGCCGACGTGAACACCACGCTGGACCTGTGGGCGCAGAATGGGCATCAGAACGTCACCGACCTCGCGCCGCGGCTCGGCCGTTGGCTGCCTCACGGCGGCAACGAGGCATACGCGCTCGACCTGCCCGACAACGGCGGGTGGCACGGGTACAAGTCGGTAGTCGGCGAAGACAGCACCAACGACTGGGCCAACCGCGGCATCCTTCGCTCACTCCTGCTCGCAAACCTCCGCAACGGCACATGGCGAGAAGCACGCTACCTGTCAGAAGGCGGATCGGTGCCGAATATCGAGGTGTTCCTGCCTCGAGACGGGGGCGATGACAATTCACAGGAGTCGAACCAGGAACGCCGCAGAGTCATCTACTACAACCGGTGGGTCTGGGACGATGTCCGCGGCCGGTTTGACATCGTGAACCCCAGCAACGGCACCGCCGCACGGAACTTCGTCCATGACATGTGGTCGGAGATGGCGCAGGACGTGATCGAGGGCTTCTCGATCAACGGCAACGTCTACGAGAAGCTCCGCGACAATGGAAACCTCGAACGACTCGCCGTCTGGGGCGATATCCAGGAAGGCATCGCCGATCGGCCGATCGATCGGGAGACCGCGACGATGTTGCAGGACCTCCGATCCAACTACGTGCGCCCCGCGATCGCGACCGACATGGTCACGCCGGGCAACGACATCTACGACGCTCTCCAAGCCCTCGACGACGCCGAGGCGATCCTCGACGCCTACGTCACGCTCGCCATGCCCGGCGCACTCGAGCTCAGCGAGGTCCTCACCTCCGCGCTGCACAGCGTGCCCGGCGACAGCGAGCTCGGGCTGCGGAGCGCCGACGTCCTCGCGATGGTCGACAGATTCACCGACGCCGACGCCGTCTCGGACACCGACTGGGGCGACCCGCTCTTGAACCTCACCACCATCGGCGCGTCGCTGGAGGTCCGTGTGGACGAGCTCCACGACGAGATCAACCGCGCACTCGACAACCTCCCCCTCGAGGCCTCGGCCTACCTCGAGTGGATGCTCGCCGAGACCAACGCGCTCCGCGATCACAACGCGAGGCTGGCGGTTGACGACTTCTACGTCTCCAACAACCGGCTCTTCCGCGGCGGCAGCGTGCTCGACAACGATGTCTGGCAGCCGGCCGGCGCAGGACAGCTCCGCCCGATCGAGCTCGATCCGACGTTCGGCCCCGGCAGCGAGGGATACATCGAGCCCAACGACGGCACGGTGCTCTTCAGCAACGACGGCACCTTCACCGTCATCGCCGACGAGGGGTTCAACGGGGAGCGGGTGTTCTTCTCCTACCGCCTCCGGTGCGACATCTCCGACGACGGCTCGGGCGTCTACGCCTACAGCACGCCGGCCGTCGTCGCGGTCCGGTTCGTCGCCAACGGCGATGACGGCCTCGGCAGCGAGAGCGGCCTGACGCAGCCGACAGGGGTGAGCCGACGCCAGCCCTGAGTACTCGGCACCAGTAAAGGGAGCCAACAACTCGCCACTCTCTCGAGCGTCCCCCGCACCGTGCGGGGGACGCTTCATTCCCGCCCGAGAGGATTCGGGCACGCCGGCGGCTGATCCCCACGCGTTGTCGCGGCGGGATGACCGGGGCGCGACCTCTCCTCGCGCCGATGAAGTTCTACGAGCACGCCGTCGTCTGGCTTCGTCGATACGCCAGCCTTCGCGGTGTTCTCAGGCGAGACCGCGCTGAACCGAAAGAGCTTCACGACCGCGCCCACGACAAGCGCAACTTCAAGCTGGCCGAGGTGCTTGCCGGGACAGAACCGCGGCCCGTGCCCAAACCCGAAGTGCAGGAGTTCCTTGGCGTGAGGACACTGCGCAAGATCGGCCCACCGCTCCGGAACGAACTCTCCCGCAGCATGGCCGGTGCGAGCAACGCCCCAATGGTCCTCGTGCCGATTCGCGTGCCACACGTCCAGCAGGATGTGGGTGCCCTTCGGGATATGGAGCTGCTGACCGGACGGGGTTTCGACCCACGAATCTGCCGAGGCACGTCGCGGATGAAAGTAGAGCGACGGCGTGAGACGTAGCGTCTCATCCAGCACGTGCCCGAGGAACGGCGCAGCGCGGAGCGCGTCCGGCGTGTAGGCACCGATGTCCCGCACCTCGTCATAGACTCGCTCCTGCGCCGGACTGTTCCGTGCGAGATGAGCGATTGCCCAGCTCGCGTACGAGGTTGTGGCCTCGAGCGCACCGGCAAGAAACACGCGGATGTTGCTCCGCAGTGCAGCATCCGGCGCGTCCGAACTGAACTGGGCCCAGAGTCCTGCGCCGCTGCCGCGGGAGGCGAGCGCGAGGTCGGTGAGCTCTTCGAACACTCTGCGGGCATCCTTGGCCCGGGCGATGCCGCGGGTGACGCGCGGCATCATCCGGAGCGGGATCCCCAGCTTGTTGATCACCGTGTCGGTTACGATGTGGTCGATCACGTGCTCCAAGGCGGGCACGTACCGCTGCCTGATCTCGTCGTAGGGGACATCCGCTCCAAAGAAGTTGTTCACGAGCATCTCCAGCATCACCGCCTTGATCTCGGGCTCAAGACGCACGCGGACCGGCGCACCGGATTCGTCGAGCTTCGTCTCGAGCACGCCCAGGCGACGATGCACGGTCTGCCGGAACGTCCGCTCAAACTCGCCGAACTGCTCCGGCTGAAAGAGCGTCGTGCGGGCGAACGGCGGCGTGGACAGCCGCTTCTGGTGCTTCCAGCTCTGTCCATTGGCGTAGAGCAGCGAGTCCCGCCCGGTCGCTCTGGCGATGCCCACCGAAGGGAGCGTGTCGCGATCAAACTGCCCTTCCTGTGCGCCGGTCTTGGTCGAAATCGCGCGGATCAGTCCGGGGTCGCGAACCACCAACACCGGCGCGAACCCCGGAACCTCAAGAAACCGGCAATGGCGACCCGCACCTGGGTCAGTATCGGCGTTCCAGAAAAACGACTCGAGTATGCGGATCGGCTCACCGTAGTTCCACGGGTGTGGGAACGGCACCGAAGGTCGGCCGGAGCCAAACGTGATCAGCGGCACCCGGGCCGGCTGGATGTCACCCTCGAAGGGACTGCGGCGAGCCAACTGGCGCGGCAGACGACGCAATCGCTCGACCAGCGCGGCTCGGTCCCGTCGGGGGTGACTCTCGGTGGGGTTCATGAAGCGCTCTCCGTGTTCCTCGGAGTATTCGGAACACGGCGCGGATGGTACCGCCAGCCAGCGACGATTACTTCGACCCGTGGTCGAATCTCGGCGACGGCACGGGACTGAAGCCGTGGATGAATAGGGACATCAGCGTTGAACCGCCCCGAATTGGGCGGGCCCGCGGAAGAAAGCGGAGAGGGGGGGATTCGAACCCCCGGTGACGCAAAGCGCCACACCGGTTTTCGAAACCGGCCCATTCAACCGCTCTGGCACCTCTCCGAATGGGGCAGTAGTGTAACCGCCAATCCCGGCCCGGGCGAGCCGCATCCCGCTCACCCCGCCAAGTCGGGCAACAACGCCGTGAGCGACTCGAGAATCTCCTCCGGCTCGCTCATGCGGCCGGGCCCCACCCGGCGGCAGGCCTGCCAGCCGTCTCCGGGGCCGATGAACCGGAACCCGTCGGCCTTGAGCGTCGCGACGTTGCGCTGGGTCGAGGCCTGGGCCCACATGGTGCTGTTCATTGCCGGGGCGAGCAGCACCGGCGTCCGCTTCGGGTCGACCGCGCTCATGATCAGTGAGATGACGTCCTGCGTGCGGCCGGTCGCCAGGCGTGCCAGGCAGTCCATCGTGGCCGGTGCGATCAGCGCCGCGTCGAGAGACTCCGCCAGCGAGATGTGCTGCGGATCGTGAGATTCGACGTGTTCCCACGGGGTCGTGTAGACGGGTCGGCCCGAAAGAGCCTGAAATGTCAGCGGCGTGACAAAGCGGGTGGCGCTCTCGGTCATCGCCACCGTCACCGCCACGCCTCGCTGGGCGAGCCTGCTGACAACGGTCGCGGTCTTGTAAGCCGCGATGCCCCCGGTCACGCCGATAAGCACACGACGTTCGGTCAGCGCCATCGGTGCTGTTCCTCAGGTTCGCGGTGTGGATCAGAAACTAGAGCAGCGCGCCGTCGTCCGCACCGACCGCGCTCTCGTCGGCGGGCGCGTCCTGCAGCCATCCAAGACTGATCTTGTCCTGGAGGATCTCCTCCATGACCAGTTCCAGATCCGACCGACCGTCACGCTCCACGAGGGGGCGTGCGCCGTCCATGAGCTGGCCCAAGCGACGCTGGATCAGCGTGCAAAGCTTGAACCGACCGCCGGCCTTGGTGATGAGATCGTCGCTCTTGAGCGCTTGAATCATAGGGCACCCTGTTTGTTCCCGAACAAGCCCCCGCCCGGCATCCGGGCGGTGTCTGGACCTCTATAGTAGGCACGGCCAGCGACGGGGACACGCTGCCACCCCAACGGGACAACCAGGCTCCTTCGCACAGTCGGGCCGAGCTTCACACCCGGACCAGCGTACGCGGCAGGGGAGGAATCCGAGAATGACCGAACAGCACTGGCAGCCGGGGGATCGTCTCATGCACAGCCTGCGGCCCGAATGGGGCACGGGGCTCGTGCTCTCGGCGACGTCGATCCGCCAGGACGGAAAGGACGCCCAGCGCCTCTCGATCCGGTTCGACCGGGCGGGGACCAAGAACATCTCCACGGCCGTCGCGACTCTGGTCGCCCCGGGGACGGTCCCAATCGGAGACTCGCGCTCCTCAGCGGAGCCTGACGCCCCCGCGGCACCGGACCGGGCCGAACTCGCCCGCGCCCTCCGGGAGATCCCGGACGCTGCGTCGGACCCGTTCCGCCCGCTGGTCGCCCGACTCGAAGCCACCGCCGCGCTCTACCGGTTCGAACCGTCCGGAAAGCTCCTGCTCGACTGGGCGGCGGCGCAGACCGGCCTGACCGACCCGCTCTCGGTGTTCAGCCGTTCCGATCTCGAGGAGGCGTTCGCTCGGTTCAGGACGCTGCTTGACGAGCACCTCCGCGGACTGGTCCGTTTGGCCCGGCGCGAAGAGCCGGCCGCACTCTCCGGCCTCGGCACCAGAGTGACGCCCGAGGTCCGCGAGATGTTGACACGCATGCTCACCGAACGGTGAGTTCACGCAACACGCGGCACAGACGGCGATCCGGCTGGGCAAGGTGGGCAATCGCTGGACCGCGCCACGCCCCGTCCACAGAATGACCGCTGCTTTTCTCGGACGGGTCGACGGCTCGGACCCGTGCCAGGTCCGCGGCCCCACCGTTGCATCGTGCTTCTCCAGACACCACGGCGACAGCGCCTCCAGATCTGGAAGGACCACGATGAACGACCCCCACACCGACGCCCAACTCGCCAAAGTCCTCGACAACATCGAGGGACTCACCGCCGAAGACCGCTCGAGGATCGAGCGGTTCGCGCACGACACCCGGAACCGTCACGAGAAGATGCGGGCCACCCTGGCCGACCTGCAGGACTCGCTCGACCACCTCCGGCTGAGCGTCAAATACCTTGTCTTCGACCTGGAAGCGACCCGCCGCGAGAACCAGTACCTCCGCCGCCTGATCGAGGCCAACGGTGACACCGAGCGCGACGAGAGCGCCGGCTGATCTCGACTCGCCCCCACCATCCGTACCGAAGCACGCCCTTGCCCCAGTCCTGAGGCTATCGCCACGGAACAGGCCCTCGGTGAGACGGCCGACAGCCGCGGCTGCGGCTTTGCACCGCCGGTTCGTGGGGGATATGCTTCGCGCTCAACCGGGCCCTGAATCGGGTCCGAGTTGGAGAGGTGGCCGAGTGGCTGAAGGCGACGGTTTGCTAAACCGTTATACGGGTATAACCTGTATCGTGGGTTCGAATCCCATCCTCTCCGCTTCACGTGAGACGCCCCGCTGAGTCGGGGCGTCTTCTTTTTTGCCCCCCGGCAGAGCTCGCGCGGGCCCTCACCACCGGCCGAGGTCGGCTACGGAGCCGCACACCCGCTGCAAACCCCGCTCAGGGTGAGTTCGTGCCCTCGGAGCTGGAAGCCGGGCGGGAGCATCCGGTCGAGCCCTCCCACGCACCCTCGGACGTCGAACACGCGATCGCACGCGGTGCAGTGGAAGTGGTGATGGTGCGTCGCGGCGACATCGGCCAGTTCGTAGCGGTCGGGCTGCCCGGGCACCGCGACGGCCGCGATCTCGCCCTGTTCGGCCAGCCTGCGGATGGTCCGGTAGACGGTGCTGAGGCCGATGGTCGGCACCGCGTCCAGCGCGGCCTCGAAGACCTCCTGCACCGACATGGGACGCCCGGCCTCGGCGAGCACCTCCCGGATCGACTGCTGCTGCTTGGTTCGGCGGGTCTCCAACCTGGCGCCTCCTGGTGGTGAACGGCGAGCCGTTATTGAGAAGCTTTGTCATTGTGCAGTCGGATGCCCCGAAGTCAACGCGAACTCTGTGGCGAGTGAGGATTGACAGACTGCGAGCAAGTCTCTCAGAGAGCAGTTGACATTTAGTTTGAAGTCCATACTATCTGGCCATGCCTGTCGAATCGCCGCTCAGAAACCAAGCCCCCGACCCCGGCGATCGGATCATGGCAGGGCTCGCCAAGCTCTCGCTGGTGATGCGTCACGAGGCGTGGCAGGCTGCGGGCGCTCGGGGCCTCACGCCCACGCAGTCTCAGATCTTGGCGATTCTCGACGGCAGCTCGACGCCGATGGGCGTCAAATCGATCGCGCAGCACCTGGCCGTCACGGTCGGTACCGCGAGCGGCGCGATCTCGACGCTTGTCACCAAAGGTCTTGTCTCCAAGGGCACGGATGAAGCCGACGGCCGGGCGATCGTGCTGACGCTGACCGCCCGCGGCCGCGAGGAGGCCGGGCAGGCCGCCCAGTGGCCCGACGCGATGCTCGAAGCCATCAAGACGCTGCCCCAGACCGAACAGGCAGGATTGCTCCGGGGTCTGATCGGGATGATCCGTGCGCTGCAGGAGCAGGGCGCGGTGCCGACGGCGCGGATGTGTGTTGGCTGCCGCTACTTCCGCCCCAACGAGTATCCGGAACAGGCCAAGCCCCACCACTGCCAGTTCATCGATGCGCCGATCGGGGACGCCGATCTTCGGCTCGACTGTCACGAGATGGAACCGGTCGCGCCCTCGCTCCGGCCGGTTCTCTGGAACGTCTTTCTCAACGGCACTCCGCTCGACGCGAACGGCCCGGCCCGGAGACCCGGCCAGCGAGCGGGTAGCCATTCGTCTCACCCCTCGTCCAAAGGAGAACCGTCATGAGCACCAACGCCACGTTCTACCACGCCGGCTGCCCCGTGTGCGTGACCGCCGAGCGCGGGCTCGCCGAGAGCCTCGACCCGGCCAAATTCAACGTCGAGGTCGTGCACCTCGGCCAGCAGAAGGCACGCGTCGCCGAAGCCGAGCGCGCGGGTGTCAAGTCTGTTCCTGCCATGGTCATCGGCGGTCAGGTCTACCACATCAATCACGGCGCCGACCTCGCCGCCCTGAAGGCGTAGTCGCCCGGGGTACGATCCTGGCACACGTTCATGAACGACCGTGCGGTCCGCGCGGTCGTTCGTGATTGGCGGGCTCCGCTTCGCCGGCACACGAGAATGTGCTGCCAACGGACCGAATACGAGGAGAACGCATGAGCGCTGCAGACAACGAGACCCGGCCGACACACAGGCTCCCGCTGACCGAACCGCTCGCCGGCTCGAATGTCGCTGGGCTGGTGTCCGAGTCGGACATTCGAACGCTCGTGGACCGGTTTTACGACACAGTGCGAGGCGACGGCCTCCTCGGCCCCATCTTCACGCGCCACGTTGCCGACTGGTCGCTGCACCTGCCCAAGATGTACGCGTTCTGGTCAACGGTCGTGCTGCGCACGGGCCAATACTCGGGCCGCCCGATCGAGGCGCACGAGCCTCTTCCCGGGCTGACCCGGGCGCACTTCGACCGATGGCTCCGATTGTGGGCAGAGACCGTAACAGAGGTGATTCACGCCGACGCCCAGCGAGTATTCGTGCTGTCGGCCGAGCGAATGGCAGCGTCGATGTCCTCGCGTCTGGTCGGGCGCAACTGAGACTGCGTGGCATTGGGCCCTGCGCCGCTCGGCGCGGCCTGCTTGACGGTACGATCATCTCATGAAGAACCTCGCAGTACTCCTGCTCGCACCGCTGGCTATGTCTGGCTGCGGCCCGGCCGACTCGTCGGAAGACGCGACAGACAAAGCAGTCGCCGCCTACACAGCATCAATCGATGCCTGGCACGCAGAGCGGATTACCAAGCTCCGTTCCGACACCGGATGGCTCTCGCTTGCCGCGCTTGCACCGCTCGGCCCGGGCACCCACACGATTGGCGCCTCCGAAGACAACGACATCGTCCTTGCGACGGCACCCGCACCCCGCCTCGGGACGCTGACCGTCGCAGAAAGCGGCATCGAGTTCGTCGCCGACGATGCGGCGACGGTCAAGGTCTTCGATGACGCGTCGGCCGCCCCCGTCACCACGTTGCCGATGGTCTCAGACGGCGACGGCAAGCCGACCGTTCTGACCTCCGGCACGCTGCTCTTCCACGTCATCGATCGCGGCGGGGAACAGTTTCTACGGGTCCGCGACCGCAACAGCCCGACGCTCGCGGCATTCGAGGGCATCGACCGTTTCCCCGTCGATCCCCGGTGGCGCGTCACCGCCAGGCTCATCCCCGAGCCGGGTGCGACCATCGCGATCACCAACGTACTCGGGCAAGTTGAGACCTCGCCGTGCCCGGGCGCATTGGAGTTTGATTTGGAAGGCCAGACCCACCGACTGCGCCCGACGGTCAGCTCAGACGGCTCGCTCTTCTTCGTCTTTGCCGACACGACCAACGGACAACAGACCTACGGCGCCGGCCGCTTTCTCGACGCCGACCCCATCGGGGACGACGGCTTGGTTGAGCTCGACTTCAACAAAGCGCACAACCCGATCTGCTCGATGAGCGAATTCGCCACCTGCCCGCTCCCCCCCACGGGAAACCGTCTGCCGATCGCCGTGGAAGCGGGCGAGAAGTATCGCCAGTAGAACCATGTGTCGACCGTCGCCTCCCGGGAGAGCTTCTGTGCGGAGAACCCGTGCAGGCGACGCGCCAGAATCCGTTCGTGCCGAAGCGGAATAGGTGTAGCAGTTGCGGCGTTCACATGCGACATCACACACAGACACTTTGACCAATCGGAGACGAAGATGCGTCGATCGACCACCGCTGCCGCCGCCCCTGTTGCCCTCGTTCTTGCTCTCGCCGCGGGCGGTTGCCAGTCCAGCGATTCCCACCAAGCAGCCACGGCCTCTGCAGCGAGCGACGACTCGGACGAAGCCACGACGCAGGCGGGCCCCGGACTTGTGGTCGGAGAACGCGCCCCGGACGCACTGATTCAGACGCGTGAAGGGCAGCAGGTCTCGCTCGCGAGCCTCTACGCCGACGGTCCCATCGTGGTCACGTTCTACCGTGGCGGCTGGTGCCCATACTGCACGCGTCAGCTCGCCGAGTGGCAGGGACGCGAGGCGGAACTGGCCCAAGCCGGCGGACGGTTGGTGGCCATCACCGCGGAGTCACCCGACAACGTGACCAAGACCGCCAGCAAGCACGACCTTGGCTTTGACATCTACTCCGACACCACGATGGCCGCGGCCAAAGCGTACCGGGTCTACTTCGACCTCGATGCCGGCACGAAGACACGGTACAAGGGGTTCGGCATCGATCTCGGCACGAGCAACGCCAGCGGAGACTGGAGCCTCCCGGCGCCGGGGACCTTTGTGATCGACCGCGACGGCATCGTGCAGTACGCCTGGGCGGACTGGGACTACAAGCAGCGCGCGGACGCCGACGAGGTGATCGCCGCGGTGCGGGCCGCGCAGTAGCCTCGGGCAGAGCTCCCGGTTCAAATCCAGATCGATTCGGCGACGCGGTGGTTAGCGAACGACCGCGTCGTCGCTTTCATCCGCAGCCGGCTTCTCGGGCTCGGCGTGCCCGGTCGCCCAGAGAATGCCGCCGAGCAGATGGTCGCGAAACGCCGGGTCGGCGAAGCTCTCCGATGTGTGCCCGCCGCCGGTGTACCACGCCCGCCCGCCGCCAAACTCGTGGCACCACGCGGTCGGGTGGTCGTCGGGCATCGTGCTGCCCTCGTAGGACGAGGTGTCCAGGTGCATGAGCACGCGGACGTTGGGCCGAGGGCTCTTGTGAAAGTTGTACCACTCGTCGGTGCGGTTCCAGCGCTCGGGCAGGTGGGCGGTCGAGGGATGGTCCGCATCCTCCACCACCACATCGGCGGGCTGGATCCGCGGGTGCCCTTTGAAGTAGGCCCCCACGAGTTGGCCATACCAGGGCCAGTCGTATTCGGTGTCCGACGCGGAGTGGACTCCGACGTAGCCCCGCCCCTTGGCGATGTACCTCTCGAACGCCGCCTGCTGCTCGTCATCGAGGACATCGCCGGTCGTGTTCAGGAAGACCACCCCGGCGTAGGCGTCGAGCCGGTCATCGGTGAACCATGCCGCGTCCTCGGTCGCCTCGACCTCGAAGCCCTGCTCCTCGCCGATCTCGGCCAGCGCCGCGACGCCGTCAGGAATCGAGGCGTGGCGGAAGCCGGCGGTGCGGGAAAAGACGAGGATGGAGAACGGTTCCGCAGCCGCGGCAGGGCCTGCACCCTCGGTGCGGGGGGCCAGGGGACTGTCTTCGGTCACCGGGAGGCCCGGCAGCGAGGTGAACGCGAGGGCCAGCGCCCCCACAGCAGCGAGATTCAGCATCTGGTCTCTCCGATCGCGTTGTGCGTGGGGTGAGAATACGGCATCGCGCTGGCCCGCGCAGTTTCTCCTCTGCATATCTATACATATTTTGCATATCTGCCTACGATCCCTCGAGGACCCACCCCCCACACAGTTCTTGCTCGGAGAGCCGATTCATGGCAAAGAAGAAGGTCGTTCTGGCGTATTCCGGCGGGCTCGACACCTCGGCCGTGATCCCGTGGCTCAAGGAGAACATGGACTGCGAGGTCATCGCCTACGTCGGCGATGTCGGGCAGGGGGCCGAAGAACTCGAGGGCGTGGAGGAGAAGGCGATCAAGTCCGGCGCCTCAGCGTGCCGGGTCGTCGACCTCACCCGCGAGTTCGTCTCCGACTACGTATTCCCGACCCTGCTGGCGGGCATCCAGTACGAGCACGACTACCTGCTCGGCACCTCGATCGCCCGGCCGCTGATCGCCAAGGCCCAGGTGGAGGTCGCCCGTGAGTTCGGTGCAGACGCGGTCGCCCACGGGTGCACCGGCAAGGGCAACGACCAGGTGCGTTTCGAGAGCACTTTCTCGGCGCTCGCGCCCGACCTGGAGATCATCGCGCCCTGGCGCACATGGAATCTCCGCTCCCGTGAGGACCTCCTGGCCTACCTCCAGGAGCGCAACATCCCCACAACCTCCAGCGCCAAGAAGATCTACTCCCGCGACCGCAACCTCTGGCACATCTCCCACGAGGGCGGCGCGCTGGAAGACCCCGCGGCCCCGCCGCCGGACGACGTCTGGATGATGACCGCCGACCCGTCTCAGGCCCCCGACACCGCCCAGGACGTGACCGTGGAGTTTGAGGCCGGCGTGCCCGTGGGCGTCAACGGCGAGCGGCTCGCCCCGGAGGAGATCGTCTCCCGCCTCAACACCATCGCCGGCGAGCACGGAGTGGGGCGCGTGGACATCCTGGAAAACCGCCTCGTCGGCATGAAGTCGCGGGGCCTCTACGAGACCCCCGGCGGCACCGTGCTGGTCGAGGCGATCAAGGGCATCGAGCAGTGCGTGCTCGACCGCGAGACCCTGCACTGGAAACAGCAGATGTCGGTGACCTTCGCCGAGCTGGTCTACAACGGCCGCTGGTTCACCCCGCTCCGCGAGGCCCTGAGCACCTGTGCCGCGAAGATCGGCGAGCGTCTCACCGGCTCGTCCACCGTGCGGCTGTACAAGGGCCGGGCGTGGCTGGTCGGGCGGTCGAGCCCGTTTAGCCTCTACGAGGAGAGCTACGCGACGTTCTCGGCCGACGAAGTGTACAACCAGAAGCACGCCGAAGGCTTCATCCGGTTGTTGAGCCTGCCGGAGCGGATCGCGGCCCTCAAGTTCGGCGCCCGGAGCGAAACCACAGTCACGTCCGGGGTCTGACCACAGCCGCACCGATCGCCTTCTGCATCCGCTCGACCGCGAGGTGGAGGGTCTCCTCCCGCTTGCAGAAGGCAAAGCGCAGATACTTCCGCCCCTCGGCCTTGTCGTGGTAGAACACGCTCGGAGGGATCGTCGCCACGCCGGCGTGCTCGATGAGCCACCTGGCCATTGCGAAGTCGTCGCCCGGCCCGCCCGACTCATCCCGAATGCCGAGCTGCGCGCGCACCGCGGTGTGGTCGGCCATGATGAAGTAGGTTCCCTCGGGCTCCGTGACGCCGAAGCCGAGATCCGCGAGGGCGTCGGCGAGATAGCGCCGGCGGGCGGCGTAGTCGCGTTGCAGCTGCGCCACATACGTCTCGCCCTCGTCACCGGCGAGCGCGGCCGCCGCGGCGTGCTGGAGCGGGGTCGCGCTGGCGTAGGTCAGAAACTGGTGTGCGGCTCGGATGCCCGCGGTTAGGCCCGGCGGGGCGATCGCCCAGCCGATCTTCCAACCGGTCGCGCTGAACGTCTTGCCGAGACTCGAGAGCGTGACCGTCCGCTCGGCCATGCCGGGCAGCGAAGCGATCGAGACGTGCGGCCGCTCGGGCACGAATACGAGCCGCTCGTACACCTCGTCGGCGATCACGATCGCGTCGTGCTCGGTGGCGAGACGCGCGATGAGGGCGAGTTCATCCCGTGAGAAGACCTTGCCGGTCGGGTTGTGCGGCGTGTTGAGCAGCACCGCCCTGGTCCGAGGCCCGAACGCTGCGCGGAGTTCGGCCTCGTCGAAACCGAACCGGGTCCCCGCCGCGTCGGGCCGGAGCGTGACCGCCCGCACCGACGCGCCGGCCATCGCGATGTCCGCGAGATACGCGTCGTAGAAGGGCTCGCAGCAGACGACTTCGTCGCCCGGCTCGAGCAGACCGAGACAGCAGGCGGCGAGGGCCTCCGTGCAGCCGGACGTGACCGTGATCTCGCCGTGCGGATCGAGATCGCGTCCGCCCCCCCGCTGCCACCACGAGGCGATCGCCTCGTTGAGCGGGGGGACGCCCTGCGTACGCGCGTACTGGTTCTCGCCGGCGTCGATCGCCCGCTTCGCGGCGGCCTTCAGGAACTCCGGGCCGTCGAAATCGGGAAAGCCCTGCGAGAGGTTGATCGAGTTGTGCCGGGCCGCCAGGAGGCTCATCTCGGCGAAGATCGAAGTGCCGAAGGGGCGGAGACGGGAGGCGGTGCGCGGGTCAGTCATGCCGAGAGACTACCGGCTCGCCGGTGCCCGCGCTGACACCTCGAAGACCCGGTCCGGGGCTGTCGCAAAGAGCCTGTCGCCGGGCTGCGAGCCCGCCCCGGCAAGCCCGGTGAACCGGCTGAACGCCGGGAGCACAGCTACCCGGGTCCCAACCCGGAAACAGGGAAGCCGGACCGAGTCCCGCCCGGCGGAGACCGCGACCGCCGGGTGGAGGTGCCCCGCCCAGGTGAAGTGGTCGTCCACACCGCCGTCGGGCTCGTGGACGAAGCGGAAGGGGCCATCGATCAACTCGGCGTCGTGCTTCGTAAGTTTCCACGGGGCCGCGACGGTCTCAAGGTCCCGGTCGTGGTTGCCGGGGACGACGCCGATCTCGACTCCGAGCGTCTGCCGCCAGGACGCGACACGGTCGATGATCGCGGGCGTCAGGCCGTGCCGGGCGTGCAGGACATCGCCGACGATGAACACACGCTCGGCCCCGGCATCAGTCACGCACCGGCCGAGCCTCGCCAGAGTCTCGTCCAGCACGCTCGCCGGCACGCCGATGCCGAGAGTTGCGAACGCCTGCTCTTTGCCGAGATGCAGGTCCGCGACCAACAGCGTGCGGCGGCGCGCCCACCACGCTGCGCGCTCGGGGAGCAGTTCGACACGTTCGCCGGTAACGTCGAGGGTGACCGTCTCACGCATGGCGGGCGGCCTCCTGCTGCCAGAGGGCCTGCATCCGGTCGATGCGCTCGGCGAGCGTGCCGTGGGCGAGCTTAGTGCCGAACCGATCGGCCATGAGCGGGAAGGAGAGCGGCGTCGGGCGCTCCGGCGATGTGCGCACAAACTCGGATCCACGCAGCCGCTCAAGCGTCCGGGCCATCCGGGTCTGCTCAAACTGCCGTTCGAGAACCTCCCGCCGGGCCTGGCCCAGCAGCAGGTTGTCAGGGTCGAACTGCTCGAAGACCTCGAAGAGAAGCGAACTGCTGGCCGAGACCTGGCGGGCCGACTTTGGTGTGCCCGGATAGGTCTGGAACACCAACCCCGAGACCCGGGCCACCTCTCGGAACTGGCTCTTGGCCAGCTCGGAGAGATTGACGCTTTGCTCGGCCTCGGCCGCGAGGTCGGTCGCGTCGAAGAGCGAGGCGTCGAACTGCTCAGCGAACGGGTATCCACGCTCGGCGAGGAGCTCGAACCCGTAGTCGTTGGCGGTGACCGTGAACGTCGTCGCCCGGGCTCTGCCCATCCGCAGGGCGAGCAACGCCCCGATGCCGCCGTGGACGAGACGACCGTCGAACGGGAACACGAACAGGTGCGAGCCGTCGCGCGAGTCGAACATCTCGACGAGAGTCTGCCCCCGGGCGGGGACCGCCGAGAGCGCCGCCTGCGCGCGCATCAGTTCCGACGCGGCCCGGAGCTCCGGGCCGTCTGCGGACGACCGGCTCGAACCGCTGGCCAGCTCGAGCATTGCCCGGACGCCCGCCCCGAGCGATTCGGAGATCGGCAGCCGCGTCCCGGCCCAGTGGGGTGTGAAGTTGGTCTTGCCCTTGGCAGCACGCACATAGGCAACCATGTCGTGCAGGCGGACGAACTCGAGCACCCGCCCGGCGAACATGAACTTCTGCCCCTTGCGAAGGCCCGCGACGAAGTACTCCTCGATCGATCCGAGCGATCGCCCGCCTACGAAGCGGACCGAGACGGTCGCTTCGGCGGTGATGGTGCCGATGTTGAGCCTGTGCAGTTGGGCCGTCCGCTTCGATTCGACGCCGGCCCGTCCTGTCTCGTCGAATGTGACCTTGTGAAACTCGGGGTAGGCGCCGAGGGTCGTGCCACCCTTGGAGACCAGCTCCAGCGTCCAGTCGAACTCCTCGCGGGTGAGTCCGGCGAAGGCGGCGGTGGTCCGGACCTCGGCGAACAGGTCGTCGGGCAGGAACCCGCCGCCGAGAGCGCAGGTCACCATGTGCTGGGCGAGGACGTCGAGCGGCTTGTGCTGCGAGAGACGGGGCTCGAGGACACCCCGCGCCACCGCGTCGCGCACCGCGGCCACCTCGACAAGCTCCATCGCGTGGGTGGGGACGCAGATGATCCGGCAGGTCTCTCCCGGCCGGTGCCCGGAACGCCCGGCCCGCTGGAGCAGCCTCGCGACGCCCTTGGGTGAGCCGATCTGGAAGACACGCTCGACCGGCGCAAAGTCCACGCCCAGATCCAGCGAGCTGGTCGCGATCACGAACTTGAGGTCGCCGCGTTTGAGCCCGCCTTCGACGTGCTCGCGCTCGGCGCGGTCGATCGAGCCGTGGTGGAGCGCGGTGATGGGCTCCCACTCCGGCCGCGTGGCCAGGATCGCTCCGTGCCAGAGCTCGGCCTGGGCCCTCGTGTTCACGAAGATGAGCGTGGATTTGTCCGGGTCGAGAGCTTCGAGCACCCGGGGCAGCATCCGGATGCCCATGTGCCCCGCCCACGGCAGCTGCCGCGGCTCGCTGGGGAGCAGCGTCTCGATCTCCACAGGACGCTCCAGCTTCTCGGCGATGATGATCGGTTCGGCATCACCGCCGACCGCAGCCCGTGCCGCGGCGTCGATGTTGCCGAGCGTCGCCGAGAGCGCCCATGTGCGCGCCCCGGGCGACCACGCCCGAAGCCTTGCGAGGGCGAGCTCGACCTGCGTCCCCCGCTTGGACGCGAGCAGCTCGTGCCACTCGTCAACGATCACGCTCTGGAGTGAGCCGAATCGGAGCGGGGCATCGGCGTAGCTCAGGAGGAGCGACAGCGACTCGGGGGTCGTGATGAGGATCTCCGGCAGGCTCTTGCCCTGGCGGGTCCGGACAGCGCTCGGCGTGTCGCCCGTGCGGCTCTCCACATCCACGTTCAGGCCGAGTTGCTGGATCGGCAGCCGGAGCGCAAGTTCGATATCGCGGGAGACGGCACGCAGGGGCGTGATGTAGAGCACACGGATCGAACGGGGACGGCTTCCTCGCTTTGGAGAAACGTTGTGAGCCGGGGGGTCTTCGGCCAGCTGCGAGAGAGGGCCCCCGAACGCGGCGTAGGTCTTGCCCGCCCCCGTGGGAACGGAGATCAGCCCGCTCCGGCCGCTGAGATAGGTCTCCCAGGCCCGCTGCTGGAACGGAAAGGGCGTCCAGCCCTGGCCGGCAAAGAACCGCTCCGCAGCATCCAGACTGGTTTCGACCTCGAAGCGCACCGGCAGACTCCTCCCAGCAGCATACGGTGGCTGGTTGGGTGTCGATCCAGGCGGCTCCTGCGGGAGCGGAAGTGGTGCGGATGCGGACGCTGATGTGGTTTCGGAGCGACCTGCGGGTCGGAGACAATGCCGCCCTGTCCCGGGCGACGCACGACGCCGACCGGGGTGTCGTGGCGGTGTTCGTCGTCTGCCCCGGGCAGTGGCGTGAGCACGACTGGGGCGGTCCGAAGGTGGACTTTGTGCTGCGGAATGTCGCCGCGCTGTCAGCGGCGCTCGACAAACTGAGTATCCCGCTGCGGATTCTCCGTGTTGATCGGTTTGACGACGTCCCAAGCGCTCTTCTCAGCCTGGCGAAGGACACCGACTGCGACAGGCTCTACTACAACCGCGAGCTGGAGTTCAACGAACGCCAGCGCGACGATGAGGTCGAGCGCGCGTTCGAGGCATCGGGCGTGGACGTCTGCGCCTTCGACGACGTGTGCATCCTGCAACCGGGAACGGTGTTGACCGAGCAGGAAGGCTGGTACACGGTCTACTCGCCCTTCCGCAAGAAGTTCGGGAAGGTCTTCGACGAGCGCGGTGGTTGCACACTCGCACCAAAGCCGAAGCGGCAGCCGGAGGCCCCGTGCGACTCGGACCCGGTGCCCACGCAACTCGAAACGTTCGACGCCCCTGATCTGGCCGACCTCTGGCCGGCCGGGGAGTCTCGCGCCCGCGACCGCCTCAAGGCGTTTGTGCGGAACCGGATCGAGGAGTATCACGACAACCGCGATGCGCCGGGGATGGACGGCACCAGTTCGCTCTCGCCCTATCTCGCGGCGGGCGTGATCTCGCCGCGGGAGTGCCTGCTCGCGGCGATGGAGTCGGGCGGCTCTGACACCCTCGGCCCGGCGAGCGGGGGCGGCGGGGCGGGCACATGGATCAACGAACTGCTCTGGAGAGAGTTCTACAAGCACCTGCTCATCGGCTTCCCCAAGCTCAGCCGCAACCGAAACTTCCGGGGTGAGTACGACAGCCTCGCCTGGCGGGAGGATCCGGAGCAGTTCGGCGCGTGGTGCGCCGGGCAGACGGGGGTCCCGATCGTCGATGCCGCGATGCGGCAGCTCGCCTCGACAGGCTGGATGCATAACCGCTGCCGCATGATCGTGGCGATGTTCCTGACCAAGAACCTGCTGATGGACTGGCGGCTCGGCGAGCGTCACTTCATGCGGCACCTCGTCGATGGCGACCTGGCGAGCAACAACGGGGGCTGGCAGTGGTCGGCCTCCACAGGCACCGACGCGGCACCCTACTTCCGGATCTTCAACCCGATCTCCCAGTCGAAGAAGGTGGATCCAGAGGGTGCGTACATCCGTGCGCACGTCCCGGAGCTCGGCGCTCTCGACTCAAAGTCCATCCACGACCCCCCGCCGATGGCACGCGCCAACGCGGAATACCCCCCGTCGATCGTCGATGTGAAGGCCAGCCGCCAGAGAGCGATCACGGCGTTCCGGGAGTTTCGTCAGTAGGCGCTGCGGTCTCGGGTGTCGCAGGCGGCGGAGGAGACAAGCCAAGGATCTCGCACGCACGCCACGCCGGTGCTGACCAGGGGGCGGTGGAGATGACCCGCTCGAGCAACCTCTGCTGGGGTTCGGTTTCGACGCTGGCATCGCCGAAGCGGGAGGTGTATCCGGCGAGCAGCTTCTCGGCCTGCTCGACGGCCTCGGCGCGAGCCGCGGCGTGCTCGGCGTCCACCCACGTGAGCGCCTCGACGAACCGCTCCGGAGTCGGCAGGGTGTGGGCCATGTCTTCGTACTCAAACAACCGGACGTTGAGCCCGTCTCCGGTCATGATGCGGGTCGCGTTGACCATCTCGCGGTAGTTGAAGTCCAGCGGGCCGGTCATCGGCGCGATGCGGTGCCCGCGGAGCAGACGCCACGACGAGGCCTTCGGGCGGCCGAACCCCTGGACGACAAACCGACCATCGCCCAGCGGCACGTGCTTGTAGGCGTTGAGCCCGACGATGGGCACCGCTCCGGTGAAGACCTCGGGGAAGCAGGCCACGAGCCCCGAACTGATGCGCCCGCCGCCGGAGATCCCGGTGACGTAGACGCGCTGCGGGTCGATGTGGTAGCGCTGGCTGATGGTTGACACCATGTCGAGGCCGAGCTGGTAGCGGTCGGTCGAGAGGCGCCCGTTGCCCGCGTCCGCTGCGCCGACCATGATGCACCCCAGCGCGTCGGCGGCCGCGTTGAACACCTCCGGCGGCCGACCACTCGTCGAGGCGTCGATCCAGACGATCAGCGCGGCCGGCGTTCTGGGCGAATAGCCCTCTGGGAGGCGGACGAAGAGGTGCTCGTCGGGGAGGTAGCGTTGGGTCTCCGGGAGGTTCGATTTGCGGCCCCCGTTGAGTCGATCGCGGATCGTCGCCGAATCGAGTACGATCGGCGAGCGCCGATAGGGCGGAGGCAGCGGCACGACCTGCCCGACCGGGACGTCAGGGGCCGCGTCGAGATCACCGAGATATCCCAGGAGCGGGTCGAGCAGGCTCTGGCAGTCGGACGCGTCCATCGCGAAGGTCCGCGGGGACTCCAGGTCGTCAAACAGCAGCAGCCCATCCGGTGTGAGGCCGAGGCGGTACGACGCCGCGTCGCGACCGCGCGTCACGTGAGCGTGCCCGAGCACGCTCGTTTCCTCCGGCCAGCCTGTCTCCGCAGCACGGCGTGAAGACGCGGCCATGCGGCGCAGGTCGACCGGGCCGATGACGGCGACGGTGCCGAGCAGCCTGTTGGCCATCTCGCAGTCGGCGAACACCTGCGAGGGTCTCGTGGCGCCGATGGTGATCGCGACCTCCGACGGGGGCGAGCCGTGGAAATCGAGCGGGCCGCGAGCGTCGACGGAGGCGGGCTGCAGCAGGATCGCGCTGACCCAAGCCATGACCCACGCAATACGCCGGAGAGGTGTCTCCATGGTGGACGATACGCGAAGATGGGGACGTTGATCCGGCAGAGCGGAAAGCACGCTCAGGAAAGTGCAGGAGCACGGAATCGGCCCGGGCTTCAGAAGCCACGGGGCGAATCGGAGCTCAAGGCATCACTGTGCGGCGAGGCCTCAGCGGTGGGCCCCGGAATCACCCGCCCATGCAACTGACGAGCCCTCCGTGGTCGAGGACTTGGATCTGCGGCCAAGGCCGCCGGGTCGTCAGTCGCGCCGCTCCCGGATCACCATTCGTTCTCGTTCAGGTCGCCCGTATCACTGTTCGCCCAGAAGCGACCGGTCTTCGGGTCGTAGTTCCAACCCGCGGTGCCGGACACGGGCGGAGCGTCCGCGACCCATCTCGCGATCTGCACATCACTCGACGCATTGAACGGGTTCGCAGGCAACGCCTCCTGGACCACCGTGCCCACGGTCTCCAGCTGGGAGAGCGTCGGGTAGGTTGACGATCCGTTCGTGGCCGCCGCGTTGGCGTAGTAACTGGAGATTGCCGATCGAGCGATACCGAGAGTCGCCTTGGCGTCGGACGCCCGAGCCGCGTCTGTGTACTTGAAGTAGCTGGGCACGGAGAATCCGGTCAGAACCGCCAGCACGGCGATCAACGCCATGAGCTCGACCAGAGTCACGCCGCGGCAAGTAACGCTCGAGCTGGCACCACGAATCTTCATGACCGTACTCCAAGATTGGCCCCACGAGCCTGCGACACCCATCTCACGTCGTCGAAGATTCCACAACGCTGCACCGTGTTGCGCTCGGACCGGAACATCGCCGGCACGCTCAGGGGCACCATCGCGACAATCGCTACAGGGGGGACATCTTCCGCCGAGCATCGCTCGGCCCCGTCCGTTATGGGTTATGCGATCGTCATGACGCGAGGCCGTTCAAGAGGACCCCGTCGCCGCGGCCGACCGCTTCATGCGGCCCGGCTTCTCTGTGTGGGCAGGTCCGCGGCGTCACTGAAAGCACCGATCGCCAGAGCGCGCCTGACCTCATCCAGCGTGGTGAACCCCATCCGCGCCTTCTCGAGCCCGTCGCGCCACATCGGGCGCATTCCCGCGCTGATCGCGGCCTCCCGAACCGTCGCCGCCGCCGCGTCGCTGTCGATCAGCTCCCGCATTGTCGCGTTCATCAGGAATAGCTCGGTCGCCGGGGTGCGCCCGCGATAGCCCGTGCTCATGCACTTGCCGCACCCGGTGCCCCGGACCAGACCGGTACAGTCCGGCTCCAACCGGAACATCCGCAGGAGGCTCGGGTCCGGCTCATCGGGCTTTGCGCAGGAGGCGCAGACGCTCCGGAGCAGCCGCTGGGCGAGCACCCCGATCAGCGACGCGTTGATCGCAAACGGCGGGCAGCCCATGCCGCGGAGCCGCTCGATCGCGTCTGTTGCGTCGTCGGTGTGGAGCGACGAGAGCACCATGTGCCCGGTCAGGGCGGCCTGGCACGCGGCCCGCGCGGTCTCGGCGTCACGGATCTCGCCGACGAGCACGACGTCCGGGTCCTGGCGGAGGACCGACCGCAACGCGCCGGCGAAGGTCAGGCCGATCTCCGAGCTGACCTGCAGTTGCCTGGCCATCGGCACGCGGACCTCGACCGGGTCCTCGATGGTCATGACGTTGCGGTCGGGGGTGTTGAGCCGCTTGAGCGCGGCGTAGAGCGTGGTGGACTTGCCCGAACCCGTCGGCCCGGTCACGAGGAACAGGCCGTGAGGCCTCGAGATCGCAGCCTCGATCTGCTCGATCGTGTCGCCGGCGATGCCCAGCTCGCGGAAGCCCTTGATTGAGGTCTCCGAAGAGAGCAGCCGCATCACGATGTTCTCACCGTTGATTGTGGGCATCAGGCTGACCCGCACATCCAGCGGCTCGCCGTCGCTGACGACTCTGAACTTGCCGTCCTGGGGGCGGCGGGTCTGGGCTGGGTCGAGGGATGCCATGACCTTGAGCCGCCGTACGAGGTCGGGGTGTTGCGCCCCGGACGGGACCGGCCGCTCGATCAGCCGTCCGTCGATGCGGAACCGCAGATGCGTGTCGTGCTCATCGGGACCGATGTGGATGCCCGACGCACCCTCACGGGCTGCTTGCTCGATGATCCGACTGATCGCGCCGGCGGCGGGTGTCTCGCCTGCCTTCGACCCCGCGGCACGCCCGATCTCCGCGCTGTCGGCGTCCATGCCGCCGGCGGTGAGGGAGTAGCTCTGTGCGATCAGTTCTTTCAGCGCCTGAAGATCGCAGAGAACCGGATCGACCTCGGCCTTGAGCAGACGCCGCAGCTGGTCAACCGCGTGAAGGTCGAGCGGATCGGCCATGCCGACGGTGATGATGTCGCCGAGATCAAACAGCGGGAAGGCCATCAGCCGCTCGGCGGAGGTCTGCGCGAGCAGCTGCGTGTTGCGGATGTTCACCTCGAACGCGTCGAGATCGACGAATGGGCACTCGAAGATCTCGGCCATGCAGATGGCGATCTGCCGGCGTGAAACGGCACCGAGGGCGACCATCGCCTCGGGAAGCCCCAGCTCGTGCTCCTTGGCATGGCGGGTGCCCGCCTCGAGTTGCTCCTGCCCGATCAGGCCCTCTTCGAGCATGGCGGCGATCACGAAGTCGTTGCCCTGCGTCATGCCGCGGCCCCCCCGCTGTCGGCTCTCGCGGCCGGGGAGTGTGCCGCGGGCTCGGACGACGCGGCGGCGAAGAGGGCGTCGAACAGTGGCGCAGCCGCAGACGCATCGACAAACGATGTGCCGAGGTAGTACGCCGGCGATCGATCGATCATCGTGGTTCTCTGCACCCGAACCTGGAACTCGCGCGACTCCGCCCGTCCGTTCTCGGTGAGTTCGAGCGTCACGGTCGCCTCGGCACCCCGGGGGAGATAGAGCGGCGACCGCAGCCCCAGCCCGCCGTCGCCGCAGTCGATCACACGGAGCCGGACCGAGCCGTCGGCCTCGGTGACCGCCCCGGAAAGGGCGATCTGTGACGCGTGTCGCTCCGCGACGCGAAGGCGTCCCGGGAGATCGCACGAGCGGCGGTCGTGCCGGCGCACCGCCAGCTGTTCCTGGTCTTTGGGCATCGTTTGCGCCTCCACAGTTCGGTCGCGGAGGAACTATCGGTCGCGTGACGCCGGGACTGCACCGCGATGCGGGGCTCGGGCCCTGGAACTCAGGCCGAGACACGGTGCCAGACCTGCTCACGCGTTTTCGGACCACACCAACGAGACGACGCCCGCGGCTGTGGGTGACAGCCGCGGGCGTCGAAGTGGCGAGAGTGGGACTTGAACCCACGACCTGCGGGTTATGAATCCGCCGCTCTAAACCAGCTGAGCTACCTCGCCGGAGCGGGCCAATCGTAGCCCTGACCGGTGACCCGGGACAAGCCGGCCCGGAGACTGGGATTGCCACGGCAACGGCCCCCTCGGAGGGTGCCGTTGCTCGCGAGACGGGCTAGTCCTGCTCGATCACGAACTCGAGCACGGAGTGCCCGTCGATCTCGAAGTGCTCCACCATGATCTCGACGATCCGCTCCTCTTCGAGCGTAAACGAGCCCTCGTCCCGCGCGGGAGCGTGCCAGGTCCAGTTCTCGATCACCGGCTCGGCGTCCACCGTGACGCGGATGCCGTCGTCGCTCAGGGTCCGTACGTTCCACGTGCCCGGGGTGAGACGAAGCTTGGCGGTGGCGATCATCCCGAAGTGATCCCGCCCGGGCCCTGCCTGGGTGATCGCGTCGGAGATCTTCATGTCCTTGGGCCCGCCGCCTCCGTAGGAAAAGTTGAGCGAGTCAATCTCGGCCCGGCGAGCGCCGGCTTCGTCGGCATGGGCCCGCCAGCCGTCGAGATCCTCGCGGGGGTCCACGGTCCATGAGAAGAATGTCGCCTGCCACTTGGTGACGACGAGCGTGTCCTCGTAGACCTTCTCGAAGTCCTTGCCGCGGAGCTTGAGGGTGTAGGGGTGCACGCCCGCCATGCCAAAGACTTCCACGCGGTAGGGACCGCCGGCGTCCTTGGGCTCGATGAGCTTGAACTGGGCGGAGGGCCCGTTCATCACGACGTAGAAATCCTCCACGCCGCCGAGCACCTCGTACACGTGCCTCGCCGCCGAGCGTTGCGCACGCCGTGCGAACGGCGAGGTGTGGTCCCACGGGAAGTACTCTCCCATGAGGATGTTCTCGCGACCCGCGAGCTCGCTTCGCGCGCCCACCGGCGAGGTCGAGCCCAACGCTTCGTACGACGGCGGTTCGTAGAGCTCCATGGTGACCAGCACGTCGACGGGCGCCTCGCTGGCCTTGGCATCGACCTCTTCACCCACGTTCACGAACTCGTTGCCGCCCATGTGGGTGTTGGTGCTTTCGCGGAGGTGCACCGCGACGACATCGCCTTCGAACCGGTTGCGGATGATCGAGTTGTCGTCCGAACCGCGGTGATTGACCTTGGCCCAGTCGGTTGCGAGCAAGCCCTCGTCGTTGTCCCACCACAGGTGCACGCCGCACTTGTTGTTGCGGAACACGTTGTCGCGGACCACGTTGTTTGATCCGTGCTCGATGTTCACACCGCCGCGTTCCAGGCCGTACGCCCCCTCACCATTCCCCTCGAACAGGTTCCCGGCAATCGTCGTGTCCTGCGAATAGCCGCCCCAAACGCCGCAAATCGCGTTCCCGACGAGGCGGTTGCCGATGAACCGGTTTCCGAAGCTGAAGGTCAGCTCGATCCCGTGCGCAGGGGCGTAGGAGAAGTCGTTGTTGATGAGAAGATTGTCGTTGCACCCGGCCCGCTCGAGCGAAAACCCATCCGGCCCCGGGACCTGCCCGAGCGCTTCCTTGCCAGCAAATCCGAAGAAGCCGTCACCGCCGTGGGTCGCGGAGTTTTCGGCGATCAGGTTGTCGCTGCACTGCTCGAAGAACAGGATGCCTGCCGAGTCCTGCCCGCGGTTGTAGACCCCGTGCGAATAGCCCCGCACGCAGAAGTCCAACGCGTTCCGGCTCACGATGTTGCGGCTCGACTTCCACATCGCCAGGCCCCAGCCCGACAGGAACGAGAAGTCGTTGTCGTAGATCCGCGAATCGTTGACCTGGTCGATGATGAGCCCGTTCTGCCGACGCCGGGCGTAACACTCCCGCACGGTGATGTCGTCCGAACGCTCCACGTAGATCCCCGCGCCGTAGCGGTTCATCCATTCGTGTTCAAAGTTGTCGTGGGGCCAGAGCCAGTCCGAGCCGTCCTCGGCCTCGGGCGTCGAGCCGAGGCGCATCGCGTACCCGCCCGAAACATCTGCCCGTTCGATCAGCAGACCGCTGGCGTTGGAGGCATAGATCCCGACCTTGAACCGATGGGCGTGCGCATTCCGCAGCGTGACGTTGGTCTGCCCGTCGATGCGGATGCCGATACCGGTAAGAGTCTCCCACGGTGTCCCCTCGGGCACAGCGATGAGCTCGGCCTCGCCCTCCACAAACTCCACCACGATGTCGGACGCGACGATGTGGATCACACCGTTGCCGTCTTCATCCGCGATGAATGTGTCCTTGGGGATCCGCACCCGGCACGACGCGTCGATGCGCGTGTTGTCCTCGGTCACGATGATTTCGGGAACGTCGGACTGCCCGGCCGCGGGCACCGCCCGAACACCGAAGCACACCAACACAGCAATCGCGGCGGTCGAAAGTGATTTCATGACCGCATGGTACAGCAGCACCGCACGATCGTCGAAGCTTTCGGCGAACGGATCAGCCGTTCGAGTTGGGCTCGGATGCGGGCTTGATCTCTTCGGCCGTTTCCAGGTGGGAAACCCGGCGGGCATCGCCCGTGGGAAGCGATGGCGATGCCGGGGCTTCCTCGATCGCCTTCGGCGAGGTCTCGACCTTCTTGCTGCCGGTCTCGATGTCCTCGTTGATGTCCTTGAGACCTCGCTTGAACTCAGTGATGCCCTTGCCGAGGCTGCGACCGACCTCGGGCAAGCGCTTGCCAAAGAGGAGCAGCCCGATCGCGAGGATGATGAGCAGCTCGGAGTTTCCGGGCAGGTTGAATCCCAAAGTCATGACGTCCATGCGTGCTCCGCGGCCAAATATCCGCCCGTCGTCCGGGGGTTCTCAAGGTGATTCGGCAAACCCGACCGTGCGTATCGCGCACCGTCGTTGCCAGTCTACTCTACGCATCCGAGCCCGCTCCGAGTGCCGCCTCGGCGACGTTGAGCAACAGCATCGCCACCGTCATGGGGCCCACGCCGCCGGGCACGGGGCTCAGCCACCCAGCTATTTCCCGTACTTCATCGAACGCGACGTCACCGACTGTCTTGAGACGGCCGTCGGGACCCGGGACGCGGTTGACGCCCACGTCGATCACGACGGCACCGGGCTTGACCATCGGGGCGGTGATCAACCCCGCAGAACCCGCGGCCGCGACGAGCACGTCGGCCGTCCGGCAGAGCTCGGCGAGCCCCTCGGTCCAGACATTGCAGCTGATGACCGTCGCGTCCTGACGCATCAGCAGCACGGCGATCGGCTTGCCTACGACGTTGCTGGCCCCCACCACCACCGCGCGCTTGCCCCGCAGCTCGATCTCGGTCGACTCGATCATCTTGACCGCCGCCAGCGCGGTGCACGGCGCGAGACTGGAATGGCCGTAGACGATGTTCCCGATGTTGGCCGGATTTACACCCTCGACATCCTTGTCCGGATCGATCAGACGCTGCACCCGGTACGGGTCGATCCCCTCGGGCAACGGCATGTGGACCATGATCGCCGAGACCGCCTCGTCGTGATTCAGTAGCAGCACCCGACCGGCGATGTCATCAAATCCGGCACCCGCGGGCAGCACGTGCAGCCGGTATTCGATGCCGAGCTCCTCGCACGTCGTCCGCTGATTCTCGGCGTAGACCCGGGCCCCGTTGTCTCCCGATTCGACCAGCACCGCGTCGAGCCGCGCGATCGCCCCTTGCCGGCGTGCCTCGGCAACCCGGCGGGCGATTCGACCGCGGTACGCGGCTGCGAGTTCTTTGCCGTCGATGAGTGTGGCGGGCATCGCCCGAGCATAGCCGGATCGGCGAGGGTGTTCCGCCGACCCCGCCATACAGAGCCGCTGCCGGCGGGCTGGGCGGGCTCGTGCGTCTCCGGCTCGTGTAGTATCTGGCCGTGGAACGACCCGCGGACACGGCCGGACCGGCGGCGCACGCGTCAAAGCTGCGCGAGTTGCTGCACCGCGCCAACGCCGCGTACTACGTCGATGCTACCCCCATCATGCCCGACGCCGAGTTTGACCGGCTCCTCGCCGAGCTCGCGGCACTGGAAGCCGAACACCCCGAACTGGCCGACCCCAACAGCCCGACCAAACGGGTTGGGGGCGAGCCGATCGAGGGGTTCGAGACCGTGCCCCACGCGGTCCCCATGCTCTCGATCGACAACACCTACGACGAGGCCGACCTCCGGGCCTGGCACGCACGCGTCGCCAGGTCGGCCGGGGCGGACGGGTCGCTCTTTGGGGATGCCGGCTCGGGCCCCGTCCTGCTCGCAGACGCCAAGGTCGACGGTGTGGCGGTCAGCCTCCGGTACGAGAACGGGGAACTGCTCCGCGCCCTCACCCGCGGTGACGGGTCGGCCGGGGACGACATTACCGCGAACGTGCGCGCGATCCGGGCGGTGCCGCTGAAGCTTGATCAGAAGGGTGGCCCGGTTCCCGAGGTGCTCGAAGTCCGCGGCGAGATCTACATGCCCCTGGCCGAGTTCGAGCGGATCAACAGCGAACGGGACGAGGCGGACCTCGAGCCCTTCATGAACCCGCGCAACGCCACGGCAGGAACACTCAAGCAGCTCGACCCAAAGGTGGTCGCCCAGCGGCGGCTCGGCTTCGTCGCCCACGGACGGGGCGAGATCGGCGGCGAGCACGCCGACGGGTTCGCCGGCTCGCACTCGGCGCTCCTCGATGCGCTCAAACGCATGGGCGTGCCGGTCAGCCCGGCTCTGGCGCACAGCGCGGAGATCGACGATGTCGTGCGCGCGATCGAGGGCTTTGCCACCGCCCGGCACGACCGGCCCTACGCGACTGATGGCGTCGTGGTGCGCGTCGACGACTGGGCTCTGCAGGACGCACTCGGCGTCACCAGCAAGAGCCCGCGCTGGGCGATCGCGTACAAGTACCCCGCCGAGCGGAAGACGACGGTGCTGCTCGACGTGCTGCACCAGGTCGGCAAGACCGGCAAGATCACGCCCCGGGCGGTGATGGAGCCGGTGATCCTCGCCGGCACCAAGGTCACCCACGCGACGCTGCACAACTACGGGCAGATCCGCAAGAAGGACATCCGCCTCAGCGACACGATCGAGGTGGAAAAGGCCGGGGAGATCATCCCCTACGTGGTCGGCGTGGTGGCGGAGCAGCGGTCCAAGAAGGCCACACCGATCGTCGCCCCGGCGACCTGCCCGGTGTGCGGGGGCACCGTCGAGATCGAGCCCGCGGAGGGGGATCCATCGCAGGGGGGAGACCCCGAGCACGAGACCGTCCGCCGGTGCGTGAACCCGGAGTGCCCCGCGCAGATCCGCGAGAAGCTCATCTGGTTCGCCGGCAGGAAGCAGATGGACATCGACGGGCTGGGAGAGTCCACCGTCGATCAGATCCGCGCGACCGTGCTGCGTCCTGACGATCGGACTCGTGCAGCACTCGGCGTGCCCGAGGACTGCCCGGTCATCCCACTCAACCACTTCGCCGATGTCTTCGAGCTTGGGCAATACCGCGACGCCCTGCTCACGCTCAACCGCATGGGGGAGAAGAAGGTCGACAACCTCCTTGCCGGGATCGAGTCCGCCAAGTCGCGAGGCCTCGCCCGAGTGCTCGCCGGGATGGGCATCCGACACGTCGGCAGTTCAACAGCCAAGGCGCTGGCCCGGGTCTTCCCCGACCTTGAATCGCTGCTCGAAGCCGACGTGTGGCAACTCATGCCCAACGCGTTCAACACGATGAGCGGCGAGACACGCAAAGCGCTCTCCGGGTCTGACGCGAAGCTGGACGATGTCTACGACACCGGGCTGGGCGGCGGGACGGCCCCGGTCGTCCACGCCTATCTGCACTCGCCCGCGGCTCGGGACACCTTCCGCCGACTCGCCGAATGCGGCGTCGACCTGACCAGCGGCGACTTCCGAGCCCGCGACGCGGCGAGCCCCGGCGCGGACTCGGAGTTTGCCGGCAAGAAGGTCGTCCTCACCGGCACGCTCGAGCACTTCGAGCGGACCGGGCTCTCGGAGATCCTCGAGTCGCTCGGGGCCAAGGTCAGCGGCTCGGTCTCCAAGAACACCGACATCCTGATCGCCGGCGAAAAGGCGGGATCCAAGCTCGCCAAGGCCGAGTCGCTGGGGGTCGAGGTGTGGGACGAAGCGAGACTGCTCGACGCCCTCCCGCCGGAGCACCGCCCGTCGTGACCCAAAAGCGGGTAGAGTCGGTTCCGCATCGGCCCAACCACCCGGGAGTCTCATGCACAACGTCGAGTACAAAGCCGAGCTTCGCGATCTGGAGATGGCCAGGGCCGCGTGCCGGGCGGTGGGTGCCGCGTTCATCGCGACGCTGGAGCAGACCGACACCTACTTCAGGGTGCCCTCGGGCCGCCTGAAGCGGCGCGAGTGCGTCGGGGAACCCACCGAGTGGATCTTCTACGACCGCTCAAACGAGTCACGGCCCCGTCTGAGCAGCTTTACGATCTACTCCGACTCGCAGGCGCGCGAGCGGTTCGGGGTCAACCCGCTGCCCGAGCTGGTGCAGGTGCGGAAGGTGCGCGAGCTGTACCTGCTCGACAACGTGCGGATCCATCTGGACGAGGTCGAGGGGCTCGGGCGGTTCTTTGAGCTCGAGGCGATGGTTTCGCCGGGGTTCCCGGTGCCGCGGTGTCACGCCGCGGTGGACCGGCTCCGAGCCTCCTTCGGGCAGGTGCTGGGCGAAGCCCTGAGCGTGAGCTACGCCGACCTGATCATCCTCGAGCGCGAGTCGGCCGACCAGCCCGTGGATTGATTGGGGGGGGGGTTGGGCCGCCCGATTCGGACGCGGGCTGCGGGCTGGGATGCCCCGGTGCCGATAGATCGGGCATGTGCGGCCTTCTCGGCATGATCTCGACACGACCGATCCGGCTCTCCGACCCGGCGTGCTGCCGCCTTCGCGACCTGATGACCCACCGGGGCCCGGACGGCGCTGGGCTGTGGCGGGGCGGCGTGTACCGGGAGCCGGGTGCGGAGCTCGTGCTCGGGCACCGGCGGCTGGCGGTGCTCGATCCGACGCCCGCGGGCCAGCAGCCGATGACCACGCCCGACGGCCGATTCGTGCTTCTGTACAACGGCGAGCTCTACAACGAGCCGGAACTGCGAAGCCGGCTCGCGCGGGAGGGTGTCCCCCTCACGACCGGGTGCGACACCGAGACGGTGCTCTGGTGGCTCGCGACGCGGGGGCCCGGGGCACTCCGCGACCTTCGCGGCATGTTTGCGCTCGCGCTGGTGGATCGTCTCGAGGGCTCTGTGGTGCTGGCGCGGGATCCGCTCGGGGTCAAGCCTCTGTACTGGTGGCAGGGCCGCGACGCCGGGGCCGACCTGATGCTCTTTGCCAGCGAGCCCGGGCCGATCCTCGAGCACCCGGCGGTGACGCCGGAGCCCGACATGATCGCGGTGAGTGCGTACCTGACGACCATCCGCACGGTGCTCGGCGAACGGACGATGTTCGCCGGTGTGCGCGCGCTGCCGGCGGGGCGGGTGATGCGGGCGGAGATCGGCACAGACCAGATCCGCACGAGGGCAAGCGACATCGGGGTCGGCGTGGTCGAAACATCGGGGGATCGGGCCGAGCGAGTAGCTCGCGTGCGGGAGGTCGTTCGGGGCTCGGTTGATGCACACCTCCGGTCGGACGTGCCCACGTGCTGCCTGCTCAGCGGCGGGCTCGACAGCGCGATCGTGACGCGGGTGGCCAGCGAGACTCACCGGGGACTGCGGACCTACTGCGCGGGCGCGAAGGGGGAACGCGACATCAAGGGTGTGCCGCAGAGCGAGGACTTCCGGTTCGCCGGCGAGGTCGCCCGCGGGCTGGGCACCCACCACACCGAGGCGGTGGTTGATGAGGCGTTGTTTCTCGATCGGTGGCGCGAGATGGTCGGCCGGCAGGGCGTGCCGCTCTCGACCCCCAACGAGGTCGCGATCAACGAGGTGGCCCGGCGGCTCAGGGCCGACGGGTGCGTGGTGACGCTCTCGGGCGAGGGGGCTGACGAGCTCTTCGGCGGGTACCACCAGGTGCTCGCTCCCGCGCTCGCCCACATCGCCTCCGGTAATGCCGAGCCGGGGCTCTTTCATCTGGCGGTCGGGTCGTGGTGCCGGGTGGAGGCCAAGCCGGGAGTGCTGAGACCCGAAGCGTGGATGGCGGCCGAGGGCGACGCCTGGCTGACCGACTGGTATCGGGAGGAGTTCGCGACGGTCTGCCGCGGGGACGACCCGATGGCAGATCACCTCACGTTCCAGCGGCGGGTGAACCTGGTCGGTCTGCTGCAGCGGCTCGACAGCGCGACGATGCTGGAGTCGGTGGAAGGCCGTACACCCTTCGCGGACATCGCGGTCGCGGCGCTCGCCGAATCGCTCCCGATGGAGGACCGATTCGTCGCGCCCGAGCGCACGAAGATCGCCCTGCGCGAGGCGTTCGCAGCCGACCTCCCCGCGTCCGTCGCCGAACGCCCGAAGGCGAGCTTCCCGTTGCCCTTCCAGCGTTGGCTGGGAGGAGCGGGAGAGACGATCGCGGGATCATCGATGGTGCGTTCGCTTGTGCAGACCGAGGTTCTCGATGCGGTAGCGACCGATCCGAACAGCCACTGGCACCTCGCGTGGCCGATGGCCAACCTCGCGCTCTGGGCCGAACGCTGGTGGCCCGACCGGGCGCCGGGCGAGCGGCACGCCGCCAGCGCCTACGTGCCGGAGGCCTGAGCCAGGCGCCGGTGGGGCGGCTGCTCGCCGGAATTACGCACCCAGTACCCGACATCGATCCAGCGGCCAAGCTTGAACCCAACCCGGGGCAGGGTCCCGGCGTGGCGGAGCCCGAACGACTCGTGCAAACGCACGCTCGCGGCGTTGGGCAGCGCGATCCCCGCGACGATCGTGCGATAGCCGAGCACATCGAGCCGGGGCACCAGATCGGCGTAGAGCCGTCTGCCCACGCCCCGGCCCTGTGCCTCGGGACGGACGTAGACGCTGATGGTGACGGTCCAGTCGTACCCCTCACGCTGTTGCCATCGCGAGGCGGAGGCGTAGCCGACCACCTCCCCACTGTCATCTTCATGCACCAGCCACGGCAGCGTCCGGTGCGAATCGAGCCAGCGGTGCAGATCGGAGGCCGTCACGGGCGTCGTCCCGAAGTGGGCGGTTCCCTCGGCAATCTCACGGTTGACGATGGCCAGAACGGCCGGAAAGTCGGACTCGCACGCGGGGCGGACGGGCATGGGATGAGTCTACGAGCCCGCGGCTTGACCCGGCACCGGTCTGCGGGCATCCTTGGGCATGCAGAAGCGATCCCTTTGGCGTGCCGGTGCGGTTCTCGGCGTTGTATTCGTGGCTGCGGGCTGCTCCGGTCCTGAGAAGCGGCCGGAGACCGCGTCCGGTCCCGCGGTCGAGCACCTCCAGCCCCGCACCGCTGTGCAGGTGTTCGACCACCAGGGCGAGGTGAGCACGTGGAACGAAATGCTCACCGGCCTCGCCGACGCCGACATCATCGTGATCGGCGAGACGCACGGCCATCCGCTCGGCCTGAGTGCCGCGGCCGCGCTTTGGGACGACCTGCTCAAGACCCGGCCGCAGGCCGCGCTGGCGATGGAGTTCTTCGAGCGGGACCAGCAGGTCGCTCTCGACGACTACCTGGCCGGCATCACGGATGAGGAAGCGTTCCGCGAGGCGGCACGCCGGAGCCAAGGAAACTACCCGGAGGGACACCGCCGGATGGTCGAAGCGGCGCGGGAGGCGGGCCGGCCGGTGATCGCGGCCAATGCACCGCGGCGGTACGTCCGGATGACCACGCCGCAAGGCTACGAGCGCCTGACCGGCCTCAGCGACGCCCAGCGCCGGATGTTCGAGCCGCCCGCCCAACTGGTCGAGGGCCGGTACCGGGACGAGTTCTTCGGCCTGATGAGCGGGGGCGGTCACGGCGACAGCATGCCGGAGGGCATGGTCGAGAAGATGTACTTCTCCCAGCAACTGTGGGACTCGACAATGGCGGCGTCGGTGGTCAACGCCACGCTCCGGGGCTCGAGGCCGGTGGTTTTGGTGGTGGGCCGGTTTCACGCGGACTTTGACGGGGCGACGGTGGAGTTCATCCAGAACAGCCGCCCGGATCTCACGGTGAAGACGGTCAGCGTGGTTGACGAGGCCTCGGACACCATCGCCGAGGAGGATGTCGGGCGGGCGGATTTCGTGTTCTACGTGGGCGATGCGGATGAACATGCAGATGCGTCGTGAGGCGGACGGGATGGCGGTAGGCCAAGAGCGTGGGAGTCACTACGATGTTGGCATGCGAAAACACGCCGCGTTCACGCTGATCGAGCTTTTGGTCGTCATTGCCATCATCGCCCTGTTGATCGGGATTCTGCTCCCGGCGCTGGGCGCGGCACGGCAGCAGGCACGCGTCTCCGTGGTCGGCTCGAGGCTCCAGCAGTTGGGGCTGGGCATCCAGATGTACCTCAACGACTACGACGAGACGCTGCCGCAGTACATGGTGCCCGGCTTCGATGGCAGCATGACGGTCGTCGGATCGCTCTTCGGCGGGAAGAAGGGGCAGCTGCCGTTCCTCGGGATCGACGAGGTCGGCGCAGAGCGTCGGCCGCTCAACCCCTACGTGATCTCGTTCGATGTGCCGCCGGACGACGTGGACACGAATGTCGAGCTCGAGCCGTTTGAATCGCCGCTCGACAAGGGGGCAACCAACGTGCCGTTCCCGGGCTTTGAAGAGATCGACTCGTTCTACGACACGATCGGTTCGAGCTTCACGCTCAACGACCACTCGCTGGATCAGAATCCCTACGCCGACGACTACCCCACGCTCGTCCCCGGCAACGGCGGGCGGATGCCCCCGGTGCACGACACGACCAAGACGTGGGTCCTGGGTGAGCACCCCATCTACAACTACGACGACGGCGGGGATCGCGAGAGCTACTGGTACGACGACAACGTCGCCGAAACGAGCCTGTCGTACCTTGACGGTCACGTGCAGATGCGTGTGCGAGTGCCCGAGGGCGAAGTGCACGAGACCAAGGACTACACGTTCCTGCCGCAGCCTCGGTGGTTGGAACGGTTCGATTGATCGCGCGCCGACCCCGCGAGCTACATCCGGAACTCGTCCGCAAAGCCGGCCGGCATCGATCGCCGGCTACTTCTTGTCGTCTGGGAGTCGGCTCTGGTCGCGGCCGCCGTTGGGCGAACTGGTCATCGAGAAACTGATCCGCTGGTCGGCACGCCCCGGGGGTGTCGGCGTCACAAACCAGCCCCAGAGTGCGGGTGAGCCGTAGGACCGGACGGTCGTCGGCGGGTGGAAGTGGAACGCGATCGGCGCGACCCGGTCCAGTTCGTCGTGGGTGCCGAAGAACTTCACGGGGCGATCGAGGAAGTTGGGCGGCATCTTGCTCGACGCGCTCCGGAGCGCGGTCACATCGACCGGGACCCAGCCGAATGTCTTGTTGTCCTCGTCGTAGAGCGCGAACTCGACCCAGACGCGGATCTCCCCGTCGCCCCCGGACTGCTTGAGGTACACGCTCTTGCCCGACCCCTGCTCGTCATAACCGATCACGATGCGCGCGGGCAGGCCCGCCGCTCGATACATCGCCACGAGAAGGATCGGGAGGTCGATCTCGGTGCCCTGCCCCTCAAGAACTGCTGCGGTAGGGCCGACCGGGGCAAAGCCCTCGAGCATGCCGGACTTGTCGAACGCGAGGCCTTCGCCGCTCGGCTGCACATACTCGGCGACCTGCCCGGCGAGGAACTTGGCGAGCATGACGGGCTTGATCGACTTGGGGTCCTTGTTGTTGGTCCACAGCTGCAGCAGCTTGACGACCTTGCTCATGTCGTAGCGGCGGCCCTGGGCGTCGAAGTCCACCAGCATCTGCGGCTCGAAGGTCGCGGCGGCCTCCGGCGGCCACTCGCCCTTGGGCCAGTCGACTGCGCGGGCGTTTTTCTCGTCGAACTCGATCTCGTGACTGACGATCGACGTCTTCACGTGCAGTTCCATCTCTCGCGGGGCGTACGCCCCCCGGGCCGGGGGCTCGACCTGCCACTGAGCGCGCCACGTGGCGGCCGGCAGCAACCCGCCGCCGATGCCCTGCTTCACGATGGTGACTTCGTCGGTCATGGGTCGGTCGTCGAACTCGACCCGGCCGCTGACTGCCGGGACGACCTCGTCGCCGCGGCCTCGGACTTCGAGAATGGAGGAGGCTGTCTCCGAGAGGACAGGGAACACGAGCGTCGCCGCGTTGAACTCCCAGACGTCGTTGGCGGGGATGGCCTGACCGTCGACCACGTCGGTCCATTCGGTCGTCCCGATGAAGACCATCGTCTCAAGCGTCCAACGCTTGGGCTTTGTCCGCTTGATGAACGGGCTGGGCTCAAGATCGTCGAAAGGCTGGGCGACGGGGGCTTGTCCCGGCTGCGTCTGAGGCGTCGCCGGAGTCTGCTGGCGAGAGCGACGGCTCTGGGCCGTCACGGTCGACGCAAACACGGTCGAAAGCACCAGCCCAGCCAGGATGGCCAGCCGGACAGAAACGGGTGCGTTGCGATGCATCGTGAACTCCTGGATCGTGGACGCCTGAATCGATCGGCGTCCGATTGCGGATGGGGCTGCCTCGGGCCGCGGGGGCGGCAGGCACCGCCGGCGGGGTTTGACGGGCGGCGCGGCGGCGGGTTCCGATGGGTTGTACCGGCCCGGCCACCGGACGATGCATCGTACCACGCCGACTACGATGCCATCGAGACGGGGCTGGCGGGGCGTTCTGCCGGCACCGACGGACCCAACAGAGGCCCGGACAGCAGCGAAGGGATGTCGAGCACGATGACCACGACGATGAGCAGCGGATCGGATACGTTCCGGACGGAAAAGGACTCCATGGGCTCGCTGGAGGTGCCCGCGGACGTGCTTTTCGGGGCCTCGACCCAGCGGGCGGTGCTCAACTTCCCGGTCTCGGGAAGGCCGGTGCCCGAAGAGGTCATCCGAGCCTTCGCCTTCCTCAAGGCCGCGGCGGCGGAGGTCAACCGAGACCTCGGCAAGTTGGACGCGGACCGGGCGGCGGCGATCGTCGCGGCGTGCGGGCAGATTGATACGGGGCTCGCAGACAAGGGCGGGATCGCCCGCCACTTTCCGGTGGACACGTTCCAGACCGGTTCAGGCACCAGCACGAACATGAACGCCAACGAGGTCATCGCCAATCTCGTGTGCGTGGACCGCGGGGCACCGATCGGATCGTCCAAGGACGCTGCGTACCTTGAGGCCGGCGGGGTGCACCCCAACGACCATGTGAACATGGGGCAGTCGTCGAACGACACCTTCCCGACGGCGATGAACATCGCGCTGGCGGTGGCCATGCACTCGAAGCTGCTTCCGGCGGTCCGGCGTGTGGCCGACGACCTGGAGGCCAAGGCCGCGGCGTGGGACAGGATCGTCAAGATCGGCCGCACGCATGTGCAGGACGCGACGCCGATCCGGCTGGGCCAGGAATTCAGCGGATACGCGGCCCAGATGCGGCTCGCGGCGTCGCGGATCGAGCGCGCAATCGAGGCCCTCCGCCCGCTCGCACTCGGCGGCACCGCCGTCGGGACAGGGATCAACACCCACCGCGAGTTCGGCTCACGCGTGGCGTCCAAGCTCGCCGAGCGGACGGGGATCGGCTTCTTCGAGGCGGCGAACCACTTCGAGGCCCAGCACACGCGTGACGGCGTGGTCGAGGCGTCCGGATGTCTCAAGACCGTCGCCGTGAGCATGTCGAAAATCGCAAGCGATATCCGGCTTATGGGGTGCGGACCGCGGTGCGGCATCGGCGAGCTCAAGCTCCCGGCGGTGCAGCCGGGTTCCTCGATCATGCCCGGCAAGGTGAACCCGGTGATCTGCGAGTCGGTGATGATGGTGTGTTGCCAGGTAATAGGCAACGACGCGGCGACCACGACCGCGGGCCTCGGCGGAATCGGCGGGCTGCTCGATCTGTCGGTCGCCATGCCGGTGATGGCATCGTGCACGCTCGACAGCGTCAACATCCTCTCGGGCGCGTGCGGCATGGTGGTGGAGAGCCTGCTGACGGGGCTTGAGCCGGATGAGCAGCGGTGCGCGTCGCTGATCGAGGGCAGCCTCGCCATGTGCACCACGCTCGCGCCGGTGATCGGCTACGACAAGGCCTCGGCGCTGGCCAAGCAGGCCTTTGCCGAGGGCAAGACCGTGCGGCAGGTCGCGACCGAGCAGGCCCTTGTGCCGCCGGAGGAACTGGACCGGCTGCTCAACCCCATGAGCATGACCGAGCCGGAAGGCTGATCGGCGGCACCTCGCGAAGAAAACAACACGGGCGCGTCCAACGGACGCGCCCGTGCCAGCACGAAGGAAACCGGGGTCGGGGTGATCAGTCGGTGGGGACCGACGCGATCGCGCGGTCGCGCCGAAGGTCCATGAGCGCGGGGGCCCGGTCGAATCGCTCGGCGGCGGCGGAGCGCTGGCCCTCATCCAGCCGGTCGAGTTGGAGGACCAGCGAGGGCACCCAGGCGCCGTCCTCCGCCTGCTGCTGAAGCTCGATGCTCCAGCGGTCGCTGTCGGCACGGGTGAAGATCGCGCGGACCTCGCTCCCCTCGGACGAGACTGTTGACAGGACAAGGGCGTCGTCATCGGACGCCGCGGCGTTCTGGTCCGGGCGATAGGTCGCAAACGAATCTGACGCGTGCTCGCGAAGAGAGAGCCCCGGGAGGTCCTTGTCAAACGAGAGGATCATCGCGCCATCGACGGCCTTGCCGAAGGCAAACCCCTCGTAGTAGAGCTCGAGCGTTGAGGCACTCGCGTTGCGCACGGCCGACATGCTGACCGTTGACGCGGAGAGCCTTTCGCTGTCGGATCGCATGCGGATCTGGCCCGCCCATTCACCGGCGAGTTGATCGCCAACCTCCGCGGGTTTGAGCTCGCCGGCTGTCGCGAGTCCACTGACCAGTACGAGTGCCGTCGCGGACAGAGCGCCTTGCAGAAGTCGGGCGTCGCGTCGTGAGTTGTTCATGGATCGATCCTCCGATTGGCCACCACCAAGATGCTGCTGCCGTTCCCGCTCGGCCGGCGGCCCGGGGACGGCAACACTGTGCCAATCGGTGTGGCGGTCGGCGAACCGAAGCGTGGCGCGAAGTTGGCCCGGCGACGGTGCGGCCGTCGAAGCCGCCACAACCGGCACGGCTTGTCATCACGAGCCGTCAGAGGCTGCCCGCGTCAGGTGTGGAGGACCCGGCTCAGATCGACCCTCCGGCGGAGTCGGAGGTGGAAGTAGAGCAGGAAGAGCATGGGCGGGATTGTGGCGCCGAGCACGACAAACGACCAGCTCAGGCCCCGCTCGTCTCGGTAGATGGAGATGATCAGGTCCATTCCCACGGCGCCGATGCCGCACGCCACGAGCGTCGCCGCGGCGATCATCGCCGGGGCGCGATGGCTCAGCCGGCTGACCAGCCACACCAGCACCGATCCGCCGGTGGCGATGGCGATGATGGGCAGCGCCAGCGGCATGAACCAGCTCAGCTGGCCGTCGTAGAAGTCGATCAGCAGCATGAAGCCGGCGGTGGCAATCGCCTGCCCCGCGATTACGAAGATCGGCCGCCGCGCGATGATCACCACGAGCGTGATGAACACCCAGAGCACGCCGAACCCGGTGAGGGGATAGCGTGACCAGCTCATGCGGCCGCTCAGCATGAAATCGAGCGTGAGGAACGACAACCCGGCAGAGAGCAGCACCACGGTGGAGATGAGCCAGACGAGGTGTCGGATCTGGCGCCCGGGCATCGACGTGGCATCAGGAAACGCGGCGGGCTCGGTCGGCTCGGCGTCGAGGCGCTGGATGGGCGCTCCGCAGAGCGGGCAGGTGTCGACGTTTGATTGGACTTCGATGCCGCAGCGGGAGCAGTAGGCCATAGCGGTTTCTCTCGCGGTTAGTTCGTTTCGATTCGTGCGGTGATGCCCATGCGGCGTAGCCTGGTGAAGAAGGCCCGTTCCAGCCCGGTTCCCACGACGATGCTACCGAATGCGATGTACAGAGAGTCGTGGTGCCCGACGATGGCGCATCCGATGCCGTGAGCGGCGCTCGGATTCGGGACGACCTCGAAACGTTCGATGTGCCGGTCGATCTCTTCGGGGAGGCTGATGCGGCCAAGATTGGAGAGCACGGTGGTGTAGCGCGTCCCCCACCGCCACGTGTAGAGCTTGCGCTTGGCGGGCACCTTGAAGAACAGCGGGAGATGGCGGATAAAGGCGTTGCGCTCTGCGCCGACATTGCGCCTGATCTGCCTGCTGATGCTCTTGGCGGTGACCTGCCCCTGCACGGAATGATGGACCTCGTGGAGAATCTCCTCGAAGGTGTATTCGCCGAGCCGGGGGTCGAGGCTCGCGGTGACCGAGAGGAAGAAGTTCCGCATCGTGCGGGACGGGAAGAGGCCGCGGAGGTTGACCGGCGTCATCACCGCGATCGGGCCGCGGCCGGGGCCGCAGACGTCGGCCACCGAGGCGAGCAGAATCGAGGCGAGAAGCTCGGTGAGCGCCACGCCGTGCTCGCGACTGAGGTCTCTGAGCGGTGCCACAGGAACGGTGCCGGCGATGACGCGGCACTCTTCGTCGGGCAATACCTCGCCACGGAGGCGGATGGCACGTACGCCGAGCCGGGGCGGCGGAATCGAGGGGTCGTAGAACCGGCGGTAGGCGTCTTCGGCCGGCTCGGGGTCGGGCAGTTCGACCTCCTTCGCGCCGGTATCGCCGTCGCGTGCGGGGCCCTCGCGGCAGGCGACATATTCGGTCACGATCGCCTTGAGGAACTCGACGCCCCCGACACCGTCGGTGAGGACGTGGGAGATCTCCAGCGAGATCCGGCGGTCGTAGACGAGCACCCGGAACTGCCAGGGCCCGTCCTCGGCGACGGTCATTCGGCGGCAGGGAAAGCGGGTCTCCTCACGGACTCGGGGGGCACCCGGGATCGGCACGAGATAGTGCCAGAACAACCCAGCGCTGAGCCGCACACCGAAATAGGGGTAACGCGGGAGCAGCCTGTCAAGCGCTCGCTGCAGATCGCCCATATCGACCGTTTCGTGCATCCTGACGGCGATGCGGAAGACCGTGGTAGTGCGGCGGGAGGCGAGCGCAGCGAAGACGCGGGCCGCGTTGTCAAGGCGGTACCAGGACTCGGCCGAGGGCTGCTGTGCCTTTGCGGTGCGTGGTGCCATGGGCGTCGAGAGGATAGGACGCGCTGACACTCGCTCCTCGTCAACACCATTTCGCCCGGAACCACGCCGGGGCTCTCCGGACGCACCCCGCGGGACACAACAGCCTTCTGCTCCCCCCGTATGCTGTCGGCGAGTCGCGCGGGCGGCCTCTGGGGTCAACGAGCATGGGTGTGATCTCGCCTGACAGATCAGTCGTCGGCGCACGCGGGGAATCACCTGTGCAGCACGATCTCCGGGCCGGCGTGGTGCGATCGCTCGAGATCCTCGGCACCGGCTTCATCACGCACGGTCAGAACGACGCTCTGCGTCGCAAGCTGGAATCGAACGAGCTCTCCGCGGAGGACTACTTCCGCCAGCTCGTCCGCGTGGTGTACAGACTGCTATTCCTGTTCCTCGCCGAGGGCCGCGGACTGCTCCACCCTCCGGAGGCCGGATCGGCGGCGCGCGCGCGATACGACGAGGACCTGTCGGTCCGCCGTCTCCGCGCCCTGGCCTCGACGACTTTGGGCACGGACGACTGCGGGCTCTGGCGGTCGTTGAGCCGGGTCACCATGTGTCTCGGCCGAACGGATGGATCCGCCGACCTCGGTCTGCCCGGCCTCGGCTCGTTCCTGTGGTCGAGCGAGGCGACGCCAGACCTGCCCGGACCCGCCCCGGAACACCGAGGGCCGCCCGTGGCGATCCGCGACCGTGACCTCCTCGACGCCGTCCGGGCGCTGTGCGATCAGCAGCAGGTCGGCGATGAAACGGGCCAAGCCGAGGACGACCAGACCCGGCGCGGGGTGAACTTTCGGACTGTCGGCGTCGGTCAGCTCGGCGAGGTCTATGAGTCTCTGCTGGCACTCCGCCCGGAGCTCGACGTGCGCACCGGGAGGTTCTCGCTCTGCCCGGCTGCGGGGAGCGAGCGGAAGACGTCCGGCTCCTACTACACACCCGACGCGCTGGTCCGGCACCTTTTGGACTCGGCACTGGACCCGGTGATAGAGAGCCGGCTCCGGCAAGCCACGGCCGAGGCGACAACGACGGGCGTGCCGGTTGGCCCTGCGCAGGAAGGGGCGATCCTCGGCATAAGGGTGTGTGACCCGGCCTGCGGCTCGGGGCACTTTCTGGTCGCCGCGGCTCACCGCTTGGCTGACCACCTCGCTCGCATTCGAACCGATGGACAGCACGCCTCCATCGATGAGCACCGGCGGGCGTTCCGGGAGATCGTCTCCCGCTGCCTCAACGGCGTGGATCTCAACCCGATGGCGGCCGAGGTGTGCCGTCTGGCGCTGTGGCTGGAATCGCACGAACCGGGCCTCCCCATGCCGGTGCTTGAGTCGCGCATCAGGGTCGGCAACGCCCTCCTTGGCGCAACACCCGAACTGCTCAGTCACAGGATCCCCGACGAGGCGTTCCAGACGCTGGGGGGTGACAATCCCGCGGTCGTTCGGTACTACAGGAAGCGGAATGCACGCGAGCGGCGCGAGCGGGAGACGAGACCCGCAGATGAACAAGGCGAGCCGCCCGCCGCCGAAGGCTCGAATCACTCGGCGCCGGACGAGCGCGTCCGTCTCGCTGCCGACGCGTGGTGCGCAGCCTTCGTCTGGCCAAAGCACGACACGAACGACGCGGACGCGCTGGCTGGCTGCCCCGGAGAATGGAACGCGATCACCAGCGGCGTCCTCGATGCATTACACGAGGACCCGGACGCGGTCCCACCATGGCTCAAGGTCGAGATCGGAAGGCTGGCGGCGGAGCACCGGTTCTTCCATTGGCACCTCGAGTTTCCTGAGGTGTTTGGAGAGCCGCGCGCCAGGGACGACTCACCGCTCGCAGCGCGCGCGCAGGACGACTGCGAGGCGCTCCAGTCCAACTGCGGCTTCGACGTCGTGCTCGGCAACCCGCCGTTCCTCAACCAACTCGAATCAGCGAGTGCGACAGAGCCGGGTCTGGCGGCGATCATCCGTCAGCGCACAGACGGCGTGAGCCGCGGCTACGCGGACGTCTCGGCGACCTTCCTCCTCCTCGCGACGAGTCTGGCCCGGCCGGGCGGAAGGGTCGCGTTGGTCCAGCCCCAGTCGCTGCTGGCGGCCAAGGACGCGGCCGCGGTCCGCACCGATGTGCTCAGGCGGGCGGCCCTCTCATCGCTGTGGGTCTCCAACGAGCACGTCTTTCCCGACGCGAGCGTGTACACCTGCGCCCCCACTCTCGAGGTCGGAGGCCCGAGACGCGGCCCGCTCGCGCGTTCGGCGACAGGCCGGTTTGTGCCGCTGCGCACGATCACCATCGACAACGATGCGCTGATGGCCGAGGAGACGTGGGCGCATCTCGCCGCCGCCGCGAGCGGCGTGCCGGAAGTGACGACCCGGTCACCGCGCGTCGTTGGCGATCTTGCCGATGCCACCGCCGACTTTCGGGACCAGTATTACGGGCTCGAGGGCTTTGTGATCGAGGATGCGGATCTGACGCCCGCGCAACGTGCCGACCCGAGCGCGTTCCCGCCGATCGTCACGACGGGGCTCATCGACCTCGCCGAGTGCCGCTGGGGCACCGCGCCGACGCGGCTCCTGAAACGGCGGTGGAACGCCCCCCGCATCGATCGCGCGCGCATGCAGGCGGAGGGCACGCTCGGCGGCTGGCTTGACGCTCGGCTTGTCCCGAAGCTGCTGCTGGCGACGCAGACCCGCATCATCGAGATCGTCGTTGACGGCACGGGCAGGCTTGTGCCGAGCGTCCCGGTGATCACAATTATCCCTCACGATCCGTCGAAACTTTGGCATCTGGCTTCGGCGATCGCTTCGCCGGTCTGCACGGCGATCGCACGTCAGAGATACGCCGGCGCTGCCCTCAACGCCGACGCGATCAAGCTGAGCGCCAAGCAGGTGCTGAAACTGCCGTTGCCCGAGCCGTCACACCGGTGGGATGCCGCGGCCGAGCACATGCGGTCCGCGTCGGAAGCGACCGACCCGGAGTCGCGCTCCAGCGCGCTGTACGCGACGGCGCGGGCCTCGGTCAGGGCGTTCGGCGTGCCGGCTCCGGAGGCCGAGCGGCTCTTGGCATGGTGGCAAACGCGCTGGTCGGGCCGATGACCACGCTTCCGGATCGGCCGATGGGCCGGAGCCGCGAACAGCGGCCGGTGGGGCTCGGCGGGGTGGCGGGTGGCCGCGGGAAAGAAAGAAGTGGGCGCAACAGGACTCGAACCTGTGACCTCATCCATGTGACGGATGCGCTCTAGCCAACTGAGCTATGCGCCCGGAACCGGGGCGAGTATACACCCGTGAGGGCTTCTCGCTCCAGCGGCCGGGGGACCAGATTTTGGGCGGGGCGGGGACCGGCCCTCCGCCCCGGCGTCGGCCACCGGCTCACGGGCAACCGGCGTTCCACTCATTGAGGAAGACGAGCACGTCCTGGGTGTTGGTCAGGCCGTCGCCATTGAAATCGCTGGCCGGGTCGTCAGCGTTCCAGAGGTTCAGGAAGGCCAGGACGTCCTGGGTGTTGACCATGCCGTCACCGTTGATATCGACGCGGCACCGCGGGATGATGCGGTAGATCTCGCCGTTGAGGTCGCAGATGTACATCTCGCCCGCGGCGTCCTCGCCGAACGACACGATGCTGTTGATGAACCCGCCGTTGACCGACCCCATTTCTGTGGTGCGGTCGGCGAAGTCGGACTTCACGCCGTTGCTGTACCGGAACGACCAGATCGTGTCGTCACAGAAGTCCGCGAAGAAATAGGAGCCGCGGAGGTGCGGGATCGCGCTTCCCTGGTAGACATACCCCCCGGTGATCGAGCAGCCGAAGGCGTGCGTGTACTCGTGTATCGGATCGGTCAGGGCCGCGTCGAAGCACACGCATCCGGACAGACCGGTGCACACGGTGCCCTCCATGCAGCGCCAGCCGTAGTTTTCGCCGCCGCTGGACGTGGCGGGCTGCACGTTGACCTCTTCTCGTGAGCTCTGCCCGACATCGGCGATGTAGAGTTCACCGGTCGCGCGGTCGAACGCATTCCGCCACGGATTGCGGAGGCCGTAGGCCCAGATCTCGTCGTCGCCCGCCACGCCCACGAAGGGGTTGGTCGCCGGGATGGCGTAGTTGCGGTCGCCGTCTCCGGGGAAGTCGTCGTCGTTGATATCGATGCGGAGCATCTTGCCGAGGAGCATGTTGTCGATCGTCTGGGAGCGGTTCCCGGGATCGTTGCCGCTGCCGCCGTCGCCTGAAGCGATGTAGAGGTAGTCGTCGGGCCCGAAACCGATCCAGCCCCCGTTGTGATTGGAGAACGGTTGTGTGTAGGTGAGCACCTGCATGAAGGAGTTGGGGTCAGCGATGTCGGGGTCGTCCGCAGAGACGCTGAACTGGGCGACCACGGTGGCCCCGGTGGAGATGTGGGTGTAATACACATAAAAGAGTCCGTTGGAGTCGTAGTCCGGGTGGAACGCGAGGCCGAGCAGGCCCCGCTCGTTGCCGGACTGGCTCACGCGGCCGCTCAGATCGATGAACGGGTCAGACAGCAGTGTTCCGGTGTCGAGGTCCAGAATGCGGATGAGCCCTCGTTGCTGGACGACGAACGCCCGGCCCGAATCTCCGGCGTGGGTGAGGTAGACGGGGCGCTGGAGGCCGGAAGCGACGACCCGCTCGGTCGCGATCGTGTTCTGGGCGAGGGTCGTGGATGCCCCGACGAGAGCCGAGATACCTGACAAAGCACAAGCGAATCGAGCAAAACGCATTTCTCTCTCCTTGGTGGGGGCGGTCCGGAAGGGGCCGCTCTGACACTGTACTCGCCGGGATCGATCTGCTGATCTAGCCAATTGGCGGGTAGGCCGATACCGGGTTGCCACCGGCCTTGTTCGTACTATAGTTGAAAGCCTCGGGATGACCGCATCCGGGGCCGCGGAGCGCACGGTGAGCTCTCGCGTTCGTTGTTTCAGTTGTATCGGGCGGTTTTCGCCCAAAGCCAAGCGCCCTTGTCGCGGGTGCCGCGGGATGTCTCCGACATGCCCGGCGGTCGGTTCTCGCGGGTGTCGCTGACAGGAACCATACCATGTCCAACAGTCTCGTCCAAGACCTTATCGAGTCGGGTATCCACTTTGGCCAGCGCGCCAGCAACTGGAACCCGAAGATGCAGCAGTACATCTACGCCAAGCGTCAGGGCATCCACATCATCGACATCAAGGAGACGGTCAAGGGGCTGCTCCTGGCCAAGCGTCTGCTCGCCAGAACCGTCGCCGACGGCAAGGACATCTGCTTCGTCGGGACGAAGCGTCAGGCCAAGGACGTGCTCGAACAGCGCGTCGCGGACGTCAAGATGCACTACGTCACCGAGCGCTGGCTCGGCGGCACCCTGACCAACTTCCGCACCATCCGCAGCCGCCTCAAGCGGCTTGAAGAGCTCGAGGCTATCGAGCAGACCGACAACTTCGCCAGCTACTCCAAGAAGATGGAGAGCCAGCTCCGCCGCGAGCTCCGCAAGATCCGCCGCAACCTCGAGGGCGTCCGCCGCATGGACAAGCTCCCCGGCGCGATGGTGATCGTCGATGTGCGTCTGGAGACGACGGCGCTGCGAGAGGCACGCAAGCTCGGCATCCCGACCATCGCGCTGATCGATACCGACGGTGACCCCGACCAGGTCGACCTGCCCATCCCCGGCAACGACGACAGCATGCGGTCGATCGACGTGATCGTCCGCGAGCTCTGCCTCGCGATCGCCGAGGGCAAGCAGCAGCGTCAGGGCGCCTCGGGCGAGGCTGGCGATGTGGCCGGCGAGGGCGGCGAGCCCAAGCGTCGCTCGGCGCGGGCCCAGTTCCGTGCGGACGACTCGACCGACGGCGGCGAATCGACCAGCGAGCCGGTCACCAGCAACGCGGAGTAATCGAACGCCTCCCCCGCCCTCGCGGGTGAGGCTGCGCAGCATCATGGGGCGGGGACCGATACACGCCGGCTCGGGCCGGGGTGGGCGATCACCGCCGAATCGACAATCGACACAGTGACAGACCCAAGACGGGAGAGCCAAACCATGGCCGAGATCAGCGCCAAAGACGTGATGAAACTCCGCAACTCCACCGGGCTTGCGATGATGGAGTGCAAGAAGGCACTCACCGAGGCCTCGGGAGACTTCGAGCAAGCCGAGAACCTGCTTCGGATCAAGCTCAAGGGCAAGATGGACAAGCGGACCGAACGCGCCGCAGCCGAAGGCTGCATCGCTGTCGCCCAGCGGGGTGACTCGCTGGTGATCGCGGAGATCCGTGCCGAGACCGACTTCACCGCCAAGAACGACCAGTTCGTCGCGATGGCGCAGAAGGTGGCGGAGATGGCGCTCGACGCCAACGACGGCAAGGTCACCCCCACCGACGCCATGAACGCGGCGGTGGACAACATCCGCATCTCGACCGGCGAGAACTGCGCGATCGGCCGCATCCACAAGATCTCCAGCCCGGGCGGCAAGTTCGGGACCTACATCCACCACGACGGCAAGACCGGCGCGGTGATCGAGGTCCAGGGCGACGCCAGCGACGAGACCCTCCGCGATGTGTGCATGCACATCACCGCGGGCGTCCCGGCCGTGCCGCTCGGCATCGACGCCGACAGCATCCCCGCCGAGGCCGTTGAGAAGGAGAAGAACTTCCGCCTCCAGCAGGCCATGGAATCCGGCAAGCCCAAGGAGATCGCCGAGAAGATCGTCGAGGGTGGCATGCGGAAGTACTTTGAGGAGGTCGCGCTGACCCTTCAGCCCTTCGTGAAGGACCCGAGCAAGACCGTCGCTGAAGTTCTTGGCAAGGGGACCACGGTCAAGAGTTTCCATCGCTGGATGGTCGGCGAAGAGGGCTGAGGCCCCCACCGCGACCCGACGCGAAGCACATTCCTACGCACACCAGGGTGGCCCCACGAGGGCCACCCTTTTTGCTAGCCTGTGATCGCCCGACGCGCCGAGGAAGACCGTTCCTCGCGGGGCAGGAGGACAACCGTGGCATTCACACCCGCCGCCGGAGAGCAATTTACGGTCCGCCGCAAGGTGCTCAAGATCCTTGGAGCATCATTCCACGTCTTTGACGAGAACGGCCAGGTGGTCGCCTACTGCCAGCAGAAAGCGTTCAAGCTGCGCGAGGACATCAGGCTCTTCACCAACGAAAGCAAGACCGAAACACTGCTCACGATGAAGGCCCGGAGCGTGATCGACTTCGGCGTGACGTTCGACATCACGCTGCCGAGCGGGGAGTCGATCGGCTCGCTCCGACGCAAGGGGCTCAAGTCGATGTTCAGGGACTCCTGGCTGCTCTACTCCCCCGAAGGGGTCGAGCTGGCGACGATGCGGGAGGACTCCGGGACGATGGCGATGCTGCGGCGGCTGCACGAGGCGTTCGCGCTGCTCAGCCCTCAGAAGTTTCAGATCACCAAGACCGACGGCACGCACGTCGCCACGCTGCGGACACACTTCAACCTCTTCGTCTACCGGCTCGGGGTCTCGATCCACACCGAGGACGAGGAGGTTGATGAGTTGATGGTTCTCGCGGCGGCGTGCCTGATCGCGGCGATCGAGGGCCGGCAATCGGGCTGAGCCCGGAGGCATCGCGGGCTCGTCGGCGCGGCGAGACCGCCGCCTAGTGTTGACAGGGATACACGGACCTCTAGACCGGGAGAAACAGACATGGACCAGAATGAGCAAGTCGATCGGCGGGCGGCGATGGGGGCAATGGCACTGATCGGGTCGGGGCTGGCCTTCGCCGGTGCCGCGACCGCCGGCCAACCGGAGAGCAACTCCTTCCTGCCGATCGGCTGGGACGCCGCGGCGGGCGAGTACGTGCTCCCCCCGCTGCCTTACGCGGTCGATGCGCTCGAACCGCACCTGGATGCCCAGACGATGCGGATCCACCACGAGAAGCACCACGCGGGGTATGTCCGGGGGCTCAACGCGGCTCTGAAGGCGCTCGAGGCGGCCCGGGCCTCCGGCGACGCGGGCCTGATGCAGCACTGGAGCAAGCAGGTCTCGTTCCACGGCTCAGGGCACGTCAACCACACGCTCTTCTGGCTCGGCATGGCCCCGGCCGGGAAGGGCGGCGGTGGCAAGCCCGCCGGAGCGCTGGCCGACGCGATCAACCGGGACTTTGGCGGGTTCGAGCAGTTCAGCTGGCACTTCCAGGCCGCGGCCAAGAGCGTCGAGGGCTCGGGCTGGGGCTGGCTGGTCCACGAGCCGATCTCCGGCCGCCTGACGGTGGTGCAGATGGAGAACCAGCAGAAGCTGCTGATGACCGGGTGCGTGCCCCTGCTGGGCATCGACGTCTGGGAGCACGCCTACTACCTCAAGTACCAGAACCGCCGTGCCGACTACGTGGCGGCTTTCATGAACGTGATCAACTGGGGGCACGTCCAGCGGCTCTATGAGCGGGTCACCGCCTGACCGAAACATCCCCAGAATCCCCCACTACACCGCACTCTCGGCCCTCCCCTTCGGGAGGGTCTTTGTTTGGGCAAATCCGCTTTTGGAGACAATTGACGCCGGCCCGAGAAAAAGTGACCCAGATTGGTTGCATCCTTTCGGACCTGTGGCATCTTGTCAGTGTCTTGTCTCTCTCTCCTCATTGACTCGACCGCGGCCGAAAGTCCGCAGTCGAGTTTTTTCTTGCGCACACAGCACTCACCGGCCGGGACAGCGCTCGGTGCTATGTGGATTACGCCCGGTGATCGCCGTAGACCTGACGGCGCGGTCGGCCACCTCGCCGCCGGACAGCGGCCTCGGCCTTGGAGCGGAGAGCCCGTGGCTCGGCGCTACCCGACGTGCTTGGGATCGAACGCGTCTTGCAGGGCATCGCTCAGGATGTTGAAGGCGTAGACAAGGATGAACATCATCAGCGTCGCGGCGCCGAGCTCCCAGAAGACGCCGAGGACGACGTCTTCCTTGCTGTCGCGGATCATGACTCCCCAGCTGGGCTGGCCCCCGGGCACGCCGAGGCCGAGGTAGCTGAGGATGACCTCACCCTTGATCGCCGCGACGAACGCGAGCGAGAAGTTGATGAAGAGCAGGTACATCACGTTCGGCAGCACGTGCTTGATCAGGATGCGGAACGGGCTCGCACCGATCGAGACCGCGGACTGGATGTAGTCCATGCTCTTGATCTTCATCGCCTCGCCGCGGATGACACGGCAGGTGCCCACCCACAGCGTCACGCTGAACGCGATATACACCGGGATGAGCGTCTGCGAGACGGGCTTGCCCAGCAGCGGCACGTGCCACGTGCTCTCGCGGAACACGAACGCGATGACGATCAGCCAGATGATGTAGGGGATCGACGACAGAGTCGAATAGAGCCACACGACCGCGTGATCGACGATGCCGCCGAAGAACCCCGCGGCCCCGCCGAGGATCGCGCCGACGATAATGCTAAAGAGCGCGGTGACCATGCCGATCTGGGTCGCGGTCTTGATCGAGTAGATCGCGCGGAACGCGATCGACCGCCCCTGCCGATCCGTGCCGGCGACCAGCCGCAGCTTGTAGACAAACGCGTCCCAGCCGGTGGGGCTCGGGAACAGCTTGTCCACCTCGGTCTCGAGGGCGAGCAGGGCAGCCGCGAATTCTGCGCGCGTCGCCGCAACCGCGGCACGGGCTTCGGCCAGCTCCGCCGCCTCGGCACCGTCGTCCTCGAGTTCTTCCACCTCGATCTCAGCGTCCTCGAACTCGATCAACGCCTCATCGAGCAGATCGAACGCCTCGTAGCCGCTGTCGAGGGCCGCCTCGATTTCCTCGACCGGCATCATCTTCACCGACCGCTCGGCGAAACGCAGCTCGGCCAGGGCGGCCTCGGGCTCGCTGGAGTCCAGCGCCTTCTCGACCTCACCGAGGAAGAACTCAGCGACCTCGATGCGGGCGTATGGGTCGCTGGCCAGCCCGAATCCGGGCTGTGTGCCGGGACCGACCCGGCTCTGCACCTGGTCGAGGCTGATCAGATGCGGCGGGATCGCGATCGCGACCGCGACGATCACGAACAGCGAGATCACGATCAGGGACGCCATGCCCGTGCGGTTGCGGACGAACTTGCGGACACCCGGCTTGTCGAAGAAGCCGGTCGGGCGGTGCGCCCCGGCCCGTGCGCTGAGCAGATCGGTCGGCTGGGCCTCGGGAGCGGCCGGCTTGGTTCCGCGGGGTTGCTGGGCCATCACGAGAGCCTCACTCTCGGGTCAACGATGGCGTAGAGCACATCGGTCAGGATATTGGAGAGGATGAAGATCGCCGCGAGGATCGCCACGATGGTCTGCGTCACGGCGAAGTCCTTGTTCTGCATGTGGGTGAGCAGGGTCGCGCCCATCCCGGGGATCGAGAAGTACACCTCGAGCAGCAGCGACCCGACGATCAGGAACGGCATCGTGATCATGACGCGCGTGATGATGGGGATCATCGCGTTCCGCAGCAGATGGATGAACATTACCCTGGCCTGGCTGCAGCCCTTGGCCTTGGCGGTGCGGATGTAGTCGGCGTTGGTCTGCTCGACGATCACGGTCCTGTAGAACCGGGTGTCGTAGCCCATGGACACGACCACGCTAATCATGACCGGCAGGAGGAAGTACTTCACCCAGTCGGCCGCGAAGTTGCCCGAAAGGCGATCGGCGTCATAACGGACCGCGAAGAGATCAACCCCGGTCTTCTCTGTGAGCCAGAACGCTCCGAAGTACTGCCCGAGGATGATGAACACCAGGAAGCTGACGCTCATGCCCACGACCGCGATGAACATGAGCCCGCGGTCGATCGCCCGCCCCCGATTGGCCGCGGCGATCAACGCCACCACGATCGCGATCAGGGTCGAGAACAGCAGCGCGGGGATCGTGATCTTCAGACTCGGCAGGATCGACGGGCCGATGACCTGCCCGACGGTGTTGGTCTCCTGGTACCAACTCTTGGCCGAGAAATCCAGCGTCACGATGCTCTTGAGCATCTGGAAGTACTGGACCAAAAAGGGTTGATCCAGCCCGAACTCGGCCTCTTTCAGGGCCCGTTCGGCCTCGGTGGCGTTCTTGCTGAGATACGCCGAGACCGGGTCGTTGATGCGCAACATCGCCATCACCACCATGACGATGACCAGGTAGATCGGGATGTTGTACAGCACCCGCCGGACGACGTATGACCACATGCTCGGCTCAACTCCTCAGAGAACTAGCGCTTCGATTCGTCAACGTCGAGGTACTTAAACCACGACCAGAAGCGCGGCGTCGGCCGGGCGTTCTTGAGCCAGGGCTGCCACACGTAGTACCGGTTGCGGGCCAGAGAGCCGACCATGGGCACGTCGGCGATGACCATGTCCCGCATCGCCTCGTAGAGCGCGGTCCGCTCCGGGCCGGGCTCGAGCACGATCGCCTGCTCATAAAGCGCGTCGAACTCGGGGCGGTTGTAGTTCCAGTGGTTTGAACCCGGGCTGACGTTCTTGCTGTAGAAGAGCGCGAGGTTGTTCTCGGCGTCCGGGTAGTCGCTGAGCCACGCGAAGCTGAACATCGGGGCCTGCTTCTTGTTAGTCAGCTCGATGAGCTGCGAGAAGTCCACCATCTGTCCGTCGATCTCCACACCGATCTCGCCGAGCTGACGCCGCAGCAGATCAAGCATCCTGGCGTTGATCGCGCTGCTGTTGGTGAAGAAGCGGATCGGAGGCAGCCCCTCGCCGTTGGGGTAGCCGGCCTCGGCGAGCAGGGCACGGGCCTTGGCGAGGTCCGGGCCGCGGGGGGCACCCTCGACGCGGTGATCCTTGGGGTGGCCGTCAAGGGTCGGGGGGATCGGGCCGTCGTACTGCACGCACAGGCCCTCGTAGAAGACCTCGTTGAACTCGTCGTGATCGATCGCGTAGGCGATGGCCTTGCGGAGTGCGACCTTGTCCGGCGTGTAGCCGCCCACGATCGGGTCTTCCATGTTGAAGGCGCGGAAGATCATGTCGAGCACGAGCACGTTGCGGTACTGGAGGCCCGCCTGACGCGCTTCGCGGTTCATCCGCTTGGTGCGCGAGCTGAACAGCTCGCCGAAGTAGGTGAACGGGAGCTCGATCCACGCCAGGTTCCCCTGCTTGAACTCGAGGTACCGGGGCTGCTCTTCGATGATCATCGCGAACTCGAGCCGGTCGGCGATCGGGAGCCGCTGCCCCGCGGCGTCTGCCAGACCAGCCTCGCGGTCTTCCTCGCTCCAGAGCTCGGCCGCCGGGTAGTAGGTCGCGTAGTAGTTCGGGTTGCGCTCAAACGTGAGTCGCTGCTTGGGGATCCACTCATCGAGGACGTAGGGACCGGTGCCGACAGGGTGGGCACCAAAGTCGCTGCCGTACTTGGCGACGGCCTCGTGGGGCACGATGGCGGTTTGGAACATTGTGAGGACCCAGAGGAACCGGAACACGGGCCGGGTCAGTTCGACCTCAAACTCGGTATCGCTGATTTTTACGAATCCCGCGATCGGCGCGTTGTAGTCGAAAGCCTTGCCGTTCTCCGGGCTGTCGAATCCGACGATCGCGTCCTCGAGAAGCCACCAGTTCTTCAGACCGTTCTTCGGATCGGCGATCCGCTTCCACGAGTAGAACACATCGTCGGTGACCAGCTTGCGGCCCTTGCCGCCCGGGAAGCAGGCGTCGTCCTGAAACCAAACGTCGTCCCGCAGCCGGAACCGGTAGCGTTTGCCCTCGTCGAGGCGCTTGGGCATCTCGGCCAACAGCAGCGGCTCAAACCGCTGATTGTCGTGGTAGCTCACCTGCAACAGGGTCTCGTAGACCTGGGCGCATGCCATGTTGTCGTAGGTGGTTGAGCCGCGGACCGGGTCCAGCGTGCGCGGTCCATCCGTCGGCATAGCGGCGGGGATCACCTTCTCGTCCTGGACGGCTGCGGTCGCGACGGCGTGAGGGGCGGCGACGAGCGTCAACACGGACAACCCGAACAAAATTCTTCTCAGCACGACAATTCTCCTTTGAGCCAACGATCGGTGGGCTGCAGGCGGCGGCATCGTATCCGCTCGGCGCGGCACCCACCAGCACTGAGACGGATCGATCGGTCGGGGGTTCCAACGGGAGTCGCCGATCCCGGCTGCGAGCCCGTCAGGCCCCACGCGGAGCCCGGTCGTCGCCGTTACCATCCCGATCAACAGACGATTCTGCAGGAGCACGCGTGTGAGACGTGGATTGACGATAATCGGAGCTTGTGGCGGATTGTGGCTGAGTGCCCCGCTCGCGTTGGCTGTCCTCGCCGGGTGCTGCACGCAGTGCCCGCCGCGACAGGCATCTTCAGCTGCCGGGCCGCTCACCCCGGCTGGGCACATCACGCATGTCGTGCTGTTTGAGCTCGTAGAGGACACGGACGCGGACTCGCTGATCCGTGACTGCCGCGAGCTTCTCGCCCCGATCCCGGGGGTGACCAGCCTCTCCTGCGGCCGGCACTTCGACACGGGCAGGGACATCGTCCTGGGCGACTACGACGTCGGCGTCTCCGTCGGGCTCGCCTCCGCAGCCGCCTATCAGGACTACCTCACCCACCCGAACCACCTCGCTCTGCTCGACCGATGGGGTTCGACCATCTCCTCCTACCGGATCTACGACATTCAGGACACACCCGCGAGGTAGCGCGGACATCCAACATACTGAGTGTGCGAGCGGGATCGGACCGCGCTACCACGACCCAATCCCAACGGCCCGCCGCCGATCCGGCCGATATCATGCCCGACGCGATCGCCCTCCGGTGCGGCGGGCTCGCGGCGACTCTCGATCAACACGGCGTTCCCGTTGGGTGACCCCATGCCCGCTCCCGCGTTTCAGGCCAGCGACGCAACCACAGTGACCCTGGCCGACGGCCGGGTCGTCGTCTCCTTTGGCGGGTGCAACTATCTCGGCCTCGCGAGCCACCCGGCGGTGGTCAACGCCGTCCGCAGCGCCTTGGAGCTGTTCGGCCTGAGCGCGACCGCCAGCCGCGAAACGACCGGCAACGCCACCCCGCACGAGGCTCTGGAACGCGAGTTGGCAGACTTTCTGAACGTCGAGCGGGCGTTGCTCGTTCCGGACGGATACATCGCGAACATCGCGGCCTGCCAAGGTCTCGCGGGGCTGGAGGTCTCGGTCGCCCTGATCGACGAGCGCGGGCACGCGAGCCTCGCCGACGCCGCCCGGACCGCCGGGCTGCGGATCGTCCGGTACGACCACGCCTGCCCGGAGTCTGTCGCTCGAGCGCTGCGCACCGCCCGGCCGTCCAACGCGGTCGTCATGACCGACGGCGTGTTCACAGCGGACGGCGAGATCGCGCCGATTGCCGACCTGCTCAGCGAGCTCGGGGCCGATGACTGGCTTCTCGTCGACGACTGCCACGGGCTCGGCACTGTCGGCCGGGGTGGGCGAGGCTCCGTCGCGGAGGCTCGGCTGGACGATCCACGCGTGGTCGTGACCTCGAGCCTGGCCAAGGGCCTCGGCGGCGCAGGGGGCATCGTCGCGGGATCCGGCTCGTTCGTGACACACTGCCACCGTTCGTCCGGCTACATCTGCACCACGCCGATCGCCCCGGCCCTGGCCGAAGGCACCCGCGCGGCGCTGCGCGTCCTGCGGGCCGAGCCCGGGCTGCTGGACACACTCCACGCAAACGCGGTGCGACTCCGTTCGGGCCTGAGGCGCCTCGGGCTGATTTCCGACACCGACGATCGCGCCACCCCCCTCGCGGCCTTCACGATCGGTGACACCCCCACGATGGAGCGTCTGGCCTCAGGTCTGCTCCACGACGGCTACCGGGTGCCGCTGATCCGCTACCCCGGAGGACCGGCCGAGGCGTACTTCCGCCTGAGCGTTAACGCCGAGCACACCGGCGGACAGATCGACGGGCTGCTCGACGCGTTTGAACGCCGACTGTCGTCAGAAGCTCGCCTCCCCACCGCCACAGCTTCCGTCCAGAACGCGCCACGCTAGCCCTCGGCTGGCGAGGCAGAGCGGGCGTTGAACGGCGCTACTCCGATTCGACTGACCGTGCAAAGTCGGCGGGGAACAGGCCGGGACGGAAGCCATCAAAGCCAAACGGAGACGGCTCAAAGGTGCCCACGAGCTCCGCGTCGGTGCCCTGCTCCGGGATCTCCGATTCCATGCCCAGTGCCCAGTAGACAGCGTTGACGAGCATCCGCCGCGTGCCCGCAGCCTCCAGATCGGTGGCCGCCCCCATCGTGGTCGTAAACACTCGCTCCGGCATGCCGGAGTCCGCGTCGAATCGGCGGGTCCACGCGACGGGCATCATCGGGGTGTTCTGCTCACCCGCGACGGGCTCATCTTCAGGCTCCATGCCCGTAAGCACCTGCCCGAGCACGATCGGCGTGCACCCCTCGGGCTGGGGAAGTCTCACCCGATAGACGTCAGTCGGTCCCCACACCGAGCCCGCAGCGATGCCCCGGGCGATCGGGTGGTCGATCGCGTCGGGGGCAATCACGCCCCGCGTGCTCTGCTCGCCGTGGTGGCCATGATGGGCGATCCACGTCTCGCCGAGCACTCGGCGGCCGAAACCGCCACCCGGCGCATTCCACGACATCTCCGCGTACGCCCCCTCGCTCCCGATGTTGAACGCGTGGGTCGCGGTGCGGAGCCCGATCACCGGCTTGCCCGACCGCAGATACGACGTGATATGCGACATCTGCTCGTCCGGCAGATCGCGAAACCGCGTGGCGATGATCATCAGATCCGCCTCGGCGAGGGCTTCCAGGCCGGGGATGTTGTCGGTGGTGTTCGGGTCAATCTCGCCCGTCGCCGGGTTGATAGCGAACACGACGCGGCATTCGAAACCGTGCCGATACGCCAGAATCCGGCCGAGCTGCGGCAGGGCCTCTTCTGACCGGTACTCCTCGTCTCCGCTGATCAGGACGATCCGCTTGTCGAGTCCGGGGCCTTCCTCGCCGCGATACTCCACCCATTCGTCTGCCGCGTTCTGCCCCGAGGCGGGTGCGGCAAGGCCGAGTGACATGAAGACGAGGAGTGTCGAACAGATGGCGATGGCGATGTTCATGATCCGCGGAGCGTACCAGCGGCCCCATCTCGACGGCAAAACCAGACCGGCAAACTCCGAATTCGGCTCGCGGACCCCGGCGCAAAAACAAACCTCGGCGTCGCAGTGACGCCGAGGTTCTTGCAATAGCGGGGACAGGATTTGAACCTGCGACCTCCGGGTTATGAGCCCGACGAGCTACCAGACTGCTCTACCCCGCAATCAGGAAAGGAGCATAGGCGCGTCCCTCGATCGAATCCAAGCGACGGTGGCCAGATATTGGGGGGCTCCGGCCCCCGCGCGGGGCCCGGAACACACCGATCGTCGCCCGCGTCACGCTACCCCTGAGGGTGCGACGGATACGATCCCGCATGACCACGACCGACGCGGCCCAGCCGGCAAGCCATGCCTCCGATCCAGCCCCGATCAACGTCCTTCTCATCGGCGGGGGCGGGCGGGAGCATGCGCTCGCCGCCGCGATCTGCCGTTCGCCCCGGCTCGGCAAACTGTGGGTCACGCACCCCGAGAACCCCGGCCTCGCCGCCCTCGGCACGCCGGTGGGCGTGCCGGTCTCAGCCTCGGCGATGTATCGCCTCGAACAGGTCTGCGACCGCGAACGCATCGGGCTTGTGGTGGTCGGGCCGGAAGGCCCCCTGGCCGAGGGCTACGCCGACAAGCTGGCGACGCCGGAGCGTCTGGTCTTCGGTCCGCGCCAGGCCGGGGCGATGCTCGAGTCCGACAAGGCCTGGTGCAAGACGCTCCTCCGCGAGGCTTCCGTCCCCACCGCCGAGGGACGAGAGTTCACGGATTCGGGCACAGCGCTCCGCTACGTCATGAGCCGGACCGAGCCACCGGTCATCAAGGCCTCGGGGCTCGCGGCCGGCAAGGGCGTCTTCGTGCCCGAATCGACCAAGGAAGCCAGCGACGCGATCCGGCTGATCATGGATGAGCGCGCATTCGGGGATGCCGGAAAGAAGGTCATCGTCGAAGAGCGGCTGCAGGGACGCGAGGTCTCCGTGCTCGCGATCACCGACGGCCGCTCCATCCTCGTCCTGCCCCCCTGCCAGGACCACAAGCGCCTGCTCGACGACGACCGCGGCCCCAACACCGGCGGCATGGGCGCGTACTGCCCCTCCGACGCGATCGACGAGGCCACCATGGCCCGCATCGAACGCGAGGTCCTCGTCCCGACGGTCGATGCGCTCAAACGCGACGGGATCGACTACAGGGGCGTCCTGTACGCGGGCCTCATGCTCACCCACGCCGGGCCGAAGGTGCTGGAGTTCAACGTCCGGTTCGGCGACCCCGAGTGCCAGGCGCTCATGGTGCGGCTCCGCTCCGACGCGATCGAGCTCATGCTCGCCGCCTGCACCCGCACGCTCGACCGGGTCGACGTGGAGTGGGACCCGCGGCCCTCGGTCTGCATTGTGCTCGCCAGCGACGGGTACCCCGCCAAGCCCCGCAAGGGCACCCCGATCCACGGGATCGAGGAGGCCGAGGCGATGGATGATGTCACGGTGTTCCACGCGGGCACGGCGCGAAACGCCGACGGGGAAATCGAAACCGCCGGCGGCCGCGTGCTGAATGTGGTCGCGCTCGGCGACACGCTCGCCAGCGCCAGAGAGCGCGCATACGAGGCGGTGCGGTGCATCCGCTTTGAGGGCATGCAGGTCCGGAGCGACATCGCGGGGCAGACGATCGCCGCGCCCAATCAGGCCTAACGAGCAGTCCTGATCCCCGTCTGAGTCAATCCGCGCTGTTTCGCTGGCGAGTTCCGACCCTGCGGCCCGGCGCGGTGCGCAGGCCGTTGCTGTCGGAAGACGTTTAGGAGGTATCGCAGCCGGCGGAACTGATGACCGCGCGGTGGACGGACCGACGGGCGTATTTCGGTCATGTCGTGATGAACGTCCCCGTCGCTCGCCAGAGTGCTTCGAGCTGATCGATCCGATCGCGCGCGCGATCGCCGAGGTCACTGACGACCTGCGCGATCAGGAGTTCCGCAGCAGTCACCGCCGGGACCGAGCTGTCGAACGGTCCGACCGCCGGAACTCGCAGCTCGCACCACAGTTGCGTGATCGAGGCCAACGGCGACAGCGGCCCGTCGGTCAGCGCGACGATGGTCACGCCCAGATCCGACAACGTGCGCGCGGCGGTGACCGAACTCCGACGGTATCTGGCAAAGTCGAATACGACAGCTACGTCGCCCGGTGCCGCGCCGCAGAGATCGCGCCCGACAGAATGCTCGTGCACGAGATGCACATCCGACCTGACCATCGACAGCCCGCTCTGGAGCACCCGCGCTCCGGCCATCGAGGTCTCACCCGAGAGGACCCACACCCGGCGCCCCTCGACGAGCGGGGCCGCCATCGCCGCGAGCCGCGCCGGATCCAGAGCGTCAAACACCCACTGCACGGCCTCTGTCACGCTGGCTCGGATTTCCTCGGAGCCGGCACCGAGCCGGCGGATCCGGGCGCTCGGACTCGAGAGCTGCCGCGAGACGCCCTCCCGGACCCAGGCCTGGAGTTCGGAATACCCCGAGAACCCAAGTTTGGTCGCGAATCGGACGATGGAGGGACGGCTGGTGCCGGCCCGCTCGGCGAGGTCTGAGACCGTCCCGAACGCCAGCAACGTCGCATCGCCGGAGACGGCCTCAGCGATTCGGCGTTCGGTAGGGGTCAGCCGATCCCCGACGCTTGCGATGAGATCTTGGACAGACATTGTGGGACCTCGCTCTGGTCAATTCGTTGCAAACACTGTACGATACTGTACAGAATGTTTCAGCCTTGAGCCAGTGAACCCAGACGCAACACCCCAGACCCCGGACCGGAGTGCTTCATGATCCAGCAGCAGCACGAGTACGCCCCGAACGATCGCGAACAGGCCTTCCTCGGCGCGGTCGAAGAGACGAAGTACCAGCGCGAGATCATCAACGGTCTGGCCCCGTTCTTCAGCAACAAAGCCCCTGAAGACATGCTCAGCTTCTACACCGAGAACGAAGTCACAAGCCTCCGCGTGCTCAAAGGCACCGATCGGGATGTCGAGTCCCGCATGCCGGTGAAGATCACCCGCCACTATTACGACCTTGCGCGGAAGAGCGCAGCCATCCAACGCATCGTGAAGGCCAGCCCGGACGAGACGGAGAACCTCCAAGGCTCCGAGGACCCGGGCAACCAGATGGACTACAGCCCCGTCGAGGGCTTGCTGCATAAGTACGAGATGGGCCTGATGTACGTCGTTTCGACCTGCTCGGCCCACTGCCGCTTCTGCTATCGGGAGGAATTGATCGCCCGCAAGGAGATCGCCCGTCAGGACGGCACCGTCAAAAAGAAGGGCCTGGCCAAGATCTCGGAGATCATCCCGTACATCAAGGCCCACAACGCGGCCGTCGCGGCCAACGGCGGAGTTCACCCGGAAACCGGCCGCGAGAAGCTCCGCGAGATCCTGCTCTCCGGCGGCGATCCGATGGTGCTGAACAACTCCAAGCTCGCCGCGTGGTTCGCCGCCCTTGCCGAGGCGGACGTCGAGTCGATCCGCGTCGGCACGAAGGAGATGGCCTTCTATCCCCAGCGGTTTGACCATACTTTCCTCGGGATGCTGGACCGATTCCACGAGGCCTATCCGCAGGTGGGCATGCACTTCCTGCTCCACTTCGAGCACCCCGACGAGTTCCTCCAGAAGGACGACGAGGGCAACTTCGTCGAGGACAGCCAGGGATTCAAGCAGTGGGTCCCCGCGACGGGTGAGGCGATGCGAGGGCTGACCTCTCGCGGCTGGCTCACCGTCGAGAACCAGGCGCCGATCATCAAGGGCATCAACGATGATCCGGACGCATTGCGCATCCTCCAGCGCGAGTTCAAGCGGGCCGGCGGTGAGAACCACTACTTCTTCTGCGGCCGCGACATCGTCGCCTACAAGGCCTTCAACATCCCCATCGAATCCGCGTGGAACATCCTCAACACCTCGCAGCGCGGCCTCTCCGGCATCGAGGCCCACGCCCGCCTTTCGATCACGCACTACAAGGGCAAGACCGAGGTCAACGCGGTGACCAACAAACCCATCCCGGGCCTCAAGGGCTCTGAGAACGGCGTTGTGATCTTCAAGCTCCTCCGCAACGCGGCTTCGGCCCCCGACCGAGGCAAGGTCTGCATCGTGGGACGCAACCCCGACGCGCTCTGGTTCGACGACTACGAAGATCGAGTCCTGTTCGACGAAGCGGGGCTCTTCGACTACACGCGCGTCAAGGCGCCGGGCGCAGCACCCGGCCCCTCCTCCATGCCGCAGACCGGCGGGATGTGCCGATGATCGGCAAGCGGGCACGAAGCCCGTTCGAGGCCCTCGAGGACGTTCACGACGGGGCCACGGTGATGGTCGGGGGCTTCGGCGAGGCCGGCAGCCCGATCGAACTCATCCATGCGCTCATCGATCAGGGTGCTACCGATCTCACGATCGTCAGCAACAACTGCGGGAGCGGCGAGGTCGGCTTGGCCGCTCTCCTGAAGGCCGGGCGTGTGGCGAAGGTCGTCTGCTCATTTCCCCGCACGGCCAACTCAACGGTGTTCCCGGAGCTCTATCGGAGTGGTCGCACCGAGCTTGAGCTCGTGCCCCAGGGCACGCTCGCCGAACGCATCCGCGCCGGAGGCGCGGGTATCCCGGCCTTCTACACCCCCACCGCCGTCGGCACGCCGCTGGGAGAGGGCAAGGAGCAACGCGAATTCGACGGCAGACGGTACGTGCTCGAGCACGGCCTCCGCGCAGATTTCACCATCGTCAAGGGCAAACGCGCCGACAGCCACGGCAACGTTGTCTACAACAAGACCGCCCGCAATTTCGCGCCGATCATGGCGATGGCCGGCAAGATCACCGTCGTCCAAGTGGAGGAGATCGTTGAGCCTGGCTCCATCGATCCGGAGACCGTGGTGACGCCGGGCATCTTCGTCGACCGCGTCGTCGAAGTTGCCTCACCCGCCCACGAATCCGCGCTGGTCGCGGCGGGGGCGACCTACCCATGAGCGAGACACCACCCGCCCTCGGCCGGACCCGCGAGGAGATGGCGCGGCGTGTCGCGCAGGACATCGCCGACGGCTCCTACGTCAATCTGGGCATCGGTATCCCCGAGCTTGTCGCCCGCTTCGTGCCCGAGGGGCGCGAGCTGATCTACCACACCGAGAATGGCCTGCTCGGCATGGGCCCTTCGCCGGAAGAAGACGCGGGCGACCCGGAGCTGATCAACGCCGGAAAGCGGCACGTCACGGCCATCCCGGGAGCCTCGTTCTTCCACCAATCCGACAGCTTCGCGATGATCCGCGGCGGGCACCTCGACCTCTGCGTCCTCGGCGCACTGCAGGTCGCCCAGAACGGCGATCTTGCGAACTGGTCGACCGGCGAGCCGGACGCCATTCCCGCCGTGGGCGGCGCGATGGATCTCGTTGCTGGCGTGAAGGCCATCTACGTCATCACGCAGCACTGCACGAGGCAGGGCGAGCCGAAGCTCGTTGAATCCTGCACCTATCCGCTCACGGGTGCTGCCGTTGTGAACCGCGTCTACACCGATCTCGCCGTGATCGACATCACTCCCGAGGGGTTCCGGCTCGTCGAGCTGAGCCCCGGCGTGGACTTTGACTACGTCCAGGCCCGCACCGGGGCCCCACTGCTCCCCAGTCGCGATCGCGCATCGCTGGAGACCACATGAACACGACCACCAGTGCCTCTCGCAGCGCCGAGCTCTTCGCCCGGGCCAAGAACGTGCTCCCGGGCGGAGTGAGCCGCAACGCCGTGCTCCGAGCCCCGCACCCGCTCTACGTCGACCGAGGCGAGGGCTGCCGCGTGATCGATATCGACGGGGTCTCGCGCATCGATTTCTCCAACAACATGGCCTCGATGATCCACGGGCACGCCTGCCCGGAGGTCATCAGCGCGGTCACCGAGCAGCTCGCCCGCGGCTCGGCGTTCATGATGGCGACCGAGGCCGAGGTCACCTACGCCGAACACCTCTGCTCACGCAACCCCGGCTTTGAGATGATTCGGTTCGTCAACTCCGGGACCGAGGCGATCATGCTCGCGATCAAAGCGGCCCGGGCACTGACCGATCGACCCATGATCGCCAAGGTGGAGGGCGCCTACCACGGCGTGTACGACTACGCCGAGGTCTCGCAGGCGCCAACGCCGGACAACTGGGGCGCGGAGGACCGTCCGAGCAATGTGCCGCTCGTCCGCGGCACCCCGGCCTCCGCGATGAACGATGTCGTCGTGCTCCCCTACAACAACATCGAACGCTCCATCGCCCTGCTCGACGAGCACGCCGACCGTCTCGCGTGCGTACTGCTGGATCTGATGCCCCACCGCGTCGGCCTCAACCCCGCTGACGAGGCGTTCGTCAAAGCGTTGCGGGAGTGGACGACTCGGAACGGGGCACTGCTCGTCCTTGACGAGGTCATCACGTTTCGCTCGGAGTTCGCCGGGCTCCAGTCCAGATACGGCATCACGCCGGACCTGACGGCGCTCGGCAAGATGATCGGCGGGGGCTTCCCCATCGGGGCGGTGGCCGGACGGCGAGACATCCTCGACATCATGGACCCCCGCTCTGCAAGATATCGATTCCCGCACTCGGGCACCTACACCGCCAACCCGGTCAGCATGACCGCGGGGCTGGCGACGATGGCCAAATTCGACCCCGACGCCGTCGCACGCCTCAATGCTCTCGCCGATCGGGCTAGAGCCGGCATCACGGCGGCCATCGAGAGGACCGGGATCGCCGCGTGCGTCACGGGCACCGGATCCATGTTCCGCGTCCATATGAAACCGCACGCGCCCCGGAACTATCGCGAGGCGTACTTGTCATCGGATGAGTCCGCCCGCCTGCAGACTCTGCTCGCGCACCTCTACGACCACGGCATGATCATCATCGGCACCGGCGCCTGCACGCTCAGCACGCCCATGACAAACACCGAGATCGACGCGCTTGTGGAGACGATGGAATCCGGCTTTGCGAAGATCGCGTCGATGGCCTGACCCCGCCGTTCAGGCGAGTTCAAAGACGGTCGCGAGCCCCTGCCCAACACCGACGCACAGCGATGCGACGCCGCGCTCGGTGCCGGTTCGCCGCATCTCGTGCACCAGGGTGGCCGCGAGACGCGCGCCGCTGCACCCCAGCGGGTGGCCGATCGCGATCGCCCCGCCGTTCACGTTCAACCGGTCGTCATCGATGTCCAGCTCCCGCTGGCACGCGACGGCCTGAGCCGCGAAGGCCTCGTTGATCTCGACGCGGCCGACATCGTTCAGCGAGAGCCCGGCACGCTTGAGCACCTTGCGGATCGCCGGGACCGGCCCGAGGCCCATGAACGCCGGGTCGACCCCCGCGGCCGCGCTCCTGCCGACCAGCGCCAGCGGCTTCAGCCCAAGCTCTGCAGCACGGCCGGCCTCGACCAGCAGCAGTGCCGCGGCCCCGTCGTTGACTCCCGAGGAGTTTCCCGCGGTGACGGTCGCCGAATCATCCTTCGCAAAGGCCGGGCGCAGCTTCGCGAGCTGCTCGAGCGTCGTGCCCGGCCGCGGGTGTTCGTCGGTATCGACAATCACCGGATCACCTCGGCGCTGCGGCACCTCGACGCTCACGAGCTCATCGGCGAACCTACCGGCCTCGTGAGCCGCGGCCCATCGCTGCTGGCTTCGGAGCGCGAACCGGTCTTGCACCTCGCGGCTGATCCCGTGCTTCCGAGCGACGTTCTCCGCTGTCTCGCCCATGGGATAGGGCGGGTGCATCTCTGCCAGCCTCGGGTTCACGAACCGCCACCCGATGGACGTGTCGAACATCTCCTGCCCTCGCCCGAACGCGGCGTCGGCCTTGCTGAGTACATAGGGAGCCCGGCTCATCGACTCGACCCCGCCGGCGACGAACACGTCCCCGCACCCGGATTCGATCATCCTGGCCGCGACGTTGACCGCCTCGAGCCCCGACGCGCATAACCGATTCACGGTCGCCCCGGGGACGGTCTCCGGCAACCCGGCCAGCAGCGCCGCCATGCGGGCCACGTTCCGGTTGTCCTCACCCGCCTGATTGGCAGCCCCGAAGTAGACATCGTCGATCGCGGCCGGCTCGATGCCGGCCCGCTGCACGACCGCACGGATGACCTGTGCCGCGAGATCGTCGGGCCGAACGGACGCGAGCGCACCGCCATATCGACCGATAGGGGTGCGGACAGCAGCAATCACGGCAGCTCGACGAGTCATCCGCGGATCGTAGGACGCTGTCGCGGCCAGCCCGGTTGGTCGAAGCGTTGCGTTGTTGGAAGAGTTGCCGATCTGCCCGGCCTGTCACTCGGGTAGACGGCGCTCGCGCGCTGAGCCCACAAGGGCGCAGCCACGGGCATTGATGGAAATCGGGGTGAGAGGATTCGAACCTCCGACCTTCTCGTCCCGAACGAGACGCGCTACCAAGCTGCGCTACACCCCGTGGTCGTCGTACATCGCAGCCGGACCGAAGCCAGCAGCGAGGGAGAGTATAGCCCGACTTGGCCCGCGAGCACTGCCCTCGGGCCCAAGCCCGGAGCGGTTCTGCGTCCGCTGGGCTGCCGGAAACATTCCGGAGCGGGCCGGCGCCGGGCGGCCCGGCGGGCTCCCCGAAGGCTCAGTCGAAATCTCGCGTCTCGACCGGGAACCGCGGCTCGGTCGAATAGACGTTGTTGGCCCTGGTGCCGGGGTCCCCGTCCTCGCCGGCGGAATAGAAGTAGCCGCGGCCGCCCACCGCCATTCCCTCGTCGGCGTCACCCATCCACGTCGCCTTGCGGCCCGACGCGTCGGCCTCGAACGGGCGATAGGAGCGGCGGTACTCGACCTCGATCTCCCGGCCTTGCGGGTTCTTGATCATCACCCGCATGGGATCGCGGGTCGCCATTCTCTCGCTGTCGGCATCCCAGTACTCCCCGTACCCGCCGTGGTACGCGGGATGGACAAACCGCATCGGCCGGCCCCACGCGTCGCGGACATCGACCGCCGGGATCGCCCACGCCTCGCGCTGACCGTTCCGCGAATCCTCCTGCGGCGCGGACGAGGAACTGACGAAGGCGCTATCGAGTTGCTCAAACTCCGGCGCAACCGACTGATCCTGCATGACGAGTGCCGAGTAGTACAGCGCACTGGGCTCGGCCTCGGCGGCGAAGTCGCTGTTCCCGCTGGGGCGTCGGGCGTCGATGATCGGGAAATACCGCGATCGGGTCGCGTCCTCTTTCACCTCAAGCACCGAAGGCAGCGGGGTTCGGGCGTTGAGCTGCCAGGCACCAAGCGTCCCGTCGAGCACTCGGATCACATCGGTGGTTGCGCGCGCGCGGCCCCCCTCGACCACCTTGGCGCCGACCACCACCGCCAGCGCAACCAGCACCGCGATGATGCCGATCACGATCAGGAGTTCGATGAGTGTGAAAGCGCTCCGGACTCCGACCGGGATGCCCAGCGAGCCAGATGTGTTGTGTGGGATTCGGCGAGCCATATGCAGATTCCTCTCCCTCCGTGCCGAGCCAGAACAAGAACGGCACCCGAACGGCGTTCCGACCCCCGATACGGGCGATCGGTCGGGTCTGATCCGAGTCCCCAACAGATTACCACGGACCGGGGTGCTCAGGCGAGCCCCGGACCGACGATATTGCCCCCGGATCCACCGCCACCGCCGCCGACGGGTACCGGCGGCCGCCCGGGAGCACCCTGCGGGGCGGGTGCCCCGCCGCCACCCGGCTGCAGCGGCGCGGGATTGATGCGGGCCTTAAAGATGAAGTCAGTCACCTTGTCGCGGACGCTCCGGTCCATCGCGTTGAAGAGCTGGGCACCCTCACGCTTGTACTCGATCCGCGGGTCGAGCTGACTGAAGCTGCGGAACCCGATGCCGTCGCGGAGCTGGTCCATCGTGTACAGATGGTCCTTCCACGTGGTGTCGAGCACCTCCAGCAGGATCGACCGCTCGAGATAGAGCAACTCGGCCCTGAGCAGATTCTCGATGAATGCCTGCACCGCGTCCGGCCGCTCGTCGGGCTCAAGGAACCGCATCGCGTCCGGCAGGACGACATCGAACCGCTCACGCAGATGAGCGTCGAGCGCCTCGTCGTCCTTGCAGGCCATCGCGGCCTTCACCTCTGCCGAGATTCGATCCTCTTTCACGAACGCTCGCGATGCCTCGAGGAGCTGCTCGCGGATCTGCGCGGGTGGCGTCTTCTGGATCGTCTCAGGAGACCAATCCAGGCCGAACCGCCGGTTGGCCCACGCCGCGAGCTGCGCGAGCGCCTGCTGCGGGTTCTGCCGGGCCTGCGACATCGTCAGCTGCATGACGAACTCGACGGGGTACTCCACCTCGCGCGTGTCGTAGAGCTTCTCGGCCCGCTCCAGGATCAGATCGTTCGGCGACCGTTCCTCGTCGGCGATGGCCGCGAGCACATCGTCGAGCTCGAGCTCGATCCCGTACTTGTTCTTGCTCCACTCGATGAGCTTCTTCGCCCCGTAATGCTCTTCGGTGAACACGGCGATCCGGGGCAGCTCGGTCTTCTCGATCCGCTCGTGCGCCGCGGCACACAGCATGTTGTAGATCTCGTTCCGCTCGGCGATGCCGCCGGTCCGGACCTGCGCCGCGTCGACCTCGACGTCAAACCGGCTCTTGGCCCACTCGACCAGGCCGGCCGAGTCGAAGTCCACGCTGATCTCGGCGCCCTCGATCGGGATGTATTCCCCGAGCGTGACGTCGATCATGTGGCGGGCTTCCTCGGCCGCGATCTTGCGGACCGCGATGTCCATCTCGGTGCCGTCCTTGTTGCGGAGCTTTTCCGGCGGCACCGAGAAATCGAACCGCTCACGGGCGTACTCGGCCACGCACTCGGCCGGATACTCCGGGTCGAGATAAAGCTTGCCCGCGTCGTCGATCGCCTCGGAGATGTAGTCGAAGATCAGGTCGCGGACATCGCGTCCCTCGAGCACCCGCTGCCGCAGGCCGTAGAACTCCTGCCGCTGGTGCTCCATCACCTCGTCGTATTCGAGGATGTTCTTGCGCACCTGGAAGTTGCGTTCCTCGACCTTGCGCTGAGCCCGCTCGACGCTCTTGGAGAGCATCGGGTGCTCGATCGCATCGCCCTCCTTCATGCCCAGGCGACTGAGCACCTTCATGGTGGTCTCGCCGGCGAACATCTTCATCAGGTCGTCGTCGAGCGAGACGAAGAACCGGCTCGAGCCCTTGTCGCCCTGCCGGCCCGCGCGGCCGCGCAGCTGGTTGTCGATGCGGCGGCTCTCGTGGCGCTCGGTGCCGATGACGTGCAGACCGCCGAGGTCCTCGATGGTTTCAAACCACCGCAGCCGGTGCAGCAGACACCGGCCCGTCGAATCGAGCGATTCGCGCAGCGACTCGGCGTCCATCGAATCGACCTTGCCGGGGTTCATCCACGTGTTCTTGTTCGCCCAGTGGCGGAGGAGCTTGAGCTCGAGCTCCTCAAAGTCCATCGACTCGGCCTCCCGCTTGGCGATGCCGAGCTCCCCCGTCGCAATCTTGCGGTAGACGTTCTCGCGGAGCTCCTCGTCGCTCGAGTCCACCGTCAGTCCCCTCGACGCGATGCCGCGGCGGAGCCAGTGGTCGAGCAGCTGCTCCCGCGTGACCGACCCGAGCTTGATGTCGGTGCCGCGACCGGCCATGTTGGTCGCGATCATCACGGCGCCCAGGCTGCCCGCGTCCTCGACGATGTTGGCCTCACGCTCGTGCTGCTTGGCGTTGAGCACCTCGTGGTGGATCTGGTGCTTGCGGGCGAGCATCTGCGCGAGCATCTCGCTCTTCTCAACGCTGGTCGTGCCGACCAGGATCGGGCGGCCCACGTCGTGGAACGCCTTGATCTCGTCCACGATCGTGTCCCACTTGTCCTTGGCCCGCAGGAACATCAGATCGTCGAAGTCGTTGCGGATGACCGGCTTGTTGGTCGGGATCGAGACCACGTCCAGCTTGTAGATGTCGTGGAATTCCTGGGCCTCGGTGTCCGCCGTGCCCGTCATGCCGCTGAGCCGCTTGTACATCTTGTAGAAGTTCTGAATCGTGACCGTCGCGATCGTCTGCGTCTCCTGCTTGATCGGCACGCCTTCCTTGGCCTCGATCGCCTGGTGCAGGCCGTCCGACCACTGCCGCCCGATCATCGGACGCCCCGTGAACGTGTCCACGATGACGATCGTCGGCTCGCGCCGGCCGGTCTGTCGGTCGTCCACGTCCATGATCACGTAGTCGCGGTCACGCTGATAGACCACGTGCGCGCGCAGCGACTGCTCCAGCAGGTGTGGCACGTCCATGTTCTGGTCCACGTAGAACGAGCCGATGCCGGCGAGCCGCTGGGCCTCGCTGATGCCGTCGTGCGAAAGGTGGCACTGCTTCTTGTCCATCTCCAACTCGTAGTACTGCGTGTGCTTGTCGCGGTCGGTCTCGAGGTTGGGCAGTTCCTTTTTCGCCGCCTCGAGCCGCTTCTGCAGATCCGGCACCATCGACTTGTCGCGGGCCTGCCGGATGTCCCCCTCCAGCCCCTTGATCCGCTCCTTGCACTTCTCGACCTGGTCCTCGCGCTCCTGCCAAGGCTTCTGCATCTCGACGAGGTGCCGCGCCAGCTTGTCGGCCAGGTCGTAGCGGGGCTGATCGTCGTGCGCCGGACCCGAGATGATCAGCGGCGTCCGGGCCTCGTCGATCAGGATCGAGTCCACCTCGTCCACGATCGCGAACTGCCGCTTGCGCTGCACCTGCTGCTCGACAGAACGCTTCATGTTGTCGCGCAGATAGTCAAAGCCGAACTCGCTCGTCGTGCCGTACACCACGTTGCACCGGTACATCCACCGCTTCATCTCCTCCGGCTGCATGTGCATCGGATGGATCGCCCCCACCGTCAGACCCAGCGCGTGGAAGAACGGGAACACCCAGTCGCGGTCGCGCTGCACCAGATAGTCGTTGACCGTGATGACGTGCACCTGCTGTCGCTCAAGGCACGCCAGATAGGTCGCCAGCGGCGCCACGATCGTCTTGCCCTCGCCGGTCTTCATCTCCGCGATCTTGCCGCCCGAGAGCACCATCGCACCGATGAGCTGCACGTCGAATGGCCTCGCACGGAAGGGCGGGCGGCTCTGCGGGTAGAGCTCCCGCACCGCGTTGTAGAGCTCAACAGGAATCTCCACCCGACGCCAACCCGGGACCGGGTCGGGATGGCCCAGAAACTCGTCGTGCTCGTCCGGCTCGCCCTCGGGCACGCCACCGGCCGTCGCCAGCGTTCGGGGCAGAAGCGTCGGCAGAGCCTCAGCGTTGGCCTTCACTTCGTCGTAGACCTTCCGCGCCGCAGCCGGCAGTTGATCCGCATCGAACCCCGCCTCGGGGTTCAGCACGTTACGGATGCCCACCGACCGGTCCATCGCCTCGCGCGCCACGGCAAACGCCTCGATCAGCAGATCGTCGCCCTTGGCCCCGCTGTCGCGCTGCTCCCGCAACGCCACGAACTTGGCCTTCAGCCCCGCATCGTCCAGCTTGCGGATGTCCGGCTCCAGCCGGTTGATCGCGTCTGTGCGCGAGGTGTACTTGCGGACGAACCGGTCGTTCCGGGTGCCGATGATGCGATTGAGCACGGGGCCAATCACGGGGATGCCTTGCGAACCAGCCATGGGGGAACCTCCCTGGTGTGCCGACGCGGCCCCGGCAGGGACGACGTCAAGCCATGTCTATGTCTATGTATCGGAGTCGAACCGCCCGGAGCCGGGCTTCACGCAAAAGCAGCCGGGCCGCGGACGAGCATTGGACGGAGTGTGACACTCGGTGTGCGCCGCTCAGCCAACGGGCCGGCACGCGTCACCGCAACGATTCACGCCCAGGCCGGCGGCGGGATCGGCAGCTGCGCCGGACAGACCTCCGGCACACTCGGACGGGTGGCAACGCCGGGCCACGCGGGCAACCGGGCCGCGACATCGGCGTCTCGCCGGTCGGCCAGCGGCCCAGCCCCCTCGGCGACCACGCCGCTGAGGGCCGAATCGGCCCAGAGCATCGGCAGCAGGCCCCCGTCACACAGCCGCAGCGAGGCCGTCGAGGCCGTCACCGAGGCCGCAAGACCCGCCCCGACCGATCCGAACTGAATGGCAAACGCCACCAGAATGACCGCCCTGGTGCTCCAAGGGAGCGACCTCGCGGCCGGCTCTGTCTGGGATATGGGTGCACGATCGGCCATACTGCTTGGGGAAGTATCGACCCGAACCCGGCCCCGAGCAAGGACGAGTCGCCCGAGACCTGCCATCTCGCGGCTTCCTGACCGTCCCCGAGCCCTTCCCCGGCCGGTTTTTCAGCCCTCCCCGGCCCAATGTCCGATATCCACACCGGACACGGGAGTCCAACCGGGCGTACGCTCCGGCCGCATGACGCAAGAAGACCTCAACCCACGGAGCGGAACGAGGATGATCGCCACCCGCCAGAGCCTGCCCCCGACCCGCCGCTCGCTGACCCACAAGTTCAGCATCGGCCCCCACGAGGGCTACCTGACCATCGGCCTCTACGAGGACGGCTCGCCCGGCGAGATCTTCATCAAGATCGCCAAGGAGGGCTCGGCCCTCTCCGGGATGTGCCAGGCCTTCTGCCGGGCCTTCAGCCTCGCCATGCAGTTCGGCCTCAGCGTCGATGAAGCGGTCGTCCGCTTCAAGGGCATGCGGTTCGAGCCCATGGGCATGACCAGCAACCCAGAGATCCCCGAAGCCCAGTCGATCGTGGACTATGTCGCGCGGTACATGGAGATCGAGTTCGGCGAAGCAGTGCAGCGCTAGCTCACCCGACCCGGTTCGGCGGCTCCTGCCCGGCCAAGATCGCCGCTGCGTTCTCCCCCACCATCTCCGTCATCATCTCGCGATACCGCCGCTCGGCGCTGCCGATGTGCGGGGCCATCACCACGTTGTCCAACTCGGCCAATCCCGGCTCCAGTTCCGGCTCACGCTCAAAGACATCGAGACCCGCGCCCCAGATCCGCCGCTCCTTGAGCGCCTCGGTCAGCGCCGCCTCGTCGACCACCGGGCCCCGGGAAGTATTGATCAGAATCGCCTCGGGCTTCATGAGCGCCAACTGCTCCTGACCGATCAGGTGCGTCGTCGCCGGTGACAGCGGCGTGTGGAGGCTCACAACGTCCGCCTCGGCCAGCCCCTCCTCCAGCGTCACCCGCCGGGCCGCCAGAGGCGCGAGCTCAAAGTCCCAGTGCCGGCTCCGCGCAACGTAGAGCACCCGCATCCCCCAGCCGATCGACCGCATCGCCGTGGCAAAGCCGATCCGCCCCGCCCCCACGATCAGCAGCGTGCGCCCGGTCAGGTCCACCCCCATGAAGTCGTCCATGCCCAGAATCCCGCCGCGGGCCCACGCCCCGGTGCGTGCATACCGATCGGCCTCGACCAGCCGCCTGGCCGTCGCCAGCAGCAGCGCCCACGCCATGTCGGCGGTTCCCTCGGTCACCGCGTCCGGCGTGTTGGTCACCGCCACGCCCCGGGCCTTGCACAGCTCGACATCGATGTTGTTGAACCCCACCGCAAAGTTGCACACGCCCCGGAGCCGGGGCCCGGCCGCCTCAAGAAACGCCTCGTCCACCTTGTCAGAGAACATCGTCACCGCCACATCCGCCCCGCGGACAAACTTCAGCAGCGTGTCCCGGTCCATCACCTCTCGCGGCCCGAACCGGATCTCCGCACCCGGCACCGTCAGGGTGCCCGGCAACGGGCGGGTCACAGCGATCTGCGCGGGCGAACCAGAAGACGACGACGTGGGTGTAGACATGCCGGTACGGTAGACGCCGAGCGGCCCGTCGCTCGCCGGTTTCGAGCCCATGCGCATCCTCACCTGGAACATCCTGCACGGCGGCGGCCGCCACCGGCTGCCCCACCTGCTCATGGCCATGCTCGATCTCGAGCCGGACATCATCGTCGTCACCGAGGCCCGCCGCCGGTTCGCCGGCCAGCTCGCCGCCGCCCTCGCCGATGCAGGGCTCTCCCACCACCTCCACACCGACCCGCCCGACAACGTCAACGGCGTGCTCCTGGTCTCGCGATCACCACTCCAGCCGGTCACGCGGCCCGACCTGCCCGAGTGCCTCCGCCACCGCTGGATCGAGGCCGAGCTTCACGAGGCCGGCCTCGCGATCGCCGGGGTCCATCTGGCCGAGGCCGCGAAGCGCACCGAGCACACGCTCGGCTGGCGGACGCTGCTGCGGGCGGCGCGCGCGCGGCGTGATCTCCCCTTCGCAATCGCCGGCGATCTCAACGCCTGGCGGGTGGAGGGGGGAGGCCGATCCGGCCCCGCAGCGACCAATCTCGGGCGTCTGACCGCCCTCGGCTACACCGACGCGTGGGCCGCGAGCCACCCCGATTCGCCCGGAGATACGTGGTCGGACCACGCCGGTCGGGCCTACCGGCTGGACTACGTGCTGCTCTCAAAGCCGCTCGCCGGGGCGCTCTGCGGAGCGCAGATTGCCCATGTCTCAAGGGCAAACGGCCTCTCGGATCACGCCGCTTTGGTGGTCGAAGTGGACAAATCCGCCCCGCTCGCACCGGCTCCGACGCCAAAATCCCCATCGAAATAGGGAAAAATGGTGCCTCAAACCCGGAAAGTCCGAAAAAAACAGTGATATGGGGGTCGATGCCCCTTGCCAGCGGCCGCGGGTCGAAGTACAACACCCGCACGTTTTTGGCCCTAAACACGGAAGTTTTGGAGATACACCATGGCGAAGAAGAAAGCCGTCCGCAAGACCACGAAGAAAGCGACCCGCACCGCTGGTCGCAAGAAGGCCGCCAAGAAGGCGCCCGCCCGCAAGAAGGCTGCGAAGAAGGCACCCGCACGCAAGAAGGCCGCCAAGAAGGCACCCGCCCGCGCCGCGGCCGCACCCAAGGCCGTCAAGATCGGCCCCGCCCCCAAGGCCCGCACCAAGAGCGAGATGTTCGGCATCATCGCCGACAACGTCGGCATCTCCAAGAAGGAAGTCGCCGCCGTCTTCGACACCGTCAGCGAGATCGCCAAGGCCGACCTCTCCAAGCGTGGCCCCGGCCAGGTCAACCTCGGTGGCCTCATGAAGGTCATGGTCCAGCGCAAGCCCGCCACCAAGGCTCGCAAGGGCATCAACCCCTTCACGGGCGAAGAGACCATGTTCAAGGCCAAGCCGGCCCGCAACGTCGTCAAGATCCGCCCCATGAAGGCGATGAAGGACCTCGTCTGACCAACAGGCTCAGGCCCTGAGGTGCCGCGGCTCTCCGAGCCGTGACCCACAGACCAACATCACGCAGCGGGCCGGTCCGGAAGGGCCGGCCCGCTGTCATTTTCCGGCGGGTCTGGTTGTCCTCAGATCGCCCGTCGATTGCGACATCGCGACCGGCTCTATCGCGAGCTCGCCAACGCCTCACGGATATCGTCGAGCGCACGCCTCAGAGCAGCGGCATCCTGCTGCGCGATCGCCGCCCGAACCGCGGGAAGGGGATACGCCCCGTATCCCGAATCCGGATCCGACGCCACGAGCATGTTCTGGAACCACGGGCGCCCGGGCAGACCCTCACGGCTGCGGAAGCGATTCGTTGGGATCGATTGGTCTTGTAGGGTCTGGAGAGCCGCCGCTGCGGTCGCAGCCAACGCATCCGTCAGGAGTCCGGCAACCGTGGCCTCGTCGGCGAGTTGGATGATCTCGTCCAAAGCCTCCGCACCAACCGCAGAAGCGACAAACTCGTTGCCTCGCCAGCCCCGCAATTGGTCGGCGACAAACCGAGACTGCGCACTCGAATCGACCGGCAGACGGGCTTCGCCGACGAGCCGTCCCACCACCCCGTTCGTCATCCGCGCGATCATCAGCGCCGGCTCGTAGTCCTCTCCCACCACCTGCCGATACCACGCCAGGTTGTCGTAGGCCGTGTGGTACGCCGAACCCGGCGAACCGCCGCCGCTGAACGCCATGCCGGGGACGCCGAGGTGGCAGACGAACCCGATGTGGTCGCTCCCGCCGCCGAGATCGCCGATCCGAGGCCGCGTCGGGTCGTCGCCCCGTCCGGCCCGGCTCACCCAATGGTCGTAGACCGACATCTCCGGCGCGCGCGCCTGCGGCACGTCCCTCGCCGCCTCCTCGATCAGCCGCCGCAGGCTCGGCGAGGCGGACGCCCCGAAGTTCGGCCCCATCGAGGCCATATCCAGATTGATGTAGGCGACCGCCTTCTCGCGCAGCTCGTCGGCGTTGGCCTCGACCCACTCGGTGCTGCCGATGATGCCGAACTCCTCGGCCCCCCACGCTGCGAAGATCACGGTGCGCTCCGGCCGCCATCCCGACTCGGCGAGCTTGGCGACACTCACCGCGCTCTCCATCAGCGAGATCATCCCGCTCATCGCGTCGCACGCGCCGAAGCCCCACGCGTCGTGATGGCACCCGACGATCACCCACTGGTCCGGATAGGTCGCGCCCTCCATCGTGGCGATGACGTTGGCGGTCTTGGCGATCTTGCGCTCCTGCTGCACGTTGACGCGGACGCGCAGGTCGCTCCCGCCTGTGAGCGGGTAGCTCATCGGCAGGCCGCCCCGCCACTCCGCCGGCGCTTCGGGCCCTTCCATCCGCACGATGATCTGTCTGGCCGCACCCCAGCCGATCGGCTGCACCGGGATCCGCGGCAGGGCGACCTCATCAGGATCGAGCCGCTCGGCGTCCTCGGTCGCCTCGACGAACGGCGTCAGCGGATCGCCCTTGTAGGGCAGCGTGACGATCGAGCCCCGCTGGATGCAAGCGTCGGTCTGCCAGCCGCCCTCGGGGTAGACATCGCCCTTCACATACCCGCTGTCACCGGGATCGAGGTAGATCAGCAGCCCCGCGGCCCCCGCCTCCTCGGCAAACTTCACCTTGTAGCCGCGGTAGTTGCCACCGTACCGCGCCAGCACGATCTTGCCGGTGCAGTCGATCCCCATCTCGGCGAGCTTCTCGAAGTCCTCCTTGCGGCCGAAGTTGGCGTACACCACCTCCCCGATCGCCTCGCCCGAGCCCGAGTAGGCGTTGAATCCGATCGTCAGGCCCTCGTCCTGCGAGAAGCTGTCCTGCTGCAGCGGCACTTCCTGCAATGGGAGCATGCCCGCGCCGGGCTCGATCTCGGGGTGCAGCACCTCGACCTCGGCCGAGATCGGGTAGCTCAGATAGGGCCAGAACTCGTGGACATCGACCTCGTAGCCCAACGTCTCGAACGACTTGGCGAGCGTGCGGATGACCTTCGCGTCGCCCTCCGTCCCCGCGACATGCGGCTCGGACGCGAGCAGATCGTGCCAGACCCGGAGCCGGTTGGCGTCGGGGAATTCGTTGAGACGGTCGACGTAGGTCGGCTGGGCGAGGGCGGTGGAGGCAATGAAGATCGGCAGTATTCGGGTGAGCATGGCGCGATCGTATCGCAAATCAGCACGCACGGAAGCAGCCGGGTGCCACGGGTCAGACGCTGCTTTGAGCGGCTGCCCCGTGCGGCCGAGCCCGCGCGGGGTGATCCTCACAGCCCCATCCGATCGATTGGCACGATGGGCGCCGCATCCCCCGCGAACGCCCTGGCCGAGGACCACCTCCATTCTTCCGGAGTCTGGACGAGGCCGCGTCTGACCGGGTTGTCGTGGATGTACCGGATCTTCTCCGGCAGTTCGTGACCACCGCCGATGTTCCGGTCGTAACCGCCACCCGGGAGCCAGAACCGCGTTGTGCCGGCCCCGTCGTTCAGACGCCTAAGGATGGGCGCATCCAGTTCCCGCCATCGCCGGATGACCCCGCGCGCGAATCGCGTCTTCAGCTCTCGGAGAAGTTCGGAGACCGGATGTTCGGGGAGTCGAGGGATCAGGAGGAGGTGTACGTGTTCGGGCATGATCACCCAAGCGAGGAGGCGGAATTTGAATTCTTCACGAGCATCGCGGAGGTGGTCTGAAAAGTGATCCTTGATCGCATCGTTCGCGAAGAGGGGAAGGCGATCATGGCATGAACATGTGAGGTACCGCGCGTGGTTGGGCAGTTCACGTCGCTTGAGGGGGCGTCCGTGTGACGGCTTCTCCAGCATCAGACCAGAGTACTTCGATGCGGGGTCGTGGTGTCGCAACGTCGAAGCGGGTGCCACGGTTCGGGCCCGGCTGTGCGGGACCGCCCCTTGCGGGGTGCCACGGGTCAGGCCCGGCTCAGCGGGACTGCCCCGTGTGAGGGCACCCGGCAACGAAACACGGGGCAGCCGCTCAGAGCAGCGTCTGACCCGTGGCACCCTCCCGACGCGTTCGCCCTGACCGCACCACCAACACCACCGCCTCCGCGACGATCCACACCTCCAGCGCCAGCATCGCGAGGCCGACCGCCAGCAGGTGGGCCTTGCCCTCGGCCTGAGCGAACTGGGTGACGAGGCTCACGATCGCCCAGCCGGTCATCGCGAGCATGAAGACCATGGGGATCGCCGTCACCCACGCCGGCCGCTTGTGACGGACGAGCCAGACGGTGACGACCAGCAGCGCCAGCCCGCCGAGCAGCTGGTTGGTCGCGCCGAAGATCGGCCAGAGGATGAGGGCGCCCTTGCCCGCGCCGGCGAAGCCGTTGGCGGTGCCGGTCGCGGCGTTGGTCGCGAAGGCGTCGGAGAGGGCCAGTGCCGCGGCCGTGGCGACGGCGATGCCGGTGGCGACGTAACGGTTGCCGACGATCCGGCTGACGGCACGTTTGGGCGGGGCGACGGCGCGTTTGCGGCCGGTGGTCGCGCACTCGGGGCAGGGGGCCGTCTCGTCGAGGCCGCGGAGGGTGTAGCCGCAGGCGAGGCAGACTTCCTCGCTGGTGAGCGTCATGGTGCCGGCCCCGGCGAGCTCGGCGATGACGTACCGCTGCAGGCGGCAGGCCGAGTCGAGCGTGGTGGCGGCAAAGCTGGCAACGAAAACGCCCATGATCGCCACCGCCAGCGCGTGGCTGAGGCCGAGCGACTCGATCATGTTGGCCGAGCCCGTGACGAAGGGGGCGAGGTTGTTGCCGAGACCGGAGTCGCCGCCCCAGGTGGCGTAGTGGTGCTGCCAGGCGGCGCCTCCTTCGGCAACCACTTCGAAGTACCCGGCGTGCCCCTCTACCGAGATTCTGCTGCCCTCTGGCAAGCCATATCGACCCCCAAATGCAGCCACACCCTGCTCGGTCCACAGAACGCCAGCGTCGACCGCATCGGCTGGCCCCATCCGCACCACTTTCACGCTCGTCCCCAACCCAATCCCCGCACAACACGCCAATATCACCAGCACCGCCAGGAACCCCTCCGTCAGCATCGCCCCATACCCCACGTACTGGGCATCCTTCTCGCTCCGCAGCTGGCGGCTCGAGCACCCCGACGCCACCAGACAGTGAAACCCGCTGATCGCCCCGCACGCGATCGTGACGAACAGGAACGGCACAAAGGGCGGCACAAAGCCCCCGGGGGCCGCGGGCTCGGGCCGGACGTTCACGGCGTCGGCGACGATGGGCGGACGGCTTATGAGCAGCCCAGCGAGCAACAACCCCATCGCGATGAGCAACTGCCACGAGTTGATGAAGTCCCGCGGCTGCAGCAGCACCTGCACCGGCAGCACGCTCGCGACAAACACATACACCAACAGCAGCAGCGTCCAGAAGCCGACCGGAGAGATCACGTCGGTGAGCGCCGTCGGCAGCGTCACCTGCGCCCACGCGAACTCGCTCGCGACATAGATCGTGCCGTACATCAGCCCGACCGCGACCAGCGTCCCCAGCACCAGGCTCCCGCCGCGTTTGAGCCAGACGCCCAGCCCGATCGCGATCGGGATCTGCAGCCACACCGGCCACACGCTCGACGGGTACAGCTTGAACACCGTCGCGATCACCAGCCCGAAGATCGCCAGCACGATCCACAGGCCCATCAAGACGACAATCAGAAACAGCAGCCGCACGCGCGGCGTGACCACATCGCCCGCGAGGTCCGCGATGGTGCGCCCACGATTGCGCATGCTGACCACCAGCGACCCGAAGTCGTGCACCGCGCCCATCACGATCGAGCCAACCAGCACCCACACCAGCGCCGGCACCCACCCCCACACCACCGCCACCGCCGGCCCGACGATCGGGCCCGTCCCGGCGATGCTCGTGAAGTGGTGCCCGAAGACCAGCGAACGGCGGCTGGGGACGTAATCGACCCCGTCCTCGAACTCAACGCTCGGCGGCGTGCGGTCCGGCTCGATCCGGAAGATCCGCCGGGCGAGGTAGCGGCCGTACGTCCTGTACGCGACGAGATAGAGCACAAAAGCCCCGAGGGCGATGAGGACGGTCTCCATCGGGACAGAGTACCGGGTGACCCCCGGAGAGTGCCACGGGTCAGGCCCGGCTTTGCGGGACTGCCCCGTGCCGGACCGCTCGGTGCTTCGACCCCCCCTCGCGACACGGGGCAGCCGCTCAAAGCAGCGTCTGACCCGTGGCACCCGTTGCCTCTCCCCCGCCTCCCGACCGCCATACATTCCCCCATGCATCTTCTCAACCGCGCCGGGGCCGGATTCGTCGGCCTCGAAACCACCATCCTCGTCCACGGCGTCCCCCGAGCCGACGCCGCCCCGCTCGCCGCTCGGCTTGCCGATGCGGTGCGCGCAGGGGGTGACGGAGGGGCCGAGCCCGCGGTTGTAGGCGTCGTCTCCGGACGCCCCGTCGTCGGCCTGCTCCCCGATGAACTCGACCTGCTCCTCGCGGCCGACCACGTCGAGAAGGCCAACACCGCCAACCTCGGCGTCGTCATGCACCGCAAGCAGCACGGGGCGACGACGGTCAGCACCACCGTCGAGCTCGCGGCACAGGCCGGCATCCGCGTCGTTGCCACCGGCGGCATCGGCGGCGTTCACCGCGGCTACGCCGCACACCTTGATATCAGTAGCGACCTGGGCACCCTCGCCCGGCGGCCCGTCGCGGTCGTGACCAGCGGCGTGAAATCGCTCCTCGACGTTGCTGCGACGCGGGAGCTGCTCGAGACGCTCGGCGTCCCTGTGATCGGCTACCGCACCGACTCGTTCCCGGCGTTCTACGTCCGCGAGACCGACATCCCCGTCGATGCCCGGTTTGACGACGCCGAAGACCTCGCTCGCTACATCAGTTCAGAGCTGGCCAGAACTGGCCGGGGGGTCGTCGTCGCCAACCCCTGCCCCGAGGCCGACGCGATGCCGCGGGACGCGTGGGAGAGCCTGCTCGCCCGCGCCCAGGCCGCGGCTGGCCCCGCGAGGGGGCGCGATGTCACGCCGGCGCTTCTTACCCAGATTCACGCGCTTTCCGGCGGGACCTCCCTTCGCGCGAACATCGCCCTGGCGGTCGACAACGCCCGGCTCGCGGGGGCGATCTGCGGCGGGATGGGCAAGGTCCGGTAGCCTGTCGGTACGGGCTGCGGCGGCAAAAACCGGGGCTTTTGCCGACAAGATCCGGTTCAGACGACGCGCACGATTTGCCGGACCGCACCGAGCACATACACTCCGGCGGTCGAAGCGGCCCGACGTCTCACGCCGGGCTGGAGTTGAGAGAGTCGAGAGCGACATAGATGGGTCAGAGGACGGCTTCATGTGTTCTCGGATGCTCGCGGTTTGCGTGGCATTCTGAGCGAGTCCGCCGGCGGCCCGAGGTCCCGAACCCACAGCTGGTCGATACACCCCGAAGGAGCAGAAGCAGATGAACCCCACTCACCGTTTGGCGCTTACCGTGGCCGCGTGCGGCCTTGCCTCCACCGCGATCGCGCAGGACAGCGTTTCGCCCACCGGCGCGCTGCCCGGCGACGCGCTCTCGGTCTACGACGCGTCCGAGTCGTGCAACGCCTACGTCGTGGACGCCACCGGCTTCCTCGGCTCGTGGGGCACCCCGCTCCAGGTCGCGCCGGTCATCAAGTCGCCGCGTATGCCCGGCAGCACCTTCTTCAACAACCTGATCTCCGCTCAGGCGATCAGCCACGACGTCATCGAGGTCGGCAGCTACCCGGTCTCGAGCTACGCGGTCTGGACCACCGCCGGCGCCGGCATCAACGGCCAGGTCAACACGGCTCCCGGCAGCGTCAACGTCAGCGGCTCGAGCATGCAGCTCGGCGTCGGCTTCGCCGACTTCGGCACCAGCGCTGAGAACCGCAGCTACAACGGCGTCCACGCCGCGATGGTCAACGTTGATCCCGCCAACGAGTCCCGCCTCTACGTCTACCGCGTCAGCACCGCGGTCAACGGCGTGAACGGCAACGGCAACAGCGCACAGTTCGGCTTCGGCGTGATCGACGCTGACGGCAACGTCCACTTCCGCTCCGACGACTTCGGCGTGCAGGGCCCCAACTCGATCGTCGGCAACAACATCTTCCGCACCAACATCCTCGACCGCACCTGCGGCTCGCTCAACCTGATCGACAACGCCGGCGGCAGCGACGCCAGCGACTGGCTCGTCGTTCGCAGCGGCGACACCTACCCCGTGCCCAACGCCATGCCAGAGAGCAGCGGCACCCGCCCGGTCTACGCCGGCGTCAACTTCAACAGCCAGTACGCCTACGAGGTCTCCTCCGGCGTCGTCGTCGCCAGCAGCTCGCACCTGCAGGGCGCGACCGACTCCCGCGGCGTCAACGGCGTCAGCACCCGCTCGTGGTTCAACAACGCCGGCGCCGTCGGCACCCACGCCGTCCTCAGCAAGACCGCCGGCGCAGCGACCGACGCGATCAGCGTCTGGGACGTGGACGCCAACGGCAACGTGCTCAACCCCGGCGCGCTGCTGGCCATGCCCGCGGCCCCCGATCAGGGCGGCACCGTCACCGACAACAACGACGGCTTCTCGATCTCCGACGACATCAACGACGGTGCCGACGGCTGGGCCCTCGACGGCTACCTCAGCCAAACGCCCTTCCGCGGCGGCACGGGCTCGGTAGCCCTGACCGTCGCCCCCAACGGCGACCGCCTCGCCGCGACCACCGCGTACAACGATCTGGTCGGCGGCAGCGACAACCCGGCCAACGCCGTCGTCGTCGCCAAGCACGACGCCAACACCGGCAACACCGTCTGGACGATCGCCGGCTACTACGACGCGGTCACCAACCAGGGCAAGGCCATCAAGGACGGCCCCGGCGGCAACACCATCGGCCTCATGACCGGGCTCTTCAACGTCACCGGCGGCTCGCCCCTCGGCCCGTCGATCGGCCAGCCCGCGTTTGACTGTGCCGGCAACGTCTACTTCGTCGCGGCCGTCGAGCTCTTCGGCGACTTCGGCAGCGACTTCGACGTGGCCCTCGTCCGCGCGGTCTACGACGACGCGACCTTCAGCTACGAGATCGAGCTCGTCGCCACCAGCGGCGACGTCTACGCCGGCAACAACTCCGCCACGCCCTACTCGATCACCTTCATCGACATCGCCGACAGCAACTCGCTCTCTTCCGGCGGCTTCTTCGGCAGCAACGTCACCGGCGACTGCTGGGCCGGCACCGCTCAGGGTGACCTCGACGGCGCGACCGACGCGCGTGCGCTCGGCGGCCTCGTGCTCAACGCCCGCATCACCTACGACACCGACGGCAACGGCTTCTTCGAGAACGAGTTCGACGAGAACTACCGCACCGCCCTGCTGATCACCGGCACCGGCGCGGCCAACCCCTGCGGCTACGCCGACTACAACAACAACGGCGCGATCAACACCCAGGACGTGCTGGCCTTCCTCAACGACTGGAACGCCCGCAACCCGAACGCGGACTGCAACGGCGACTCCACCGTCAACACGCAGGACGTGCTCTGCTTCCTGAACCTCTGGAACGCCTGCCGCTAATCGCGGAGTGAGAATCATCCATCCACCGCACCCCCGCCCAACGGCGGGGGTGCGGCTTTGCTGAACACCGCACGCCGTCTCGCAACGCACTCGGTCGAGAGTGCCTCGCGGGAGAGCCGGGCCGGTTCAGGGCCGAGTTCGAGAAGGAGCCCCGCATGCACGTTGCCAATCGTCGATTCGCTCTCATTGGTGCCTTGGTCGGCTTCATCTCCGCCGTCACCGCCACCCACGCCCAGTGGGACCCCGACAACGGCCAATGGCGCAAGTCCGACCCTGACCACCTCCGGGTGATGACGTGGAACGTCGAGGACTCGATCTGCAGCTCCGCCTCGGACAAGCGTGAGCAGTTTGGCGGCTGGCACGGGCTGGTCTGCATCGTCGCCTCGATGCAGCCCGACGTGCTCATCCTGCAGGAGGCCGGCGACAACTCGGGCAATGGCACCGGCTCCGGGGTCGATTCGGTCAACAACCTCACCACCGTGCTGGAGCTGTTCATTCACGGGGGCAGCGATCCCTTCGAGGGCGGCACCGTCTCTTCCTACGTGCAGAAGTACGCGCCGGGATACGACCTGCCCTACATCTTCGTCTCCACCGGCAACGACGGGTTCAACCGCAACGTCATCCTCAGCCGCTACCCGTTCGCCGATCTCAACGGCGACGGCAAGAGCCAGGTCCCCGACATCGGCTTCGTCGCGCCGGACCTCTGGGCACCCGGCGGCAACGGGGGCATCCGCGGCTTCATGTTCGCGGAGATCGACCTGCCCGACGCGGTCTTTCCCGGTGACGTCGTGATCGGCAACGCGCACCTCAAGTCCGGCGGCGATTCCAGCGATCACGCCGACCGCGTCCGCGCGGCACAGAACGTCGGCTACTACATCTTCCACCTCTTCGGCGGCGCCGGCACCGGCATCCCCGACCCCAACAACAAGATCGCCGACACCCCCCCGGTGACCAGCATCCTCGACGCCAACACTCCCGTCATCTGGGGCGGCGACTGGAACGAAGACGAGCAGCGCAACGGCGGCACCGTGGGCCCGGCCGACTGGCTCGTCCGCGGCGGCAGCCTCGGCGGCTCCGACGGCACCGACCGTGACACCACCGATTCACGCTACGACGACGCCCGCGAGTACTTCTCCGGCAGCCGCAACACCCAGTCCTCCAGCAAGCTCGACTACATCGCCGCGTGGGACAGCATCGCGACGCCCGTCCGTGAGTTCGTGTTCCTCTCCTCGGCGATCCCCTCCGGAAAGTTCCCGCAGGAACTGCTCAACTTCCCGACCCCCGCCAACCCCAACCCCCTGCTCGCCAGCAGCGCCGCCTCCGACCACCGGCCGGTGATCGTCGATTTCCAACTCCCGACCGACAACCAGTCGGCCCCCGGCCCGTTTGACCTGCTGCTGCCCGACGATGGCGCAGAGGACCTCGGCCGCGAGGTGCGCTTCACCTGGCAGGCTTCGAGCGGCGCCGATTCGTACACGCTGACGATCGCCTCCGATGCCGGCATGAACAACGTCATTCACTCTGCTCCCGGATTGGTCGCCGAGAGCTACCAGCTCGAGGGACCGGTGCTGGCGACCTGCTCGATCTACTTCTGGGGCGTGACGGCTGTCAACGCCAACGGACAGACCGACTCGTTCACGTTCCCCGCGTTCTTCACCACCGATGGTGTGGCCGACTTCAACGGCGACGGCACGGTCAACACGCTGGATGTTCTGGCGTTCCTGAACACATGGACCGCGGGCGACGACGGCGCGGATGTCAACCTCGACGGCGCGGTCAACACGCTCGACGTGCTGTTCTATCTGAACGCGTTCACCGCGGGGTGCTGACTCAGTCCTCGGCCCGTGAGCGGCGCAACGCATCGAGCGTCGAGTCCAACTCGCGTTTGAGTTGACGCACGCGCAGCAGCGATCGCACGCGGGTCACCAGTTCGAGCCGGTTGACGGGCTTGGTCAGAAAGTCGTCGGCGCCCGCTTCGACGGCGCGTTCGACGTCACCCACCTCGTTGAGCGCGGTCACCATGATCACCGGCACATCGCGAGTGCGGGGGCTCTGCTTCAGCCGCTCGCAAACCTGGAAGCCGCTCATCCGCGGCATCATGACGTCGAGCAGCACCAGGTCCGGCACCTCCGCCTCGATGGCGGACATGGCCTCGAGCCCGTCGGCCGCGGTCCGAGTCTGGCAGCCCAGATCGTCGAGGTAGGCCCGCAGCAACTCGAGGTTCTGCTCGTTGTCGTCCACCAGCAGCACCGAGGCCCCGGAGAGGTCTTCCGAAGGGTTATCGGGGGTTTCACCGGTGTTTTCTGAGGGGGGATGAACCATAATGGAGTTTCTTGCACCCTCTTTTGGGGTCGGAGGGCTCCTCCAGCGGAACCCGCCAACAGTTCGCGGCGTCGAATGGCAATAATAAGCCGACTCCGACCCCCACGCTGGCGGCTGCAAGGACACGCACCCATGGCCCGACGTTCCAACACCCATCGCTCCCCTTGGGAGGACCGGTTTACCAGCCCGACAGTTGAGGCTCTTATCGGTGCCCTCGAGCCTGAGATCGTGGATCTGACCGAAACGCTCAGAGAAGCTCTGGGCACCGAGCACGGGCTGCAGGAGCGACTTGAGTGGTGCGGCGTGCCCTGGAAGTGGTCGCTGACGTACCGCGCGGATCGATCCGCCGAAGCCGAAGTGCTGGCCTACGTCGTGCCCAACCCCGAGGCCCCGACCGTGGTCTTCCGCCTGACGCACGAGCAGTTCAACTCGCTGCCCCTCCGCAAGCTCTCGCGGCACGTCCGAGAGGGACTGGCTCCGACGAGGCTGGTGGCGGGGATCTGCTGGCCGGAGTGGCGTTTCCAGTCCGCGACGCAAGCACAGGACCTGATCGAGCTGTTCGGCCTGCTGCACGCGCTGGCTCCGTCCGAAGTCTGAGGTCGCCTCGCCGGACGAAACGACACCCTCCCGGACCGATCTTGGAGGGCAACGCGCATCCTCTGAAGGAATGCGCCCACAACCGCCGATCCTGACGCTGTGCCGTCGAGCCCGACCCGCACCAGCCCCGCAGGAGAGACGATGCCCACCGCCACCAACTCGACCCAGATCAGCAGCCCCCGAGTCCGGACCCTGACCCGATTTGCCGTCATCGCGGCTTTGCTGCTGGCTCCGGGTATTGCCGCGGCCCAATCGCTGGCGTCGCGCGTGCAACGGGTGATCGACACCGCCGACATCGGTGAGGCCCGAGTTGGCATCTGTATCCGAGAGGTCGGGGCGGCATCCCCGTTGGTTTACCTCGACGCCGAGAGCGGCTACATCCCCGCGTCGAACATGAAGCTGCTGACAAGCGGGGCCGCGCTGCGGGTGCTCGGGCCGGACTTCGTGTTCCGGACCGAGATCGCGCTCGACGGCAGCCGCGTGATCGTGCGGGGCGATGGCGACCCGGCGCTGGCGGATCCCGAAGTACTCCGCAATACCGAACCTCGCATGACGGTGCAGGACTTTCTTGAAACGCTCGCCTCGGCCGTTGGCGAGCGGTCTCCCAACGGGTGCGACGAGATCATTATCGATGACCGCGTGTTCGACCGCGAGTACGTGCACCCCTCATGGGACCCGGACGACCTGAACAAGTGGTACGCCCCTCAGGTCGCCGGGCTCAACTTCCACGGCAACCTGCTCGCGATCTTCGCGTCCCCGTCGTCCGGAGGCGCCGGAGCGCCGCCGCGACTCTCGACCCAGCCCGACTCGGCATGGATCACCCTCGAGAACCGCGCGCGCACGGTGAGCCAGAACCGCAACACCTACTGGGCCTCGCGGTTGCCCACATCGAACACCTTCCGCGTGTTCGGCGATGTGCGGTCGACCGCCCCCCTGCCGCTGAACGTGCCCACGCACGACAATCCGCTGCTCTTTGGCCATTTGCTGACCGAGCGACTGATGAGCAAGGGGATCGCCGTCGGCGGCAGTTCACGACCGGGACTCAAGCCCCCGGCCGCGGTGCGCGAGGTCGCACTCGACGAGTCGCTTCCCAACGGAGAGTTGTGCGCCGTCGTCACGACGCCGTTGCAGGAGGTGATCAACCGCTGCAACACCGACTCGATCAACCTCTACGCCGAAGCGCTGCTCAAGCGGATCGGCCACGAGATCACCCGCGAGCCCGGCAGCTGGACCAACGGGGCGAGTGTGCTGCGGATGACGATCCAGGAGGAGCTCGGCCCGGACGCGGCCGTCTCGACGATCATCGCCGACGGCTCGGGCCTGTCGCATTCCAACCTCGTCACGCCGCGAACGCTCGTGGACTGGATCGAGTCCTTCGCGACGGACCCTGAGCTCCGCGATCCGTTCCTGCTCTCTCTGGCCACTCCCGGGCGCGGCACGTTCACCCGCCGCTTCCGCGACGCGGACCTGGCCAACCACGTCGCCGGGAAGAGCGGCGTGCTGACCGGCGTGCGCACGCTCTCGGGAATCGTGATCGCCCCCGGCGGGCGGGAGATCGTCTTCTCCATCCTGATCAACGACATCTCGTCGGCCAAGGGCCCGAACGGCACGAAGCTCGCCGAACAGATCGTTGAGGAGATCGACAGCTACCTCGCCAAGCTGTCGCCCGCCACACAGTTTGGCGGCTGACGGGCACTGGCCCGTCCACCCCGAGCCCTCTCACCCATCGTCACGACAACCCGAGTTCGCGCAGTCTCGATTCGACGCTGGTCGCGACCGAGGCGTCCGCACGAAGCACCGGGGGCCAGTCCCGCACAGGCTCCCCGTTGTGTGCATCAGCTCCAGTCTTGGGCGTCGCGTCGAATGCGGCAACGCCGAAGCCGGCGACCCGCCACGTCTCCATGTCTCGCGATGCATCCATGTTGGCAACCCAGTGAAAGAGCACGCGCTCCTCGTCACGCAGCTCCACTCCGCGTCCGACGATCACGAAGTAAGCCAGAGGCCTAGCCGCGGACCAATCCAGCCCCCCCACCGCTTCCCGGATCCGCTCGAGCACGGCACGGCCGAGTTTGGGACGCTCCTCACCGAAGTCCTTGTCTGCGCGCACAAACGCCCAGCCGGGGAGTTGCTCCGGAAACGCCACCTCGAGCACCCCTTCGCCCCGTTCGATCTCTGTCGCGAGTTGCCCCGCGAGTCTCGAGCCAGCGGTGATGAAAGGCAGACTCGGCGCCTGAACCCCGCTCTCACCGACCGCCTCGCTCTCCCACCGGGGGGTGCAGTCAAAGCCCAGCTTGGTGCCCGCCCCGAGATAGGGCGTCGCGTGGTCGAGCACGTCGATCGGGCCGCGGACACGCTCGATGTCGCGCGTCGGGTCGCACCGCGCGGCCATCGCCCGCAGCACCGCCCGGTGATCGTGAACATCCACCGACTCGTCCACGACGAAGACGTTCTTCGTCCAGCTCATCTGCCCCGCGCCCCACACGCCGTGCATGACGCGGCGGGCGTGCAGCGGGTACTCCTTGCGGATCTGCACTGCTGCGGCGTTGTGGAACGCCCCGAACATGGGCAGGTCGTAGTCCTCGATATCCGGCATGATGGTCTTGAGCAGCGGCAGCATGACCCGCTCGGTTGCCTTGCCGAGGCAGTAGTCCTCCTGCGGCGGCAGCCCCACCACCGTCGCCGGGAAGATCGGGTCGCGGCGGTGAGTAATGGCCGTGACCTCCAGCAGCGGGTAGCGATCGGGCAGCGAGTAGAAGCCCGTGTGGTCGCCGAACGGCCCCTCGAAGACCGCTCCCGGCCCCAGCGGCTCGTCGCCGTGAGGGTCCCAACCGGGGTGCCCGGCCTCGGGCGAGACCCATCCCTCGATCACGATCTCCGCGTTGGCCGGCACCCAGAGCGGCACCGTCTTTGCGCGCACGAGCGGGATGCCCTTGCCGTTGAGGAAGCCCGCCATCAAGAGCTCGCTGATGCCCGGCGGCAGCGGGCATGTCGCGGCGTAGGGCAGCACGCTCTCGCCGCCGAAAACGATCGCCACCGGCATTGGCTTACCCAGCTTCTTCCAGCTCCGCCAGTGCTTGGCCCCGTCGTGGTGCATCTGCCAGTGCATCGCCATGTGGCGTGTGCCCATCAACTGCACGCGGTACATCCCGATGTTGTGGCTGGACGGCTTCTCTGCGCCCGCGTCATCGGCGTGGATCGTGTGGATGCCCGCGAGCGTGACGTACCGGCCGCGAAAGTTTCGGTCCCACTCCTCGCCCCCGCCAAAGCCGGGGATGCCGTCGTTGATGTCGGGTGGGTACCCGAGCGTGGCGAAGTCGCCGTCGTCGGGCCAGCAGCGGAGCAGGGGGAGCCTGGTCAGGTCCACCTCATCGCCGATGAGGGCTACCTCCTGGCAGAGACCTGACCGCCGACGCTTCGGCCCGATCTTCAGCAGCGGCGCGAACTGCTTGGCCTTCTCTATCGCCTCGGCCAGCGACCGGGGCGGCTGCGGCTTGACCAAATCCCCGATCCGCCGAGCGATAGACGCGAACCCGCCCTCTTCGCACGCGAGTGCCATCTCCATCCGCCTGTAGCTGCCGAACGCGTTGATGAGCACCGGGATGTCCGAGCCCTCGACCCGCTCGAACAGCAGCGCTTTGCCACCGACCCCGGCGTGGAGCGGATCGGTGGCCCGCGCCGACGCGCTGGGCGGGTTGGGTGCCGGCTGGCGGCTCTCCCGATCGGCGATTGTGGCGATCTCCAGCACGGGAGAGACCCGGGCCCGTACCCTTGTCAGTTCTCCAGCGCCCGAGAGCGCCGCCACAAAGTCCCGCAGCGTTGCATGCATTGTGTGAGCCTATGTCAGATCAATCACCCAAACCCGCCCACGTCTACGCCGCCCAGCGGGACTGGCCCAACTACTTCAACCGCGTCGCCGGGAAGCCGCCCCGCGAGACGCTCGTCCGGGCCCTCGACGCATTCGAGGCTCAGGGCGAGCCGGATGTCTCCTCGAAGGGTCCGCCGCTGGCTGTCGACCTGGGGTGCGGCGAGGGCCGCGACACGGTGGAACTGCTCCGCCAGGGCTGGCGTGTGGTCGCGATCGACGGCCATCCCGACGCGCTCCGCCGCCTCCGCGAGCGGGAACTGCCCCATCCCGACCGGCTTGAGATCCGGCACGAGCCATTCGAAGGCCTCGTGCTTCCCCGGGCCCGTTTCGTGAACGCCAGCTTCAGCCTGCCCTTCTGCCCGCCCGAGCACTTTGCGGAGCTCTGGGAGACGATCGTGGACGCCATCGAGCCCGGCGGCCGCTTCGCGGGCCAACTCTTCGGCGACCGGGACGACTGGGCGGAGATCCCGGATCGCAGCCACCAGACCAGGGCCGAGGCCGAGGCGTTGCTTACCGGGTTTGACATCGAACACTTCCACGAAGAAGAGGACGACGGCAAGGACGCCCTCGACAATCCCAAACATTGGCATCGGTTCGATGTCGTAGCGGTGAAGCGGCCCCGGGGTATCGGGGAATAGCACAGGACCGAAACCACGCGGGAAGGGGCCGGAATGAGTGAGCAGGCGTTGGCACCGGCGAGATCGTCGGGCTCGAGCGAGTGGGCAATCGATCTTGCCGAGGTCGGGAAGATCTACAAAGGCAAGATCCACGCCCTGAAGGGCATCCAGATGCGGGTGCGCGAGGGTGAGGTCTTCGGCCTACTCGGGCCCAACGGTGCCGGCAAGAGCACGCTGGTCAAGATCCTCATGACGGTCATCCGCCCGTCGCAGTGCAAGGGCACGATGCTGGGCGAGCCGGTGGGCAGCAAACACGTCCTCCGTCGTATCGGCTATCTGCCCGAGCACCACCGCTTTCCCAGCTATCTGACGGGCGCGCAGGTGCTCGACTTCTACGCCGCCCTCAACGAGGTGCCCCGCAGTGTCCGCAAGGCCCGCATCCCCGAACTGCTCGAGCTCGTCGGCATGCAGGACTGGGGCACCACCCGCGTCAGCCGCTACAGCAAGGGCATGCGTCAGCGCGTCGGCATCGCTCAGGCACTGATGAATGACCCCGACATCGTGTTGCTCGACGAGCCGACCGACGGCGTCGATCCCGTAGGCCGCCGCGACATCCGAGAGATCCTCGCCGAGCTCAAGCGTCGCGGCAAGACGGTGTTCCTCAACAGCCACCTGCTCAGCGAACTCGAGATGGTCTGCGACCGCGTGTCGATCCTTGTCCACGGCGAGGTCGCCCGGCAGGGCACGATCGACGAGCTCACGGCCGGGCAGGAGTGCTACGAGATTGAACTCGCGGGCGAGAACTCGACACGCCAGCTCGCCGAATCGCTCCCGGGCATGATCCAGTTCGACGAGAGCACGGGGCAGAGCTCCACGCTCGCCAAACGCGTCGGCGGCCGGGGCGAACTGGCGACCGGCGAATGGATCGAGGTGGACCACGCCATGCTCCGCATCGGGACGACCGACGCGGCGGCGGTGCAGCCGATCATCGACAAGGTGCGCGCGCACGGCGGGGTCATCAAGTCGATCCGGCCGCGGCGCCCATCGCTCGAAGACCTCTTCATGGCGGCTGTCGATGGCGGCGGGGCCGCGCCGGGTGCCAAATCCTCGAAAAACCCGAAACGCGACATGAAGGCCGCGGCCAAGGGAGGTGACTCGTGATCACCCAGACCATCGCCCTCTTCGTCGACGCCTATCGCGAACTGAACGCCAAGAAGCTGTTCTGGATCACGATGCTGCTCTCGGGGCTCGTCGTGCTGATCTATGCCGCGATCGGGATCAACGAGGAAGGCATCACGTTTCTGTGGTTCAAGCTCGGCTTCATCCCCGTCACAAGCGAGCAGATGCCCCCGGCGATGCTCTACAAACTGCTCTTTATCAACCTGGGCATCGGCATCTGGCTGACGTGGATCGCCGCGGTGCTTGCGCTGATCTCCACCGCGGGCATCATCCCGGAGATGATCTCCGGCGGCTCGATCGAAATGCTGCTCAGCAAGCCTATCTCGAGGACACGCCTGTTCTTTACCAAGTACGCGACCGGCCTGCTGTTCGCGGCGTTGCAGGTTGCGGTGTTCACGGCCGCCTCGTTCCTGGTGATCGGCATCCGGGGCGGTGCCTGGGAGCCATCGCTGTTTCTGGCTGTTCCGCTGGTCGTCTGTTTCTTCAGCTATCTGTTCGCGTTCTGCGTGCTGGTCGGGGTGTTAACGCGGTCGACCATCGCATCGCTGCTGCTGACGCTGCTCTTCTGGTTCGGCCTGTTCGTCGTGAACACGGGCGACAACGCGCTGATGATGTTCAAGACCCAGTTCGAGGCGCAGCGCGACGGCTACCAGACGAGCATCGATTCGTCCCGACAGGCCGCCGCGAAGATCCTCACGGCGCGGCGTGCCGACTCTGAGAACCCTCTGCCGGAGGGGTACGTCGCCACGGATGACGACATCCGCACGGTTTCGCCGTGGATGGGCAGGGTGTTCGAGAATCGCGACGAGGCGATCGAGGGCATCCGGAAGATCGAACCGTGGGCCAAGGGGGTGTACGTCGCCAAGACCGCCCTTCCCAAGACCCAGGAGACCGTCGCGCTGCTCGAACGGTGGCTGATCTCGCTGGCCGATCTCGACGCGCTCTCATCGAGGATGTCCGACGAGGACGACGAGCCCACCCCGACCCTCGAAGAGAACGAGGGCGAGCTCCGTCTGGAAGACAGCGAGGTCTCCCGCCGTGTGCAGGAGAAGATCCGCAACCGCTCGGCGTGGTGGGTGCTCGGCACCTCTCTGCTGTTTGAATTCTTCTTTGTCAGCTTCGCGGCGTTCCTCTTCAGCAGACGCGACCACTAAGATGCGTCACGGCCTGCGCCGCGCCCGAGATGCCGCTGTCTGCGTGTCTGGATCCCGGCGTGTCCGTAGCCGTCACCACCGGAGACCGCCATGCTCGCACGTCGCCGCTTTCTCGCACAATCCGGCAGCGCCGCAGCCGCGGCCGCTCTCCTCCCAGTCGGCCTCGCTCCACGGGCGGCCGCCGCGGCATCGGAGCCGGGAGGAACAGGTGACCGCTCGCCCTCGCGATCCCGGCGGGCGACGAACTGGCACGACGTGACGACATGGGGCGTTGAGGGGCGGGGATGGGCCGACACCGCGGCGTACTTCGACCGCCTGCCGGCCCGGGCCGAGGGCGTAGTGCGCGATCCGGTTTGGCAGCTCAGCCGGCACTCGGCGGGGATGTTCGCGTCGTTTGAGACCGATGCCAGCGAGATCCAAGTCCGCTACACACTCCGCTCCGACCGGCTCGACATGGCGCACATGCCGGCAACGGGGGTGAGCGGAGTGGACCTCTACGGCCAAGACGGCGACCGCTGGCGATGGGCGGCGGTCTTCAAGCCGACCGGCAAAGCCAACGAGGGCTCGCTGATCAGAAATCTCGATGGCGGCACCCGCGCGTGGCGCACCTATCTGCCGCTGTATAACGGGGTGGAGTCATTCGAGATCGGCGTGCCGGACGGGGCGACATTTGCACCGATCGCGCCGAGGACCGCGAAGCCGATCGTCTTCTACGGCACCTCTATCCTGCACGGGGCGTGCGCTTCGCGGCCGGGTATGGCGTGGCCCTCCATCGTCGGCCGCAGGCTCGCCGAGCCCACGATCAATCTCGGTTTCTCCGGCAACGGGCGCATGGAGCCCGAGGTCGCCGCTCTGCTGGCCGAGATCGATGCCGCGGCGTTTGTCATCGATTGCGCGCCCAACATGAACGGCGACCAGATCCTCGAGCGGGCCGGCCACCTCGTCCGCACCATCCGGGCGGCGCGGCCCGGCGCTCCCATCGTGCTGGTCGAGGACAGGCGGTACGGGTACGCGTGGGTCCAGTCCGCCGCCCGGCAGCGGAACGAGGGCAACCGCGAGGCACTCCGCCGCGTGTTCGCCGAACTCCGGGAGTCGGGAGTGACCGATCTGGCGTACATCGAGTCCGAACGGCTGCTCGGCACCGACTACGAAGAGGCGATGACCGACGGCTCGCACCCCAACGACCTGGGCATGACGCGCTACGCCGACGCGGTGACGCCGGTGCTGCGTGAGTTGCTCGGGTAGCGACCGCCGTTCTGCATCATCCCTGGGAGAGCGCGCGCCCGCGGTCACGAGCCGCGACGATGGCCTCGCGCAGGGCGAAGGGCATGCGGTGCTCGGCGAGCACGTCGGTCGCGGCGGCGGTGGTGCCGCCCTTGCTGGTCACCATGGCTCGCAACGCGGCCGGCTCGGTCTCGGCCGCGGCTTCGAGCAGCCCGGCCGCCCCGGCGATCGTCGCCCGCACCAGTTCGAGCCCGGTCTCGTGATCGAATCCCACGGCCTCGGCCCCCGCGAGCATTCCTTCGGCGAGCAGGAAGACGTACGCCGGCCCGCTCCCGGCGACACCGGTGAAGGCGTCGAGGAGACTCTCCGGCAGCTCGACGACGCGCCCGACCGACTCAAACAGACGGCGGGTGGCCGCGAGGTCTTCAGCGCTCGGGGTCGCGCGGCTGGCGGCTGCGGAGTCCTTCTCGACGCAGAGTGCGGTGAGCCCCTTGCCGATCTGGGCCGGGGTGTTGGGCATGAGCCGGATCGGTCGGCCGCCGACTTCGGCGGCGAGCCGCGCGGTGGTGATCCCCGCGAGGATGGAGAGCACCGGGCGGGGGCTCTGTCGGAGCGAGTCGGCCAGCTCGGCCGCGACCGCGCCGAGCATCTGCGGCTTGACCGCCAGCATCACGAGCCCCTCGGTGGCGCTTCCTTCGGCCGCTTCCAAGGCGACGAACGCCTCGAGCCCCTCCGGGATCGAGGTCACGCACCGGATGCCGAGCGCCTCGAACGGCGTGTGCTTCTCGGGGTTCGGATCGACGATGACGACCCGTTCGCCGGCGAGGACCCGGGCCCGGACCGCGCCGGTGACGATCGCCCCTCCCATGTTGCCGCCACCGATGACCAGCAGCGGGCGGGCCAGGGGAACCGATTGGTGGTCGTTCGGGGTGTTGGTCTGTGTCTGCATGGGGTGAGCCTAAGGCCCTCCGGGCCCCGCCGCCCGACTGGCTCGCCCGGCTTCCGGCGGGCTGCAGCGAGCTCTGGCGGCGATACACTTGCCGGGGTGTTGGTGCCCCGCCGGGAGTCCTGATGAGCACGTTTTACCAACTCGAATTTGAGCGGCCGGTGGTCGAGATCGAGCGGCAGATCGCCGAGGCTGATCGGGCGCTCGCCGGCGGCGGGGCCGAGATCCCCGCGCTCGGGGGTCTCGCTGCCGAGGCCGCCGAGGGCACCGAGACCAACGGGCGGGCGACGACGACGGACCTGGCGGCCCTGCGCGCCCGTCGCGACGAGGTGCTGCGGGACCTGTACGCCAACCTAAGCCCTTGGAACACGGTCCGGGTGGCGCGCCATCCGAACCGGCCTCAGACCCGGGATTACATCGACCGGCTGTGCCGCGACTTCTGCGAGCTGCACGGGGACCGTCGCTACGGCGACGACCCGGCGATCGTCACGGGGTTCGGACGCATCGGCTCGGTGAAGTGCCTGATCGTGGGCCACCAGAAGGGCCGGAACACGCAGGAGAAGCTGGCGTGCCACTTCGGGTGTGCGCACCCGGAGGGGTATCGCAAGGCGCTGGCGAAGATGCAGCTCGCGGAGAAGTATCAGTTGCCGATCGTCACGCTGGTGGACACGCAGGGGGCCTATCCCGGGCTGGGTGCCGAGCAGCGGGGCCAAGCCGAGGCGATCGCGGTGAACCTTCGCGAGATGTCCGCCCTGCGGACGCCGATCGTGACGGTGGTGATCGGCGAGGGCGGCTCGGGCGGTGCGCTGGGCATCGCGGTGGCCAACCGGGTTGCGATGCTGCAGCACTCGTGGTACTCGGTGATCAGTCCTGAGGGGTGTGCAGCGATTCTCTGGAAGCAGGCCAACGAGCGGACTAACGACGCCGCGGCGATCGCGCTCCGGCTGACCTCACGCGATAATTTGGAGTTGGGCATCATCGAT